>FTCU01000741.1_pt1 | contig 61677 bp, 79 predicted proteins | sample 1639521 | NCBI WGS metagenome assembly FTCU01 (sample SAMEA3914864, study PRJEB12502) | metagenome | biome: forest; material: soil | place: USA | collected 2012-03-12 | depth 0.3 m
CAACCTCGGCCTCGACTGGGCCAAGATGAACCCCCGCGGCGGCGCCATCGCCCTGGGCCACCCGCTCGGCGCCACCGGCGCCCGCCAGATCGTCACGGGTCTCAGCGAGTGCAGGAAGAGCGGCAAGAAGATCTTGTTGACGAGCATGTGCATCGGCACCGGCATGGGCATGGCCGGTCTGTTTGTAAACGAGCAATGAGGAGACGGACGATGGAAACGGGAGGGAGATGATGATACGAATTTTGTTGTAATGTAGAAACTCCGCATAACAGGCCAGCGTCTCGGGAATACACAGTACCCATTGAATACTTAATCGATCGGCGAATAGCTAGACTTGGAAAATGACAGCCCTACTATGTGCGAGAGGGCAGTGCAGCGGAAGAAAGACACGCTCCGCAAAACAATGCCATTGGGAACATATACAGGCTCGAATCCAATGCAGAATTATTGATACATGCTTCTACCCAGTGTTTCACGGTCCACGCTCAAGTGAGGCGACCAGGGCGTCTCAAAAACACACACGCAGGATCCGAAAGTCCGCTTGTTGAAAACCGAACGCCAGGGGAAATGCACCGGCCCACAACCGCCAAGTCCGCCTATCCAACCCATCATACCAGCTTGCTAGCCGACAAGAGCTTCTCAAACGAGGCCGGTGTCTGCGGGGGAATGTGGGGTCAGTCTTCTGTTTGTCAAGCGCAGTTTGGGTGAAATGACATACCTCGGGCTTCACAACCCCCTGGTTGGTCAAATACTTCAGCACGCCGATAATCACCTCGACCTGCTCCTCGGCCGTCAACTCCATGATGGCCAGCTCCATGACGTGGGTGACCGACGACCGCTTGAAGGCGATGAAGGTGTGGTAGTAAATGAAGGAGAACAGGCCCATGATGAACTGGCAGTCCATGCGGTCCGTCATGCCGCCGTGGCCGGGGATCGAGTCGCCAAAGTCCTTGATCTTAAAGGTGCGCTTCAGTCCGGACGCGAAGAAGCCGCCGAAGGGCGCGATGAGGGAGGCAAAACTGGCCCAGAAAAAGGTGTGGATCTGCATGGGCGACGTGGTGATGCTGAGCGTGTAGTTGGGCGGGAGGAAAAACAGTTGCGGGGTCGAGTAGGTGCGGGGGATGAAGACGGGGTTGGGGTCGCAGTCCAAGCCGCTGAAGATGTTGGCGCCGAGGTTCGTCGCGGGGCAGATGAAGTACTTGGAGCGCAACAGGATGTTGGTCAGGACGATGCCGAAAAGGACCGTCATGACCCACGCGCCGACAAAACCTTCGACCGTCTTCTTAGGGGAGAGCTTGATGAGCTGGGTGCGACCAAAGGTGATGCCGCAGATGTAGGCGAAGATGTCATTCGTGATGACGAGGGCCGCCGGGAGGAAGAACCAGATCATGCCCTCGAGGACGTTGTTCATAATAAAGTGCGCTTGGACGACGATGAGGAAGAGAGCCATGTGAGTCCACGCGAACTGCGAGAACTGGAACTTAAGGTGGCCCGTCTTGAGCGAGCCGACGAAGAACACAAAACCTAGAGAGCACCAGTCAGCCGGCAAGATTCAGAAGACGAGGTCGAAGAGTGCCAGGCACGCATGATACGCACCAAAGACGTAGAGGATGAAGCTGATGAAGCGATGGTGCGTCGCCAGGGGCAGCAGAACTTTGTCCACCAAGACGATGTGCTTGAGGTAGTAGACGATGCTCTCCCCGTACAGAAAATACATGGTGGTCGCGAGCCAGTACCAGTTCAGGCTCTTGGTCGATTGGAGGTCTCGTGCGCGGCTCGGCACATTGGCGATGGCAATGACTTCCTTGAACGACACGATCTGAACCGCCGTGATGATGACCAAGATGTAGACGTGGCCCATGAAGAGCGCGGCGAAGAAGCCGCCGATCATGACAAAGGTCCAGAAGGTGCGGGTGATGAAGTTTGCCTTTTTCTTCTCGTAGTCGGACTGCTGCTGCTCGGGGGTCGGGGATTTCTGGCGCCACGACAAGTTAACACTAAGACGGACAAGCCACCCTGGGTATGGCGGCAGGGCGCATGGCAAAACGGGACGAACCTCTTGGATATTTTGCAGAGTGCCGGAGGCCTTCATCTTCCCCGGCGAGCCCTCCTCGCTCACATCGCTGAAGCTGGCACGGCGGCCCTCGGAAAGGCCGTTGGAGTGCTGCTTGGTGTTGTGGGGGAACTTAACCCCCCGGCGAGACCGGCCCGTCATGGCAAAGCAATAATGGTCTGGGATGCTGGGTAGTCGTGGTCGGAGCCAGTGCTGGCGGCGCACGCAAGAACCCGCGGTTGGCGACGGTTGCGCGAGAGAATTGCGGTCCGGAGCTCGAGTTCGGCTCGCTCGGGGGAAGGGCGGGTCGGGTCGCACGCAGGATTGCGGAGAAGAGCAGCGTCGCGGCAGCCTGTTGCTCGACGTGTTGAGCAGGAAATGAGGCGGACTAAGGCGGATGCTTGTCGGTCGTCGGTCGGGCGCGGAACGAAACCGAGATGCAATGAGTGTTGGGTCGTCCGGGAGGCCGTGGCAGACGAGGGGACGAGGGGATGAGGAGCTCTCAAGGTCCGAGGTTTGCAGGCGCAGGCGGTGCCAACCGAAACCGATTGACGTCCGAAATTTCGAGGTTTCCAGGTTGGGGTCCTACGTCAACCCCAGCCCAGGCAGGCCCTGCAAGTGGGGCGGTCTCCGCAGGTCGCGTCCGCAATGACAAAGCCACGGGCGGCCACGCCACTTCAAACGCCAAGTCTGGTCCGTTTCTGTCTCTCGGGAGGAAAGGCACTTCCATACCCGTACATAGGAGCGTACTATCCTAAGTCCTTAACCTGATCCTCAACCCCAAGTAAATCGGGCCCGTGGCGACGTAGTTATCCCGCACTTGGACGGGAATTCCAGGACTCGTTGGGCCGAGAGAGCAGCAAAATGCTTGCTTGCATTCAAATCATGGAAACTGGTGGAGCAAGCCACCTACCACGAATCACACGCCGACGTCACAGGCGGCCTGCCCCACCAGCCAGACCCTGACGAGCCTGAGACAGCTGCTGCCACTGCAGATGCGCCGCTGGACACCCCTGCCATTTGGCAGATGATGCAGGGTTCAGGCGCGCCATGCACGCTATCAACACTATCAGCGCGTCTGTCCATCTCGAACTGCGATCCGAGCACACAGCCGCAACAACACCCCGCCTTGACCTCGCACCGCACGCAGCTGTCTCCTGTCTGACTCCCACCCTCCGAGGAGACCTCCCCCGGGATGGTCGTACCCGACATTGTACGCGAGCACCCGCGGCCATGGACGACTTTTCCGACGACAGCTTCGACGACCTGAACGACTCGGTGCTGCAGGAGCTCGAGAACAAGGCCCTCCGGTTCACCCAGGCCCAGCAACTGGCCCGGTCGCAGCAGGCCGCGCCGCCGACGCAGCAGAACAAGAACAATGTCTTCGACTACGACTTGGAAGACGACGATCTCGACGACACCGTCGTGATTGACGTGCATGCCCAGCCGCCGCCCTGCCCCCCGCCTCAGCAAGCCCTGCCCATCCACCCCCAGCAGCCGCGCCACGGCACCGGCCTCGCCGGAACACAACGATGGAATCAACACTTGCCGCGTCAGAAATACCAAGCCTCGTCCCGACCAACTGCACAGCCTCTGCCCTCGCAGCGTTACCACGCCCCGCCCTCCGCTCGGCAGCCACCCCAACCGTCGCAGTTCGCCCGTCCGCCCCTGCCCGTCCGCCAGCCATATCCCGCCCAGGCGTCCCAGGTTCGACAGCACGGAGCCGGCCCGCAACACCAAAACGACGTCGTCGCCGCGCTCCAGGCACGCTTGTCGGAGCTCGAGTCGGACCTTACAGCGGCCAAGGGCGAAGCCTCCATCTTACGATCCAAGTACGACAAGGCGCGCACAACCCACGATGTCGAGGTCGCACGCCTGAAGAAGGAAAACATCGAGCAGATTGCCAAACAAGAACGCATTGCCGAGCAAGCACGGGTCGCAGAGCGCACCACCGCGACGGAGCTGCAGTTTGCCCGCCAGGACCTTAGGGAGGAGCTGGATCGCGCAAAGTCGAGGCGGAAAGATGGACCGGCCACCCCCAGGAAGGACAGGACGTGGGCAATCTCGGATGGGTTTGACGGAAACGAGGTCCTGTCTAGCCCCACCAAAGTCCAAACCTTGCGAAGAAAAGACTCGGGTCCGGTCCCTCCCTCGGAGCGCACACCGACAAAGGCAAAGCGGAAGCGTCCTGTCGTGGACAGCCCGACGTTTGCTTTGGAGACAGACGGGGGCGGTTCTTTTGACAGCGCCGTTCTAAGCCAGATGCCCGCTCTTCCCAGGTCGGCTGCCTTGGGATCTCTGCCCTTCGATGTAGGCTTCTCCCGTTTGACTGATGGGTCTCCTCGCTAACCGTCAACCACTTTGTAGTTTCTGAGGCTGTTTCTGGACCATACTGCGGCTCACGGCCAGCCACCAACGTTTGAAGTCTTCTCTCGATACGCCTTCCCGTCTGACCAAAAGCGTTCGCTAGCCTCAATCATCCTCCACAAACTCCCCCAGCTAGGTAACCCAGCAGAGCCTCTGAGTCTCCTCGCAGACTTTGCAGACCTATTGCTCGAAATGTGGCATCAATGCTTGTCCGAGAGATACTATGGACCCATCAGCCATCTCGTGGGCCTGATCCTTTACACGCTCGAGCTCAACGCGGTGGACGTCGCGCCCCACGTCATCTCATCCCTGATTCCGGTCTGCGCCACAACGTGCCGCCTCGTAGCGCTTCCCCGCCTCAGCAGCACCGACTTGTCGGAGCATCCCGACGCCGTGGTGCGGCAGTTGTGCCTCAATATCGATGTCGCGCAATGTCTGTCGCTGCTCTACCTCGCAGCAATGGCATGCCTGCCCCAGCCCTTAGGAGAACCGGGCGCGCCGAACCAAACGGAATTCTGGAGGACGATGGAGTTTGACTTTGTCCTTATGATGCTGTCTCCAAAGCATCCGGAGGCTGACTGGCTAGCTATGATGTCCTTGCTACGCACGTCCGTGGCGCCGGAGAGCATTGGGCCTATACCGTCCTCGGCCACTGTCTCGTCCGGCGGCCGGGCCGATACCCTGATTGACTGCGTTTCGTCGTTTCTCTGCGAGTCCCCGCAATGGGCAACTCCGGGGTCCGTAAAAGATATGGTGGCCAGATCGGCCGCTCTGGAGACGCTCACGGCGCTTGCGACAAGCCCCTTCGGCGCCCTGCAAATTGCCGAGAGCGAGGTGGCCATCCCGCGCCTCGTCATGGCCCTGTGCTGGGCGATCGACCGGCTATACGACTCGGAGCCATCACCGCCGAAAGCGGAGAGGGAAAAGAGCGCCGGCGAAACCCGAACCGGCGATGGAATGGACTTGGACCAACCGAATTCCAGCGCTACTGAGGAGATGCAGGTTGATGAAGCGGGTGGTGGGCCTGTAGCTGAGATTTTCGAGGAAGATGGCGCGGACCCCGAACCAACGGTCCTCCTGGGCCAGATCATCTCCCAAAGCACCTGGTTGTTGCATTTTCTTGTCACGGATCCACGGACGGCCGACGCGACCAAGATGTCGGCGAAACTGGCGGCGTCTTATGGCGGGTCGCAGCGGTACTTTCTCACGCTCGCGAGGCTGAATTTCGCCGAGGAGGACCTCGTGCTCGAGGCAGGCATCGATGCCGAAACGGTCGAGCTGGCCCACGAGCTGTTGGAGCTGGCGGTCACCCCGGATGAAGGCGAGGAGATTGGCGAGATGTTTGACTGATGTTGCATGCCGCTCTGTGCTGCTCAGTGGACATAGGTACGCGTCACTGGAAAGCGTCAGGGGTCAAAGGTCAATCCCACCGGTGTTGCCTTCGCCCTTTGACCAATTAGTCAGGTTTGTAATCTGAGGTGTATGGAATCACTTCACGGCGCCCTCCTATATAGGTATGGGGCCAATTGAGTCTAATCCTACGTGTACGGCGCTGAGCAAATGTGTTTCCGGCTGAGACTTTGAGCGCCTCGAGAGCCTACATCAACCCCTGAATTTCATGTGAAGCTGCATGTGCTGACGTCGCGGGTCTTGGCAAAGCGTGCAACCATGGTCGTTCTGATTGGCTTGTGCGACTCACATGGTGCGGGGTCATCCCGGATTTAAGTATGCAGCAGAATCAACCACATCTCCGGGCCCGCCAAGCCGCAGCCTTGCCGCTGCTGGCCCTCGAGTGGCCCTCGACTGGCCCCGTCGCCGCTTGCGCGTGGTCCCCGCCAGCGTGCGCTGGAGTCGCGACGATTTTCGTCCCTTTTCCCTGACCGCCACAAGTAACGCTTAAACCCTGCCCCACCGATGGCCGGAGAACTGAATGACGAAACGGCGCTCTGCATTGTGCCCTAGCATCTGATGTTGGCGAATATCGCTGCCCGGGTTTGACCGACCTTGTGCGGATAATTGTTTTGTTTAATTCTTAGACACTACGGAGTACCGTTGACGTATTTGCTTCTCCATGCTTCGCCCCCGGCGCCCCACGACGACGACGACGACGACGACGACGAGGTGACCCCCGACCACCGAACAATGGCCTCCCGGCCGAACGCTCCCCGTGCGGGCCACGACCATGCGCCCGCGCATCCCAGCGGTCTCCGCCAAACCTACACCGCGTCATCGTCCAGCTCCGTCGACGACAACCCGGACCCTGCGTCTCCCGACAGGACAGAACACACCCACGCACACGTTAATGCCGCTGGCCCTAGCAGGCACCGTCCGACAGAGGCAACGGCGCTTCTGGGATCTGCGCTGCTTCTCCGGGAAGAAGCCCACGATGGGCCCTGCAACCACGGCACCTTTTCGCCGCGACCCACGAGCCCCACGAGCACCAGTAGTCTCTTGGGCGAGTCACTTCCTGGCAGCCCTTCCGAATCCGACGCCGAATCCTCGCTGCCCGGCGCCGGTGGCTTGCTTTCGGATGATACGTCGAGGAGAGTCCGGAGCTGGAAGAGGCAGTGGGCGGCCAAGATGAGGAGCAAGAAGATGAGCAACTCGAGTGCTTTGGCCGAGCGCCACGGTGTGAAGGATTCGGCCTTGATGTGAGCGGCTCTTTCTCCCTGCCTGCCCCTGTTCTTTTCTTTATTTTATTTTTCGCTGAGCACATACTGACTGCTCCGGGCGTCTTAGGTATCTCTCCTATTACCTCCCTGTCTTGGTATGGGCCCGAGAATACAGCTGGTCCTACTTCAAAGGCGACTTCATCGCTGCCCTCACCGTCGCCGGCATGTACGTCCCAATGGCGTTGTCCCTCGCCGACAATCTGGCCCATGTCGCTCCGCTCAACGGCCTCTACTCCTTCGTCTTCAACCCGCTCGTATATGCCCTTCTCGGCAGTTGCCCGGCCATGATCGTGGGACCGGAGGCTGCGGGCTCCCTGCTCGTGGGCACCGTCATCAAGGCGAGCGTCGACCGCGGTGAAGACGGCGACAACGATGCCACCCTGCACGCGAGGCTGTGCGGCATCATCGCTGGCATGTCAGGTGCCATGGTTTTGCTTGCCGGCATCGGCCGACTCGGGTTCCTCGACAGTGTGCTCTCCCGCCCGTTCCTCCGCGGCTTTATCAGTGCCATCGGCGTTGTGGTGTTTGTCGATCAACTGATCCCCGAGCTTGGCCTGCATCAGCTTGCCGATGGCGCCCATATCGGACACGCCAGCAGCGTCGACAAACTCGCCTTCATCTTCAAGAACTTGGACAAGGTTCATATGCTGACCTTTGGGGTGGCCGCCACGAGCTTCGTCGTCATCATGGTCTGCCGCGAGATCAAGCGCCGCCTGCAGCCGCGATACCCAGGTGTGGCCTACGTCCCGGACCGCTTCATTGTGGTTGTGCTCTCGGCTTTCCTGGCTTATTGGTACGAGTGGGACAAGGCCGGTGTGGCTGTGCTCGGAAAAGTCGAGGCCGCGAGTGGCCATCTCTTTGCCTTTAACTGGCCGCTGCAGCCTGCTAATGTGACGTACATGCGCGAAGCCATGAGCACCTCCTTCTTGATTGCCCTCCTCGGTTTCTTTGAATCTTCGGTCGCAGCAAAGAGCATCGGCGGGGATGGCTTCGCCGGCATCCAGCTGAGTCCCAACCGCGAGCTCATCGCCCTTGGGACCGCCAACATTGTTGGCTCGTGCTTTATGAGCTTGCCAGCCTTTGGAGGCTACGGGAGAAGCAAGGTTAACAAATCGACGGGTGGCCGCACTCCCATGAGCTCAATCCTTCTGAGCGGCTTGACGCTGCTCTGCATTCTCTTCCTCCTGCCCTACCTGTACTACCTGCCTGTGAGTCCGCCTCATCTACGCCGCTTGTAACATGCGTGCTGACCCCCGTGTTGCAGAAACCCGTCCTCTCATCTCTGATCAGCGTTGTGGGTTGGTCTCTGATAGAAGAATGCCCCCATGATGTCTCGTTTTTCTTCAAGATACACGCCTGGCAAGAACTCGGGCTCATGACCATCATTGTCCTTGCGACCATCTTCTTCTCGCTGTCGTTCGGCATGGCGATCGGTGTCGGTTTATCCCTGCTGCAGGTCATTCGCCATGCCACTCGCCCGCGCATCCAGATTCTTGGCCGCATTCCCGGCACCAACCGCTTCGAGAACGCAGAGGCCAACCTGGACCGCCTCGAGTTCATCGAGGGCTGCCTGATCGTCAAGATTCCCGAGCCGCTGACCTTTGCAAACACCGGCGAGCTCAAGACTCGTCTGCGGCGGCTGGAGTTGTATGGCTCTAGCGAGGCGCACCCGGCGCTGCCGCGACTTCGGAGGGAAGACTGGAATCGTAACATCATCTTCGACATCCACGGCGTCACGTCGCTCGACGGCAGCGGGACGCAGGTGCTCGAGGAGATTGTGCGCGATTATCGACACCGCGGGGTGCGTATCTTCTTCAGTCGTGGGCCGGGGCATGACTCGGAAGTCGGGCGCCTCCTGCGGTGTAGCGGAATCATTGAGCTTGCGGGCGGGGAGCGTCATTTCGTTGATGACGTCCACGAGGCACTGAAGCTTACTGAGACCGAGGAGAGGAGTGAGCCGGCTGCTCCGGATGACTACATCACGCGGCAATAGCGGTGCCATAAGACGGATATATCACCTCCCAAGCTGGAACCAAGATGAAAGACGCAACGTGATCCGTAAACGTGCAGCCAGAGTGTCTTGCCGTGTAGAGCAACTAGACGGTTCGCCCATTTGACCTCCATCATCATCGGACCGCCTCAAACTATCCTGACCTCGAAACGGGAATTGAGAAACGCCTAATGCCTCGGACCTCTTCCCCAGCAGACAATTGGATCAAGTGCAGTTGAATTGCAGGGGACTCGCTTTTTGCTCCGCGCACCTCCTGACTCTCCACCGTCGACGATGCCCAATGTCCGACCTGGTCATCATGACTCCCAGGTATTAGCCAAGCTACCGGTATCAAAGCAACAGGACGCCACCATCTGGACTCCATCATGTCCATTCAAGACGTCGGCGTTAACCCCATCACCCTTGAACCATTTTCTTTTTTTTTTAAAAAAAAAAAAGAAAAAAAAAAAAAAAAAAAAAGGCTACAACCGTGAGCGTCATCCTGTCCAAAAACTCCATTACGAGAGGCAAGTCGTTCGCCAAGGTGTCGGAACTTGGTTGGATGTTCGCAGCCGCTGCAATCCCGTACGTTGAACCCCTTCAGCAAGGGAGGATGGCGCAGTACAAAAGACTGGAAATGTTCTTTCAGCTCTCTGGCGCTTGCTTAATGCCTCATTGGCCTTGCGGAGCGAAGCATGCTCTAACTCGTGGCTCGAGAGCTGCGGTATGTATAGCACGTCGATCAGAAATAGTTACGCTCGAGGTACGCTATCTGCCGATGCCTTGCCGTCAAAAACAACGCTATATGGAGGTCTTCGGAAGCGTAGAATCTATATGCATCGTTCATCTAGTTGCTATCACTTCTAAGGACTATATTAGCAAGGCTTTATGTCGTACAACCGAGATCGACAGCGAGAGAGCTTAGGGAGTTCAATAGTCGGGGATAGCGAGAAGAAGGAGTGTAGGATTAGCAAGCGACTCGATAGAGCTAGAGTGCTCGCTATTCTCGCTATCGAGGGGGCTAGGAAGCCCGGCGTCTTACTCTAGTGTTAGGACAGCATCCTCGATCTTCTCGACAACCTTAATTCGAGACAACCGGGCTAGCTCCACTCGAGTAGCCGAACTGGCAATGGACTATAAGCCCGTACCTGTCGAAGCTATAGCCCAAAGGCAGGTATCTGAGAGAGAATTTAGTTCCAGAAACTTTATGAAAGAAAGAGACATGAAGAGACATCGGGGTTGCCCTCCTGAGGCTTGGGGCGTGCGTAAAGAAAACATCTTGACAGTGGTCTAAGCTCTTGTCTCAGCGCGACAGCCCTTTTCGCCAGTTGAGACCTCCCAGAGGGGAGCGGATGACACGCGAACATGGTCTCAAGCCCGCTTGGCGGCTTCCAGGCAATCCGATGACACTTCCATACGTCCTTCCAAAACGGGGTCCTGCCACAGATGTGTCCCTGGTCCTGGGGTAGGCAAAGCATGTACTTAGCGAGCTTAGACAAGACCTCGCCCCTTAACGAAGATAATGTGATCTATCAGCTTGGTGCGCCCCCCAACCCAAGCCCCAAGCCCACGCCCAATTTTCATGCTGGGTTTCATTTGTCAGATGTGTTTCGTCTTTCTTCATTGTTCCTCCCGCAAGCTGCAGCGTGATCAGTGCTCACAAGCATCAGCCAGCTTCTTTGTCTGGCGGGGTTGGCCATGGGGGCATATCAGTCGAGAGATGGACGTGAACTCTGGGTGTGCATCCTTCACACCGGACTTCATCCAAGGACAACCTCACCTGCGCACTGCACCACGACATTAACATCACACATTACGAGAGAAAGCAACAACATGGATCACCCCGCCAGCGACCCGAACAGCGCCAGCGACCCGAACAACGACACCGACGCCGACCGTTTCGAGCAGAGACACTACCAGGTCTTCCTCGTGACTGTTCCAGACAACACCGGAGAAGACTTCTGGCATTTCATCTACATGGAGATGAATGATCTCCGTCACGGCGCGCACAAGGGCCACCGGTTCTGGGTCGGGCGCTCTGTCGTGGGTGGTCTGCAGGTGAGGAGCACCAAAAACCGCCTCCAGGACAGGGGCTGTTCGCATCCGTTCACGTCGGACCCAAAAGCTCGACTACGCCTCGTCGGCTGGGCCCAGCGCAAAGGCGTCGAGGAAGAAATCAGACGGGTTCTTGGACCAGTCTCTCAGATCAGTTACGACTGCTGTCACGATTGGACCGACGCCGCTCTCAGCGCGCTCCGCACAGCCAAAGTGCTCATTGAGCTGCGAGAGTCAGACAACGGGGCTACCATCTACGGCCCAAACGCCATGGCGGACGACACCGACTGATAGGAGGAACGCAGTCTGAAAGGCGGAGGCCTGAGCGGCGGCGAAGGGCCAAGCAGAGTCACTGGGAAGGGGTGGGATGATCCAATGCACTGATGTCGAATCTGGGTTTTTGGGGACGGCAAGGTGGAAGAGATAAATTGTAGCAACCAATGAAAAATGACCCGTCCCGTATAATCTTCCATCTCGTCGACGTCTTTCTTCCCCTTTTTTGTCCCCCGGCCAGCCAAACTCCCTAATGCTTCATGATATTCCCCCGATGCTGTGAGAACCAGCCCAGCTCGGCGTCATACCTATCAAACACCTCATACACCCACTCGTCCCAATCGTTGTCGTGATCCAGCAGCGTCATGGTATGGCAGTACTCCCAGAAGCTCGGATACCACCCAGCGGCCTCCCAGTCAATGATGACGACGGACCCGTCGGGCCGGAGCATGACGTTGCCCGGAAAGAAGTTAGCGTGCGCGAAGACGGAGGGGTGCCCCTTGAAGATGGCGTGGTATTGCCGCCGGAGGTAGGCAAGGCGGTGTGCATTCCACCCTGGGGCAAATTCCTCATATGGCCATCTTTCTTGCAGCCTTTGGTAGCATCGCAGCATGGCATCGACGAACTGCTCTTCAGTCTCGTGGGGGCCCGCGATCTCGGGCTCCGAATGTGGGAAGCCGGTTTCCCTGCTCACAAAATCAAAGTCGCGGATCTGCTGCCGCCAAATGCCGCCGTAGTAGCCCGGCGAGGGGATGCTGCGCAGCTCGTCTAGGTGGCGGCGGAGCTGCGACACGACATTTCGCTTCTCGGACGCGTCGAGGGTCCCCCAGGCGTCCCGCAGGTTCCGTCCGGGAATGTACTCCATCACGATGAAGGGGGCCTTGAACCCTTGGACCTCGGCCTCGAAGATGGCGTAGACCTGTGGCACGGGGATCTTGGTCGATTCGCGGACAAAGAGCATGCTCTCGCCCTCCTGCGTGCTGGTCTTGGCTGCGTACTTGACGGCATAGTGCTCGCCGACGCGGAAGACCGGGGTCTGGTGCTGGTGGGAGATGCGCCGCTTCGAGGCAAGGATTTGCGCCACCGTCGGCAGTGGCTCCGGGAGGAGCTCGGGAGGAGCGTAGTATGGGAGCGTATGCCGCGTAGCCATGGTGCGTGTGTTTTTGTCTGCGTGCGTGCGAGATAGGGGCTAAAGAAAGCTGCTCAAGAGGAGTCCACCAGAGCGCCTTGGCTTGGAGACTGGGGAGGGAATGTGTTGGTTGGAGGAGGAGGAGAAGAGGCGGAGAAGGAGGGGAGATTCGGAGACCCGGCCCTTCCATTTGTACCCGAAGCTGGTGCTTTGGTCTCTGGGCCCCATGGCCCGTCTTTCTATTCTAGGTGAGGTAGTTTGGGTATCAATCCGGAACTCTGCCGGATCCGGCCAGCGTCGACCGTCAAGTCCCAGAGCCTGCCGTGGCTCCAGTGGTGGCGGGACATAAGACAAAGAAAGCTGGGCCAGCACCCCCCTGCTGTGGGTCGAGGAATTTGCTGAACCTCAAGACACAAAGCGAATCGCCGCCCATCCAGAAAATGTGGCGGCCGGCTTGCGTGGGACTGCGGCTTGCCCGAGTCTCGGCCAACATCACAAAGGACCACGCAGGTCGAAATGCAGTGCACACAGAGAGACATTGCTGTGCTCAAAAGGATGTTACCGTTCAAGTTCAAAAGAGCAATCCTCCTGCAAAAGATTCTTGGTTACCCGGCCAGGAAAGCCGGTGTAATAGCTTTTACTCTGCAAGTAGGAAGCCGTTTGTGGCTTTGCGACCTGTCTCTTCTGCCTTGTAAAGCCGTTTCTGGCGGCCCTTGAAGGGCTGCTGGCGCAGCAAATGAAATGGACGAGGCTGCACCACGCGCGGATGGTTATAACTACCCTAACCCTCTACTTGATCAATCTCGCTTGGTTGGCGGCGGGCCAAGTTTGAACCCAACGCTCCGTTCCAGTCTGCCCAGGTACCTGTTGTGCAGAACCAAGACAATTTCATCGGCCTTTGTTTTATTTGCCCAGAGCCCCAGACATGGTCATGCCAGACACACACGCCGTTACCGACCGCGACCGAATCCTCGGTGCCCTGCTCGGCGTGCACGCCGGCGACTCGCTGGGCGCGACGGTCGAGTTCGAAGCCTGGGAGCGCATCCAGCTTACCTACCCGCAGGGAGTGCGGGAGATTGTCGGCGGCGGTCCCTTCGACTGGCCGGCCGGGCATGCCACAGATGACAGCGATTTGACGCGCGCTGTGCTTCTCGCCTACCGCGATGCCGAGAAGCTGAAGCGGACGCGGTCGGCCAAGACGCCCGACGTGGTCACGCTCGCTGCCCAATACATGGTCGACTGGTACGACGGCCGCTGGCCCGACCGCGTGCGGGGTCAGAGGCCTCGCGATGTGGGCGGCGCCACGGCGGTTGGCATCTCTAACTTCAAGCGGACCGCCGATCCCCGCACTTCCGGCGCCGGAGAGGGCCGCGCGGGCAACGGATCCCTGATGCGGTGCATTCCCACGGCCTTGTTTCAACCCGACGCGGACAAGGCCTCCGTGGAGTCGATGGACATCTCGGCCATCACCCACGACGACCTGAACTGCACCATATCCTGCGCGGCGTACAACGCCATGGTGCGGGCACTGGTCAACGGAAAGACGCCTGAGGAGGCTTGGCAAGCGGGGAAACTCGCCATGGGCCAGGCCGCGGATGCGCCCGAGCCAGACGCAGTCCGGAAGCTCAGGCTAGGCCGCGCAGTAAAGAAGGTCGGGACAGCCATGGACGCGGGCAAGTCGCTCGTGCATGTGCAGGACCTCGCCGCGAACGGTCCGAAGAAGGCCGCAAACGCCACCCAGGCAATGCCCTTCAAAGCTTCGGGTCACGTCCTCGAGTCCCTGACGCTTGCTGTTGCCGCCCTGTTTGACCCGCGCCCGCTGGAGGAGGTCTTGGTCGACGTGGTGCGCTTCGGGCAGGATGCCGATACGAACGGTGCCATTGCGGGGGGGCTGCTTGGAGCGAGGGACGGGGTCCACGCCATCCCCCTTCGGTGGAGAGAGAAGTTGCAGTTTGGGCAGGAGTTTGCTGAGGTTACGGATTATCTGCTTTCGCCGCAAGAGAGTGGTAGTCACTAAGATCAGGTCGGATGGTAGCAGTCAGGCAGCCGATGTCTAGTTCCGCCACACTAAACTGACTCCCTAATTCCCTGCCACTGATGCACAAAGTCCCATCAGTTCTTTTGCTTCTTTTAACAAACAGCCCAGTTCCGGAAGGACCCGTTTACCTTGACGAATGACCCCTGTAGCAGACAATTTCACCGCTACTACCTGCCCCGTTTGATCACATTGGGGTGGTCTGGTGATGGTAACCCAACGCGCGGAGCTGAATCGCCAAGGGAGTCTAAGAACGCCCCAACAAGCTGCCTCCAAGCAGCTCGGTTCCGTAAGCGAAGAATTGTGAGCGTGCCAGGACCCGGATCCTCACGCCCTTTGGCGCGAGCCGGATGTCACGAGGGTGTGGAGTCGCCAAATGGAAAAGGGGCCAAGCGGTCGGGCACTTTATCCATAGATGAAGCCTTGCCATCTGGATTCTATCACAGGCAACAATCCTACCCAAGCACTCGGTCCTTCCACATCGGCCCAGCTGAACTCGGTCTGGGCACTGACATTTGCCATCGTATCACCCACCACGACGGGATATGTTGACCAAAGGGGGCGCCAACGAGAGGATGTCAAACTTTCATGGGACTAGTCACTATCTCATGGCACGATTGGTTTCTGGGGCTCTTTATGCAGAACGCAGCACTTCGACCCCTCGATCTTTGGACAGTTGCACCCCTTAAAGAGTACTACTGGTCGTAATTGGGGCCGAGATCATTCCGACCAGTTGCATACCTTAGCTTTCCAGACCCGCTGAAGTAACATCAGGTCTTGGGTGTATTAGATAGTCGAAGTTTCCCCGAAGCGCGTATCCAAGCCAAGCCAAAGTTTTCCTCGGTTCGACGCCCTCAAGATACCAGCACGACGATGTAACCGCAACTTGAAGTTCTGCAACATGCCATTTCAGGTTGTGTGATGGCCATCTTCACACCACTTGCAGCGCCCTGGGCGTCTGTCTTGGGAATAAGATCCGTTGGCAGATTGCTGTCGGCTTGAGCGACATGATACAGCCCGCTCAGTGGATAGCATTGTCACACTGGAGGTGCTACAATTAGGTGCCTACAAGTTAGCAACTCGGAGCAACGTGCCAAAGACGGCCTCAGACCCAAACTCGGAGTCTCTTGCATACCGGTCAAACGCATCCAGGACCATCGGCTTGGATCACATGAAACAAACTTCGAGTCTGGAAAATACCAACGACCTTGCCAGAGTTGACATCAAGTCCAGATTGCTAGGCACTATGGGCAGCACATGGACTGAGCTAAAAATAGTAGCAGACCTGAAACTCAAGCTGTAATCCTTATCGGAAGAGCCGTCTGCTACGAACCGACGTTGAGGACTCAGCAACTAGGTACCTTTATTCAGAATGCCACCCATACGTGGATCCCCTCCCTCCGCCTAACCTTAATCCGACCTCCCCAAAGCAACCTTGGCGTCGTCTTGCAACCTCCATGGCCTAGGAACGTTGATAACATTACATCGTGATCTTTATTGTTGCGTGGACGGCAGCATTGGCTGTAAACGATGGTGGGATCCAAGCCCCCCCTGGTCCTCCTCCCCATCGCCCAGGTCGCCTGAGTTCGGAACTGACTAAGAATGGAATAGCGCAATGCTGGACGCCGGTGATTATGTCCAGTGAGCAATGGAACAAACATTAGGGGGTGGTGGGGCGGAGGGGTGATACTCTCAGCCAAGGCACAAGGCCTCGAACTCTATAAAAGACGTCGAGAACCATGTTCCGATCCCACGAAGCACCAAGGTCTACAGAACCAGACCCGGCTCCAAATCTTCTACTCACCAGGCTTCACAGTCTCCCCAGTTTGGTCAACCACTCAAAGATGCGTTTCTTCAGTGGTCTTCTTCTTGCCGGCGCGGTCAGCGCTGGGATCATCTCTGCGACGCCCCCTCCCCCCAGTGAGATCAAGATTCTCAATGTCACTGCCATCGGATCTGGGTGTCCCGCGGGCCACGCCTATGTCAACGTCGATGCCACTCGAACCATCTTTGATGTTGCTTTTGACGAATACATCGTGACCGCTGGTCCTGGAACCAGCGCTTCCGACAGCCGCAAGAACTGCCGCATCAGCATCAACCTGCAGTTTCCATCCGGATACCAGTGAGTCAAAGTCCAGGATGTTGGAGAAAGGAGAGCCCTTGAGTCCCGGATGCCATACATGAAGGGGTAGATGCTCGAACCCAGGGGCTAAAGGAGACAAAAGGTTCTCCATCATCGAGACACGTTTCACCGGCTACGCTTCGCTGTCTACTGGCCAGACTGGCACCTGCAGAGCGGGATATACCTTCTCGGGTGACCCCACTCAGGAGGTCGTCTTCCAGAAGAATGTCCTGGCTCCGTACGAGGACAATTACAACATGATCGCTGGTGTTGGTGTCGAGTCTTTCTCGCGTTGTGGCGGCACAACGGCTATTCTCAACGTCAATTCTGAGATCAGAATTACGCCCATCACCACCACCTACCCGGGAACCATGACGGTGAGAGCTCCCTACACGGTGACGCTGGAGTGGCGCCGCTGTGACCCCACAGACAATTCCGATGCTTGAGTCTGGCATCAGGGTGTTTTCTTCTGTTCAAGGTGTTTGTTTGCTGTCTGATTTCTTGCTCTTTGCTTTGCTGTAATTTCCATGGGAAAAATTGAGAAAAGAAGGAACGGAAGTTTGGTGAAAAGAGAGGACACAAGAAACCGAGAATGAAGTCATGGACTAATGCGAGAGCACGATGAATCACTTAGGTCGACGCCTTCGACGGAAGCCTGCACCTGATCTTCCGCACCAACTGGCAGACCTGTCGTTAAGACCGACGCGTAGACTCTCGGGGGAGCGGATAGCAGTGCAGGGTCGGGATATCCGGGTTCAAGTTGATGACGGAGAGACGGGGCACACGGGCTGTGAGGAACGGGATGATGCATGATTGATTACTTCCTAATTGATACCTTGCACTTCTTCATCTCCCGATTGCAGTTAGAGCCGTCCGAAAGGCCAATGCTCACACTCTCTCTGGCGTGTTCTGTTCTGCTGTGTGTTGTCATTGCATTGGTGGATGTTGCCATTCCATCAACAGCAAGAAGTTGTGTCATTCAACACGGCTAGGTGTTCTATTGATTGCGGAATGTCGGTTGTCTGTCCTGCCGGAACGGTGAGAGGTGGTATGTGAAGGGCTCCCGCTAGATCACCCTAAGGACAAATTCCCTTCATCCAAGTCAAGAGTGTCTCCAACAGGCCCTACAGCACCGATCTCCGCCCAACATCCCATTCTCACTCAAACATCGAGCCCTAGATTGATGTCGGTTTAGCATGAATGCGTCTTGCTTTCCCCATGGGGCACATTTAGCCAAAAGAACTTCCCCACAGATCGACGTCAGCCCGAGCATGCCGACCATGGAAGCGTGACACTGTTCGGTATTTCACCCGCGCTAATTGCCCATGTATTGCCGGATCCATACAACACAACACTAACTTATGCCAAGCATCAACATAAGTGAAACAAGTCTCCGATTGGCGCTACGCATCAATCGCCAGGGACATATACTACCGCATAGAGGGGGCTCCTCAGTGTTCGCATTGCCTTGTATACAGACCTAACCCGCAGCACTCTTCAATAGTCTCCACACCTGAGGATCGCCGCCGAGCCTGGTCCCGTCTGACCCCAAATCTCCCGGGAACCTAGGTATGTGCTGCCAGGGCATAACACAACTCATATGACCACGGAAATGGATCTAGCCTGAGTGCCATGTGCCTGGAGCCGCCCGTCAATCAAAGCTTGGACCTCGTACCCGGTGCTGGGTGGTATGGTACAGGGAGGGGGAGGGTAGCAGGTTCAATGTAGACTGCAATAACGTATGAAGGGCGTTCAAGATTGAGACTAGGCCCCGCCGTGGCATTCGGCAGCCTCTTCGCCGAGGCTGTCTCCGTCTTCCCCTTTTTGATCACCCGTCCGTCCGAACCGGGTGAAAATGAGGGCGAGGAGGAACTCGAATATCATGTATTTAAGCCCTTCAAGTTCCCAGACCCTCAGCCCAAAGACTCTATCACCGCCTTCCACCACACATTACGACTTCATACGATTCTACCAACAGACTCGAGCCAGCTTCCAACATGAAGGTTACCGCCATCGCCATTCCGGTTCTCGCCGGCCTTGCCAGTGCCGGCCCCGTCGACATTGAGGCTCGGCAGTCGTGCCCCGGTGTGCACATCTTTGGTGCCCGTGAGACCACGGCGCCTGCCGGCTACGGCACCTCTCAGGGCCTCGTCAACATGGTGAAGCAGGCATACTCCGGCGCTACAAGCGATGCCATCAGCTACCCTGCCTGTGGTGGCCAGTCTTCGTGTGGCGGCGCGTCCTACGAATCGTCGGCGTCGCAAGGGACTTCGGCCGTGGTTACCGCGGTCACTAACTTCAACAAGCGCTGCCCCGACACCAAGATTGTCCTTATTGGCTACTCGCAGGGTGGTCAAATCATGGACAACGCGCTCTGCGGTGGTGCCGGCGCTACCCTCACCGGTGCTGCCCTCGCCTCCGTCAAGGCCGCTATCTTCATGGGCGACCCCCACAACGTTGCTGGCCTCCCCTACAATGTCGGCACTTGCAAGGCCCAGGGTGTAAGTTTTTCTCTTATCAGCTGCACGGACAGACTCGGACTGACGACGCAATGAACAGTTCGCCGCCCGTGCCAAGGGCTTCCAGTGCTCGCCGGCCAAGCCGGCCATCATCCAGTCGTATTGCGACTCGACCGACCCGTACTGCTGCAACGGCAACGACGCCAACTCGCACCAGCAGTACGTCAACAAGTACGGAACACAGGCGATGGCTTTCATCAAGAAGCTCCTCGATGCCGCCTAGATGTGAGGTTCTCTTGGAGACGGGCTGGAATATTGAGGGCCGGGTTGTATATACTGCAACACTAGTGTACAAATGCAAAAAAAACCCTCGAAAGGATAACACCATGAAATGGATCACCAGCTCTTGTTGAGAGGTGTCATCGCTATGTCGGTCGTCCACGTTGTTGAACGCCCAGCGTTTTCCCTGGTGTCACATCCGCCAAGAATTGGTCTCAGTAGTAAGGAGAAGGGTGTGATAGAGAGAGAAAGGCCGTCGTTAGTGTGGTGGTGGATTTGACGGCACAAGAGGGATCCATCGATCTTCGCAGAGGTTGCGAGGCCAACTGTACTCCCCCTTGCGTACCGTGGTTCTTACAGCCACAGGCCAACATATTCTGGGCCTCGAGCCAATCCATGAAGCGTTTGTCGGCCACCGCCAAGATGGCGAAGGATCGATTCGGCTCAATATGCCGTGGGTTGGGGGCGAGAGTCAGCGGGGGCTGTGCACGCGCTAAAGTTCTCATATGAGAAATGGGCCCGTTCGCGTCGACTGACATCATCTCTCATGACGGCGAACATCAACCTCGAGTGAGGGAGTAGACCTTACTAGCAATCTTGCAAATACCGCAAACATGGCTACCTCGAAACCCAAACCGGCGCCCTTCTCTCCCGGCATTGGCAACCTTGCCGAGGAGCCGCCAGCTTACAACCCATCACCCTACCCCGACCCTTCCGAGATCCTCCCCCCATGCCGCCTCGTCCTCCACGGTCGCTTCGTCTACCCGCTGCTCTCCTCGGGCGAGCCCGACTCTGAACCACTCTACCAACTCTCCCGCGCCATCCACGTCCTCACCCGCGCGACCGACACAATCGAATTCGCGCGCCTCGACTTTCGCGTGAGAAACCCCACCTCGGCGGACGGCGGCGGGCCCTCGGTCTCGAAGCGCGCCAAGGATGTCTACGTGCTGCGCCACCAAGCCCCGCTGCTTTATGCCGGAATCCCCTTCTCGGCGCGGCTGCTACCGCAATCGCGCAAGACCGTTGGTGAGGTGTCCATCGAGAAGAGCCCCGTATTTCGGCACGGCTACCGTGCCATGAGCGTGATTTCCGAGGAGGAGAGGGTGGCGGTGGAGAGGAAAGGTGGGACGGTGAAGACGGGAGAGTATCATTTCATCATGAGGGAGGATAAGGGCGGGATGTGGCTCTGGAAGAATCCTGCGGGGACGTTGGTGGCGAAGCAGACGCGCGAGGATCCGGCAGTGGCGGACGATGAGGCCGTGTATGTGTTGGAAGTCCTGGTGCCGCTATCGAGGCGGCTGCGGGATGCGCTGGTGGCTCTGTGGTGTTTGTGGATGTGGCATATTCATATTGAGAAGTCTACCCCTAGGAAGACGTGGGAGGATCGTGAGTACTCAATCCTCGATTCGGTGGCGTTTGGGAGAGAGCTTTGAATACTGACAAGCGCCAGGGAAACGAATTCTTCACCAACGACGGCAGTACGTTTCTCGAGGTCTGCCGATGATCAGTTAGATGATGCGTTACATTCATGCCGACCATGCCAGTGTTCGTGCCCTCACAAGAACGCATATGTCAGTTTACGAATTTGCGATTGTTTTCATAGCTCTTCCAAAAAGCACTCAATGATGCATCATGCCTGATTTGTTCCTACTCCGTCTGTAGCGCCCTGCGTAACCGATTTTCCAACCGCCTCACGCTCTCCTGCGTCGTCTTCTGGCCCGTCATGAGGTACAGAGTGTTGCCCAACACACGGGTGTGGACACTCCATCTGCTCTCGTCCCCCGACTCCGATCCCCGAAGCAGGGCAGCCTGGATGTCCTTCGCGGCGCTGCCTTGATATCCCTGGGTGCCATCCACGCTGGCAAGTCGGATGGCCAGAACAGTCCCGAGCGCCCAGACTCCGTCCACATAGCTCGTTGGCAGCCGGCTGAGCCAGAGGATAAACTCTGGGTTCCAGACCGACCAGGTGATGTCTCTATGACCCGTCGTAGATTCGCCTTCCTGGCGTGCGGTTTGAGCCCAGGCCCAATCACCTCGCGCGTCCATCTTCTGCATCTCTCTGACGCTTTCGAGAGCAACCTGGCATCCTACGGCATGCGCGGTGTAGCTGTGGCCGTGCAGCAGGGCATCGCTCTTGTCATCGCTCTCGAACGCCTGGAAGATGCTCTCGGACGCGAGTGTTAGGCTGAGCGGAACCAGTCCGCCTGTCAGCAGCTTTGCGTGGACAGATATGTCGGGCTCGACGCCGAGGAAGGAGGCGGCGCTGAACCGGCCGAGGCGGTAGAGCCCGGTGAACACCTCGTCGAAGATGACGGGTAGGCCGGCCCAGCTTTCGCCGTCAGCTGGCTCGCCGTGTCCGCCGAACAGATGCTGGCTCTGACGAACGACTTTGACGAGTGTCCGTTGGAAGAGGGGGTCACTGGAGGCTTTTGTCAGTCTCGGCCCGTCCATGCCTAGAGGTGACGGCGGCACTTACACTAAAAGCATGCCGCCAGCACCAAGCACAATGGGCTCCATCATGAGAGCCCCCAACCTTCGCCCTTGGGCTGCCAGACTTTCCAGAGCGGCAGTGATAAACTGAACATATCCGCGCGCCTCACCTCTCGATTCTCGACTCTCGACATCAAAAATGGCAGAGAGCGAAAGGAACGGACCTGTGGCCTGAAGAGGCTTCATCTCGTCTGGTACATCCACCTCCCACAAGCCCCCACGGCACTGGACCGTCGGATAGTCCAGCCACGCCCCCTTCCCCTGGTACCACTCCACCTCCTGATTAAACACACACGGCTCCGAGCAGTCCATGGCGCCGATCGTATCCCCGTGATAACTTCCCCGCAGACCCAGCACCCCCACCCCCTCCCCATCATCACGCCAGCCATACCGGCGCCGGGCGGCGCGAAGCGCCATCTTGACAGCGACCTCGGTGCCGGTGCTGCCGTTGTCGGAGAAAAAGGTGCGCGTGAGGCGGGGGTTGGCCAGGCCCGCCAGCAGCGTCTCGGCCAGGGCCAGGGCGGGCTCGTGCACGGCTTCGGCAAACATGACGTGGCCGTAGCGGCCGGCGGCGTAGGCGGCGGATAGGGAGAGGTGGGGGTTGCCGTGGCCGAGACCTTGGGTCCACCAGGAGGCTGAACCGTCGAAGGATGGTTGGAGCAGGGCAGCAGAATCGGTGTGGCCGGGTTGGTAGGGTTCTTGGGGGGCGAGGGTCTGGAAATAGTCGCCTTGGGCCGAGTCAATGACGGTGATTTTGTCGGGGGTGAGGTGTTTCTGCTGCGTGAATGGGTACCAGATCTTTTTGGACGCTGTGGTGCTCATGGACTCGAGACGCGCGAGGCGGGACTGATGGCGGGTGTCCAGGTATCCCAGGGCCTCGCGCAAGCTGGCGCTCTGACTGCCGTTGTTGTAGTAGTTGGCCATTGCTAGCGCGTCTGCTGCATGGCTTTTCTCGCGCGCCGGTGGCTCGGGCACTGTCTTGACGGGGATGTTGTGCTTTTCTCCAAAATACTCAGCGAGATAGAGGTGGTTCTGGTACTTGTCCTCTTCGAAAAGGACTACGGTTTCGACGTCGTAGCCGCGCATCTTGAGCGACTCGAACGATGATATGGTCTGCGAGATGCCGCCAAGTTTGCTGTCTCCGACGAGAAGGACGGGCAACCGGAGAGGCATGTAGAGGTCCGCCTGGGTGGAACCAGACGGGGACGGGGAGTGGACGCCGCCCGCGGTCTCGACGAACAGCCATCCCGGGCCACGAGATGCCTCGGCAGCAGCGGACTTGGAGATCTCTGCCAAAAGGGCGTCGTCGGAAGGAACAAACTAGCGTTCGTGAAAAGGATGGTGAACAAGACATTGGTGGCAAGATAGGCCGCTTGAGGGGCGGCCGGGCTAAGACTGACCTTGTCAGAGACGCGGGCGGCAATATGCGGGCTGACAGCAAGATCATATTGGAAGAGGGTCTTGCTGGCAATCTCGGGCGCAAACCTCTGGAGGTGTCTTCTGGGGTTCAGTCGACGTGATCAGCTGGAACTCCATGGTTCAATGGGAGGAGTGAGCCGTCTGCACAGTCAACAAGACGCAAACACCTGTTAGCAGAGAAGAGGTTTTCGAGCTGATGAGGGGGCTCTCACACCGATCATCCGCATCGTTGAGCGCCCCTGTCGACACAGGCTTGAGAAAGGCAGTCCGCTCCTTGGGCCAGAAGCGGCGGGCGGCCTTGCAGAGGAGAGTGCTGATGACCGTCTTGCCGACCTCGGTGTTGGCGCCGTAGACCTGGTGGATGCGCAGCGAGCGCCACAGCAGGGAGCGGGCTGGCGGTGGTCTCGGCAGCATGCTTTTGTGTCTTGTGCCTGGAAGGTAGGTGGCTCGGGAGTCAGATGAGTGAGGTGGTTAGGAGGTCGGCTCAAAGCAGGAGTGGTTATTCTGTAGAGTCGGGCCAATGGACGAGACGGAGCATCCGGTGTCAGGGCACGTGATCACAAGGATGGCAGTGGGATCAGGGCTTTGGTGATGCTTGGAGCCCGATGCAAGACAAAAATTGTCGAGGTGCACACTTAATGACTCAGGGCCTTGAAACAACCCCAGACTTTGCGATGGTAAAAGCAGAAACGTGACTCTTTGTTGAGTTGGCAAGACCAAGCCCGGCTCAGGCATTTATTTCACATGGCAAGAACCTGGAAATTGTTGGGGGTCGTTGCCCCACTTCTACCCGTCCACGGTGCCTTTTTGGAGTTCCTCCCAGGCTCGCACTGAGTCACACACCAAACCACACACCCCAGCGGTGGAATATCATTGCTTCCGTCTTGCCGATCCCATCAGATGCTCTGAATTCAGAACGTTTTCCAAGGCCCAACCGGTTGTCCGCACTCCGCAGCTCCGCTTAACCACCCTGACCCCCCCCCATCTCCTTGCTGCTGTAGATGCTCGCCCTCAGCCCAAACTCATTGTTCCCGTAAATGTCCAGGTATGTGTACGCGTCTCACTTGTACGTGATTCCCCTCGGCATATCCGCTCTCACAAGCCCCATCTCCACCAACCCCAGCAGCACCCTCCTCACATCTGCCACGTCGGTGAAGTCCTTGGTGTACACGCAGATCAACCTCGCCGCGTTGGACGCTGGCGGCAGGCGCTGGAGGAAGGCCGCGATGGGCTCGTTGGTTTGGCGCACCGAGGGAAGGGAGGCGTAAGGGTTGTAGGGAGGCTCGGGTGGCGGGGTGTCGATTTCCATGGCGTCCGGATCCATCTCGAAGTGTTGAGAGTGTGGTGGCTGGGAATGTGTTTTAGGTGGACGGACGAAATGTGTGCTTTAAAGGGTGAAGAAGGGAAAGCCTGAGTAAGGCTCAGAGGTGTGTTTGACTCTGCAGGCAAAGAACCTGTTTGGTGCATGTGATTGGCGGGCGGCAAGCTGCAGCCGCTTTTTCAGAACCCTCACGTTTATTCGTATTGTTTGATGTTGCTAAACTCTGAGGGGCAAATGAATCACTCTCCGCTCTGACATTAAGGAAGGTTCCAATTCCAATGGGAGGGTTGGTGGTGGGAAGATGACTCGGACAGATGGTGATGAAGGGACCTACGTTTTAAGGTCCATTCAGGGGTTGTTTAGGGGTAGTTCAGGGGCCGTGGTTCCCTGAGCAACACAACGCTCGGACAGAACCTTTACGCCCCTGAACCCGTGGGCCTCCCAGCAGAGGGAGTACCTCAACCACGGAAGGCAACTGACTTGGGCAAAAACGCGCCACCGCAGCTCAATGTCTCTGCAATACTGTTCGGTGGATTCGTGGCTTTTGGCTTCCAGAAACGACTGGCTGGGGCTGCCGAGACGTGGCTCAAAACCGCGGGATGCAACCCCAGATTCAACAATTCGGGGTCGGCTCGCCCAATCACGGCTCTGCGACATTTTATGCATTCAGCTGTGGTCCACCATTCCGCCAGGGTGACTCCGAAGCCCGTCTCGCGAGGTCCCTTTTGTGACAGAGGCAACAGCGTTCAACTTTACACGTTTTTGAACCCCAGAACACGGGATGCCCGAGATGCCCAAAACCAACACCAACAACAACGCCAATACGGCTAACGTACCTCAAGCAGAGCGCTGCCGCCTCGATGACACCCTGGCCGGCCTTCTGGAGCGCCGACTATCCCGCAATCAACTGCGAAGTCTCACTCTCACACCCGCAGGAGCCGCCGACTTTTCCTCCAACGCCTACCTGTCGCTCTCCTCTCAGCCCGAGGTGCAAAATGCCTTTATTGCTCGGCTACAGACTCACTCCGCCAACGCTCGCAACGCCCTCCCACCCTCACTCATGGGATCCGGGGGCTCCCGCCTGCTGGACGGCAACTCGGCTCTCGCCACCTCCCTCGAGCACACCATCGCTGCCTTCCACCACGCCCCAGCCGGCCTGCTCTTCAACTCGGCCATGGACGCTAACGTGGGCCTGTTCGGGTGTGTCCCGCAACCCGGCGACGTCATCGTTCACGACGAGCTCATCCACGCCAGCGTTCATGACGGGATGCGCGCCAGCAGGGCGACCAGGCGGATTCCGTTTGCTCACAGCCACGTGTGGGAGGGAATCCCAAATGCCGACCCCTTTCCTACTGGGATAACCAAGTCTCTTGAGACTGTGTTGCAATCTCTGCTGCAAGGCTCCGAGGGTTCGCTTTTCATGTCCGGCGAAAGGAATGTATTTATCGCGGTCGAAGGTGTCTACAGCATGGATGGCGATGTGGCGCCCTTGGCTGCCGTGGTTGAGTGCGTCGAACGCTGTCTCCCGCAAGGCAACGGTTATGTGATTGTCGACGAAGCCCACTCGACGGGCATCTTTGGCGAGCGTGGCCGGGGACTAGTGTGCGAACTTGGCCTAGAAGACCGGGTGTGGGCACGAGTCTTGGGCTTTGGTAAGGCAATGGGCTGCTCAGGAGGTTAGTGATTGTTCCGCCTCTGCCGCTGCACTCGGACTGCAAAGGACGCAATGACGACTGACGACCGAGCAGGCATCGTTCTCTGCTCGCCTACGACACGGAGCTATCTCATCAATTACGCCCGCACCCTTATTTACACCACTGCCATGGGCTTCCCTGCCCTCGCGAGCATCGAAGCTACGTACAAGTTTCTCGCACAGGGCCACGCCGAGCCACTGCGCAACCACCTCAATTTCCTCATCCATGCAACACATAAGCTCCTCCTCGCCTTATGCCATAAGCACAAGCCACCAACTGGCCTCGTCCGTGTCAACGCCGAGCTCCCAAAGTCGCCAATTATCCCCGTCTTCACCTGCCGCCCACGCCATTTGGCCAGGTACTGCCAAGAGCGCGGATCTATGGTTCGCCCCATTGTGGCGCCAACCGTTCCAGCAGGAAGCGAGAGAATCAGGGTGTGCCTGCACGCGGGAAACACCATGGCTGAGGTGGAGGGTTTGCTGAAGTCGGTGGAAGCTTGGCTGGTGGAATGTACGGTAGCAGGGACAACGGGGAGGGAGAGCAGTCAGCCCAGTGGCAGTGGTACAAACCAGACGTTGGACAAATCAGTGTTAGGAATAGCCAAGCTATAGCATTTTGGCGCCAACTAATTACCCCCCTCCCCCGGGGTCCTATCCCGACCCCCAACCCCTGAACGCACAGACCACACCCAATCTTCCTCACCCAACAACGCCCCAGTCCTCCAGTATCATCGCCGCCCCTTTCTCAGCAATCGCATACACCGTCGCCTGCAAGTGAGCACTAATCTGCACCGGCATAACGCTCGCATCCACGACCCTCAACCCCCTGACCCCATACACCCGTAGTCTCTCGTCCACGACGCCCCCCTCCATCCCCTGGCTTCCGCCCATCGCGCACGTCCCGACGGGGTGCCAATCTGTCGTTGCTGCGCGGCGCAGCCATGCCTTGACCTCATCGTCGGTGGTCGTCTCGGATGGGGGCGGCCACACTTGGGAGCGGATTATGGAGGAGAGCGGGGGGGTGCTGGCGAGGCGGCGGGCGAAATGGTGCGCGTGCAGGGCCAGGGTGAGGTCAAACTCCCCTTCAGGGGTGGGGGAGAAGTACTGGGGGTTGATGTTGAGGCCTGGGCGGTTGGGGTTTGTAGGGGACGTAGGCTGGATGTGAACTGCGCCCGTGGATAAGGGGTATTGGAGGATTTGGAGGAGACTGCCGTACTTGGGGGGGGTTGGGGATGCAGGGGGAGGGTGGAAATTGATGCCCCAGTTGCCAAGGTCGAAGATGAATTCGACGTGGCCTAGGTTGTGGCTATGGGTTGTGAAGCGCTTGCGGAGAACGGTGTCCCGCGAAGGGGTCGGGGTCGCGGGCGTTGAAGGAGGGAGGGAAGAAACGAGGGAGGAGAGGGTGGTGGCCGAAGTAAAGGTGGTGGCTGGGACGTAAGAGATAGAAACCGGCAGGATGGCGAGGGGCCCGGTTCGAGTGCGGGCGTACTCCTCGCGTGCCGCGGCGAGGATTGAGTCAGTGTGCAAATCATCAGGGTTGGGCAGTCTCGGGTCCACTTCGAAGACCATGGTCGTTGCTGGATTGGAGAGGTCAGCCTGGTACAGTTGTTGGGGGCAGAAAGGGGGATCGCACTCAGGTGATCTTGGAGGTTCTCCCCAACATTCGGGTTTTCCACCTTCACAACAATTCCGGCAGCAGAAAGAATGGTACTCCCGCCAATGCCAGACAGTTCAAGGATCTGCGGGGACTGAAGCGAACCCGCAGAAATGATGAGCTCGCGGGAGGCAAATGCCGAAAACTCGACCCCGCCATGGGTGAACCTGACTCCCTCGGCTTTCCAATCGGTTTCATCAACGTCCTTGGCTAACAGGACCTCGCGAACCTCTGCCCCCGCCAGCACGACCAGATTCGGACGGAATGCATTGGGTCGATAATACGCAGTCGCAGCGTAGGATCGAGCGGCATTCCGGGGGTCGACGGAAACAACGCTGGTCCAACACCCTGTGTTGTTGCCCGAGAGGTGGTTGTCATTGGACTCGATACCAATTGCGTTCAAAGTGTTGTGCCAGAGTTTGTGGGAACCGGTAAACTCGCCGGGGTAGGACACTTGCACGGGGCCGTCGTATCCGACAAGTCCATCGTGGAGGGCAACACGGGTTGCCTTCTGTGTAACGGTACTGGGCGGGTGGAAGCTTTCGCTTTTCTTGAAGAAGGGGCTGCCAAATCGTCAAACCTGGCAGTCCAGGCGTGGGGGAATACACAAGAGAAATGGGACTAACAGGAGATCATCCCACCCCCAACCGGGATTCCCGAGATCGCGCCAGTCATCGTAATCCTGTCGAGCAGCACGATTCCAGGTCATGTAATTCAGAGCGCTGGAACCTCCAAAGACCCTTCCTCGTGCGTAAGGGAGCCCGCGGTCATGGAGACCGGGCTGTGGGACGGTGCTAAAACACCAGTCAAGATCACCTCCCAATGCCCGTCCGGCCAAGCCGGGACAGTCAACATCGTCAAGGTCGAGCGTAAATGACCCTGCCTCCAAGACGCCGACTGTGAGATGTGGGTACTCCGACAGTCGAGCGGCGACAGCTAAGCCTGCGGTCCCGCCTCCCACGACGAGGAAGTCGAAATTCCTCTTGGCGAAGTCCTCGGCCGTGATTTGTTGGGGGTCCATGGTGTAGGGAGCCTCAAGTGCTGCTGTAGGGAAAAACAAGCCGGCCAGCGGCCAAAATCACGCTCCAAAAGCGAGAGGGGTGACTGAGACAGTGTTCCTGTTGACTGGTTGCCCGTCCATATCTTGAGGCAAATCCTGGCGTAGCGCGGGGGTTGCATGCAATGCCAGAACAGGGGCTTTCCTAAACGGGGTATCCGAGAGTGCGGTAGTCCCGACACTGGAGAATGCCGGGTTGCTCTAACTCGAACTGTCAAAGATCATGCAGCGATAATGAGGCCTTCCGTTTTCCGGAGGACGACCATGGACGACCTAAGCGACGTCGAGTCTGGTTCTCCTCACATGTTGTGTGATAATGAGGGGGGATCTGCAGCCCACAAGCCACAACCAGTCGGGGCTTCTCGGCAGTGCTTTCCTGCCGGCCGTTTTCCAATCATATTCCCGCATCCCGCAATCTGGTGCTAATGTAAAGCTTCGGACCGCTGCTGACGGTTACACGACATGGATGCCGGGATCTAGTGACCGGGGACGAGCTGCAGGCGCGGCCGGTGGCAGCGTTTCAAGCTTGACTGCCCAGTGCCCAGGGCGGATTGTGGTAGATAAGCTTCGAGCTCTTCTCAACGACCCGCCGTTGCGCCGGAACTCTTGATGTTGGATTCTTGCTTTGGTTCGGGAACTCAATCTTCATATGTAAGTGCCAGCTGGGTGTTAGTGACCCCACATTCTCAACCGCGGAACTAATGTGAAGACTTGGATAGACTGAAGCCTCCGCATCCTAGAAATGATGGCAGAATCACCGCCAGACCTCGAGAAGGGCGACAAGCCCTCGTCCGACCCCGTCCTTGCAGCAAAGGACGAAATCGTCATCGCGACCTCCCGGGCCCCAGACAGACCGTCCAGTGTCCTCGATGCACTCCGCAAGATCAATGACCGCATTGAAGGCCTCTCGGGTTTCGAAGCCCGCGGCATCACGCGTGTCCTCCCCGAGGAGCGGCACCCTGCCTCCAACCTCGCAGACCTGCAGGTCTTTATCCTCTGGTTCGGTGCCAACATCTCTGCCAACAACCTTTTTGTAGGCTTCTTCGGCCCTCTTGTCTTCAATTTGGGGTTTCGAGACAGCGTGATATGCGCCATCTTTGGGTGTATTCTCGGCTCTGCATCAACGGGCTACATGGCCATGTGGGGTCCGGCCAGCGGGAACCGGACGATGGTGGTGCTGCGGTACTTCATGGGGTACTGGCCGTCGAAGTTACCGTGCTTTTTAAACATCGTGCTCATGATAGGCTACATTACTCTTAGCTTTATTATTTCGGGTCAGATACTGTCGACAGTGAGCGGCGGGACCATGACGATTGCGGTGGGCATTGTCGTTGTCGCCGTTGTGTGCTGGGCTGTGGCCGTATTCGGGATGTTCATTTTTCATACGTACGAGAGGTAAGTTGGTCATCGCTACTTGCCTACCGGTACTGATGGGCTGCCGGGCGTGATGCCTAGAATTTGAGAAACTGACAGCAAACCCCAGATACGCCTGGATTCCCCAAATCCTCGTCCTCTTCGTCCTCATCGGGAGCGCGGGCGCTCATTTTGACTCAACTCTCGAATCTAAAGGCGACGCCATCACCCTCGCTGCCAACCGTCTTTCGTTCTTGTCGCTCTGCTGCTACGTACCCAATAGCTGGAGTTGCGCTGCGTCCGACTTCTACGTCTACTACCCCGAAACAACGTCGAAGCTTAAAATCTTCCTCCTCACGACTACGGGCCTATTCACCTCTTTTACCCTCGTCTACCTCATTGGCATCGGGCTCGGATCCGGGGTTACTTCTAACGCGACGTGGGCTGATGCCTTTGCCGTCTCGACGGGCGCGTTGATGGTTCAAGGGTTCGACGGCCTCGCCGGGTTTGGAAAGCTATGCAGCGTGATAGTAGCGCTCGGCATCATTGCCAACAGCATCCCGGGAATGTACTCGGCCTCGCTTGGCGTGCAGGTATTGGGGCGATACGGCAAGGCTGTACCGCGTTGGGTGTGGACGTGCTTGATAACTGTGATTACCCTCGTTCTGGCGCTGGCAGGACGGGATAATCTGGTGGTCATATTTGGGAACTTTCTCGCGCTGATGGGATACTGGGTGGAAGTCATGATTGTCATTGTTATTGAGGAGCACATCTTCTTCAGGTGGAACCGTGGGTTCGACTGGACGAGGTGGGAGGATCAAAAGCACCTGCCCATTGGTATCGCAGCGCTGCTAGCGTTCCTCATAGGGTGGGTGGGGGCTATTCTGGGCATGTATCAGGTTTGGTATGTAGGCCCTCTTGCGGAGAAGGCAGGTTTCAGTGATATTGGCATGTGGCTTGGTTGTGGGTTTGTCATTATCGTGTACCCGCCGATGCGGTGGCTGGAACTGAAGATTGTTGGGCGGTGACGGGCCACTGGAGTGGGACGCAGTGTGCTGCGTAGTTAGGTAGGTACCTATATTACGAAGGGGCAAGAAACGCTAGAACTATTCAAAGACCGAATCATGAGATTGGCAGCCCAGATGTAACGTCAACCCGTAGCTGTCTCAGTGATATTCCCGACCCTCAACTTCCATGAGCCGCCAGTGAACACGAAGGCTTTCCAAAGCTCTTTGCACACTGGAAGCTTTCGGCAATACTGGAGTTTCCATGTCCATCATACTTGGCGACCAAAGGATAGGGGCACAGCTTTCGAGTAAACTGTGACTTGGCCATGGGTAAGGTCGCCGCCGCGAGCTCCACAGGTGCCTTCCTCCTCTCAACCCAGTCAATGAGAGACGCAAGAGGATTTGTCGGTCCCGCGCCGTCAATGGATCCCCCCGCGCAATGGTCAACGCCCGGCGCCATGAACAGCCGGAAGAAGTCGTCGATCCTCCGGGCAGAGGCGCCCGGCTTCGCCTCCACCTCCCTGCGGTATTGCACCGAGTCCTGCGGAAATATCACGTTGTCCGCTGCGCCGTGCCACACCAGAAGCTTGCCACCTGACTTCTGAAAGCCAGAAAGATCCGGGTCCGAAGAGTCGATAAGGGAGTTGAACTTGTCCACAGACTGTGCGAAGAGATCTCGGAACTGGGGAGAATCGAGTCCGATAAGGCTGAAGCTGGGGTTGGCCTTGACAAAATAGCTCGCCCAACCGGCGGCGACAAAGAAAGGACTGCCTTTGCCATCTTGCGTGGCCGCCAAGGTGTCGAGTGGAGAGCCGACCTCCAGGCCGTTCCACAACCGCGACCCGGAAGCCGTCTTGGGGCCTTCCCACATCTTCTCAACGATTGACACAAGATCAGGGGTAATGACCACCTCGGTACCGCCGCAGTCGATCTTCTTGCCCAACAGCCTTGATGGGCTGTACTTGCAAGCGGACAGGTTGGAGATGACACCATCCTTGACACCGTCGAGCTCGTCGCACGCGGCAACAGCGTCGTCTCTGATCGCAGCAAACTCGCACGCCAAGGGAAAATAGCCGGCCTCTTCCATAACAACCTGCGGCCACAGCTCGGCAATGACATACTTGGTCCAGTAAATGGCGGGGGCACCGGCGAGGATGCCGTCAAAGTCGCCCGGATACTTTTGTGCTGCCACCAGCCCCTGACGGCCGCCGGTGGAGCATCCCTGCCAGTATGAATAGTTTGCGGGTTTTCCGTAGTAAGACGCCGTGACCGCCTTGCCGACAACAGCCAGATCGTGGATCGACCGGGACGCAAAGTTCGTGAGCAACTCGAGGTTGACCGTGCCGTCTGGCTTGAGTGCCCACGCTCTGGGATCGAAGGGGTTGTTGCCCAGGCCGGCATCGGTAGAGGCGGCGGCAAACCCCTTGACAGCAGACGGGCCGATCGTAAGAGGGCCGTGACCTGCCGCCCAAGCGCTCCCTCCCAACGAGATGAAGCGTTCGTTCCAGTTTTTCAGAGGCAACCAAACTTGGACCTGGACTGTGTCGTTGGCGCCGGGGTGTGTGAGCGTGACGTTCACTTCACACACGTTGATGCCTGTCACGGGTTCGTTGAGGAGTGGAGGGTATGGGGCGACGGTATGGTTGAGGAGCTCGGCACTGGAGACTGAGAGGACTTTGGCGCCGTCCACTCGGGGTGGTGCAATGTTGGCACATGTCTTCCGAGAGGTATTTGTGGACACTCCGGCAACATTCGCCGAGACGAAACTGCCCCAGAGGGCTGCAAGGGCAAGGAGCATGGTCGGAATGCGGTTCAAAGTTTGCAAAGGGATTTTAAAACTCTCTGTCAAGACTCTTGACACTCATCCAGAACTGAGGTGTGATGAAGGGAGCTTATGTACATTCTCTCAATCCTGGAATTCCAAATAACCACTAGGTTTCCATGTGTTTCTCCTGCTGCAGGATTTGACGTGTCGCGTAAGTTATAGCCTCATCCGGTAAAGGTGCCGAGCTGAGAGCACGGGTCCGGATGCTATCGGGTCGCTAAGACTTCCTCGTTCTTGGCCTCCCATCTATTAGCTATCCACTCAACGAAATCCGAGCGCCTCAATCTTCACTTCTAAAAAGCTGTAAATCGATCTCTGATCTTGCAATACTCACAATAGTTATTGCCAACAATTCCCTTACTTGATCGCCCTCGACACTCTTAAACCAGATTCTTACCCCGTTGCCCACGGGTTGTTGTCGAGCGTTAATTGCTAATCCTGTGTTTATTGGAAAAATTACTTGATCTGTTGAGCACGCCACCCAGGGATGGGAGTAATTCACGAATACAGCCAAGCTGGCATGATGCATGCTCTAGCCTAAAACTGCCATGATTAATTCTAGGGCACACACGTCAACCGATGTATCGATGTCAGACGCGACCCTTGCCGGTGCCGTCAGCACTTGCGCACTGCCACAACTCGCTCATTGCAGATCCATGGGTGAGACACACAAGATCCCAGCTATCGACTGCACATACAGGACCGTGATTCGTTTGACAGGCGCCCTCAAAGTTCCCGCCATATGTGGGGCTTAAGTTCCACCAGATCAAGTCCTCAAGTCCTCCGAGGAGTTCCGTTGCCCCTCCTCACTGTTCTCAAAGCAAAGCCATTTGTTTCCCAAAATTGTTTCTGGTGACCCCCACGGGTTGTCAGCATCGCGAACGGATCAAAGAACGTCTCGGTCAGAGAGCGCGAATTTTTCCACCCTGGTCCCGTCAGCACCGTCACACCATCCTGGGCAAGGTATTTCCGGTCGTCCTCGGGCAAGAGCCGTCCTGGATGCACGGCATTCCAGGCTGCCACGGCAATGAGCATGAGGGATGCGTCGAAGACGTAAAAGTACCACTCGTACCGTACCACGGGACTAAGGCCGAGGGGTTGAGCCGCCAGCTCCCTAGTCAAAAAGGGGCTGCCGAAATGCTCCACCATGCGGTAAATGGTCCTCGCGAGCATGAGAAGCATGCTCGCATATGATGTTAGAAGGGGCCGAATCACGCTGTGGGCCTTGATCCTGCCGGAACGGCAGCAGCTGTGAAAGATGCCCGCCAAAAGAAAGAAGATGGACATGGCGAAGAGCTGCAGCACCAACGATGCCTTTGTCAGGCTGTCTCCTAGCGCGAGGGACTTATCCGGCAAGTCACGGTTGGTGAGGTAGGCCATGCCCGCAATGGTGGCAAGCTCGATGACGGCGGTCAAGCTGGCGAAGGTGGCGAGCATGCGCGAGGGGTGCATAGGGGCGAAGTAGGGGACGAAGTGGAAAAGCCGGCCAAGGATGAGGCAGTTGGCCAACTCGATCATGGCGCTGTGTTGTTCACGGGTCAGTCTCCAGTGCCCCGCTGGAGGAGGAGAGGGAGAGTAAGGAGCGGAGGATATGGGAACACATACGGAGACATATATGTCAGGAGCGTGCTGGCCGTGTAGACTTGCGCATCGTCGGGGTGAAACGCCCCGTAACCCCGAGTAGCAAATGCACTAACCAGGAGAGCACAGCTGAATGGTAGGAGTGCAGTAACCTTGAAGGTGTGATAAGAGCTGAAATCGGACATAAGCAGATGTCAGCATGGCACAATCCGATTTCTATCCAAAGTCGATCGCCGACGAGGTCGAGGACGCAGACGCACAAGCACTGCCAAAGGTGAAACACGCCCGAAACCGCGAAGGCGGAAGCAAAGAACAGAGCGGCGCCCTTGTTTGGGCCATATACATATACGCTCTCTGGAAAGTGAAATCATTAGCCAGTGGCTCAAGTGCCTTGCTCCGCACTATGACCGCTTACCTGACGTGCTGTTTGTTGACATGGCTGAAGCCGAAGGTGGTGGCGCGGCCACCGACAGTTGCGCTCCAGGTGGTCAGGGGTAGATTTGCTCGACGCGGTCAGGGGCAGATTTGCTTGACGCGGTCAGGGGCGGATTTGCTTGACGCGGTCAAGCGCAGAATCAAGACAAGATGGTGGTCGAAGGAACTCCCGCCTCCAATCGCGCCGCACACGCCGGGAATTATGACTCCAAGCTTAGGATCCAGATCATGTGCGCGAGCTCGGACAGTTCGCACTTCGACGAAGGATTTTCTCTCTCACCATTCGCTGCACGACACCAGCAATTTCCTCGGCAGCAGTCTTGGCGCACTGGGCAGGGGGGCTCGCATTGCTGGCGAATCACACCGAAGATGCGTGGCCGGGGGAACCATATCAACCGCACGAGCCGCACTATTACGTTAAGTTCAATCCCTAAAACCTTGTTAGCGCGACACTTTTGGACGTAATTTAGGCTTCAAGTTCAAGACATTCTCTTTAACAGGTAGATAACCGTTTAAGGCACGAAAAATGTAGTATCTAGAAGTACTCGAGAGATGCTCCTAGCCCAGATCTTCTTTTTCTACCAAAATGCGCTGTTTTGTCGTTGAGTTCGAGATTTTGGCCCGGACCCCGGTCTCTCGGTCGCGGGCTAGCGAGTATTCAAGGGTTGGAGTACGTGGATGGCCGGCACACCCGCCAGTCCGCGTAAGCCCGGGGCTGCCGGCCGGGAGGGCGCGGGATCTGGGAGCGCTGTATCGGCTCGTTAGACCCTTAGTAACAAAGATCACTTGCACTGTCGTTTTTAGTCGCGGATGAGGGCTGTGATGAGGTAATGGATGTCAAAACGATAGCTGACGCCCCAGCCGATCTGTTCCTCTGGTAGGAACCTCGCGCGACCCTTTCCTGAAGAAGGCTTGCTGAACCGGGATGGAATATTCTTGTGCCCAACCTTCTTGCTGCAGGTTTGTTGAAAGATAGAGAATCAGCTAGCAGATTATTTAACTGGTTTTGGCCATATGATAGGCGCGAGTCAGCTCCTCTAGTTGACGGCTCTCTTCGGCGTTAGGCGGGAGTTTATGCCGGCGTCTGAGGTCCTCCTCCATTTCCCGACGCTCGCTTTCCACCGCTTCCCTCCACAGGCAAAAAAGATGATCGGCAGAGTACACGGTAGGCCGCTCGGGGCCTCTTCGAGGATCCAACTCTTCGACAGATTCTAGGTCGACAATCATAATCTTGTGATTATCGCCGCCGGGGCAGTTGACCAGGTGGAAGTTGTCGAGTTTAATGTCGCCATAGCCGACCCCGAACTTTGCAAGAGCCCAGAACGCATCTTCAATCATCTTTTCCATCTCATCCCTGTCTCGCTGCAATGAAGGTTTGTCGCAGAGCGTGACCCGCCCGACGTCCGACAGGAGCAAGGCGCGGCGACCATCAAGAGACGTCTCTCCGAAGCATATAGGAACTGTCGATCCCTGTATCGCACTCAACCTAGCATACATCCTTTTTTCATTCTCGAACTCCTCATCCCAGTCAGGCTTTTGCAGCTTCAGGATAAAGGTCCGGGCAAGCGTCCAGCGTGGAAAGAACGGGGCAATGAGCTTCAGCACCAGAAAGGGAAGGTAGCAAAGAATATTATGCATGAATTCCTCAAAGGCAGTCCGGTGGATATGGAGGCGCAGGACATTGTCGTGAATCTCGCCAGCGTATGTGCCAGATGCCGACACAACCTGCCGTCCCAGAATGAACTACCGTAGAGGGCGGAACATGTGTGGTCAATATCAGAACATTCAACACGATTGGGGGGGGTTATATCTGGTACATACCTGGCATGAGAAACTTGGTGCCATTCTCGACTGTCGCCCTTGTTGCTCGTTGAGGGGAGGATGGGTTGAGGAACAGACAGGTGGTTGCAGGGCAGATCCATTCTCCAGCCACCTAATCAAAAGATGCGGGGGACGGAAAATCCGCTGGTCCGGCCAACCAATTGGTGCTCTTTCTCCGCGCACTCCATCGCCCGCAGTTGCAAAGAATCCTCCATTCCACAAGAGGCGACCTCCGTCGACATGTACAGCCGTGGACATAGGCTAGGTACTCTGAGCTTGCTAGGGCCGATCGGTCGGGCTTCTCTTGCATCCGCTAATTGCCTGGGTAGCTAGACTGTAGACATCGGCCTCCCGCAAGGCCGCCTGCGGCCTGCTGCGGATTTACGCTTCGGTGCGTGCCGGTTCTCATCGCAGCGAGGAGGTAAGTATCGATATCAAGAATTGCCATCTGTTGATGTGCTTTTGAGAGATAGGCAGCCGTCCAGACCTGCAGAATCTCGGTTCTTGGTCCGGCCGAGCAGCGTGACGACGGCAAAGTTCGCCCCGAAACCCTACCTGTGGTAACGGAGCGTGCCGGCATACGTGCACGGTAAACGTTTCACTTTGCCACCCCTCAGCGCCGTCTCCCATAGTTGTATAGTCCTGCAGTTGTTCTAGAAGGAGGGAAATGGTGAAAGAAGCTGACGTTGCCGCAGTATGAGCGAAAGCGAACGCTGCCCGAGCGGCGCTGGGTAAGTTTGTGATAGTACTGAGACGCTATTATGCACTGCTACACTTTCTCATCAACGGACACCGGCGTGCTACAATGGGTTAAAGATTGTATTAGAGAAAAAACCAAAAAAAAAGCATGTCGCCGTTGACATCCCAACCAACCTGTGCTTGGTCCCCGAACGAGCGAAGTATGCTGTATCAGCTACCCTGTCCCTGCAAGCCCTATCCTTCCCTGAAACTTAGGTACTGTGTTGCTACAGGAGCTCTTTGCCGTCTTGATGACTAAGGCTAGCATGTCTTAGCATTCTTAAAAACGAGCTCACCTCCTAATTCGGCAATTTAGTCCAGGAGGGCAACAGCACCGCGCTGTTTTTCGATTTCGTCTCCGTTACCTTGGATAGGCTGGTGCTAAGGTTTGCCGTTTCGTTGCGGAGGCTGCCTTCCGTTCTGACCAGAATGTAATCCCACAATGCACTCATGCAGTCATCAATTTTCCTTGTCAAATGGTACCTACTCGACCAACCCGGGTCGCACTCGAGGTGCCGCTCACCCCGGTCCATGCACCCTCGTTCCATGGAATCGAGGTCTGCGGGCTTTATTCCCATTGGACCAAGCCAATTGGTTTCCCGGCAGCGGCACGACGGCCTGGCCCCCCTACCCGCCTCCTCTTCCATGGTATTCTTGCATGACCCAAGCAACTGAAGACATAATAATGATGCGTTCCGGTCTCCCGGGACCGTATCCTACATGCTTAGATGTTTGTGACTGGCGTTATACTGCAGCGCTGGGTGACTGGGTGCTACATAGTAAAGCGATGTTGACCTCAGCTGCCCCTGTTGAGTATATGCGGCAGAAAACCGAACTGGTGGGCTTGCCTTGAACAAGGTGTGATTCCCTGCAGCAGATTGGGCCGGGATCCGAGGTCGTGTCACGCAACAAAGCCTTCAACCCTGGCAGTGATGGCATGTTGGGCGCCAAACCTTCCGGAACACGTTAGAAGATATTACGTCGTGCATTTCTTGGCTGCGAGTACGAACGCGGGATGGACTTTGAGCGGGATGGAGAGTGAGGGCGCTGGTCACAATGTGGTCCATATACAGCACGGTGCTTTCTGTGATCATCCGAAGGTCTTTTCACCTACCTTCAATACTTTTAGTAACGGTCATCACCCGCTTACACAGCAATGGCTCCTTCCAAGCTCTCACTCGCCGTGGTTGGTCTACTAAACCTAATGGGTTTCGTGGAGACCTACAACCCTGCCGCTCACTCAATCAGCCACACCACGATCGTTGAAAGAGCAGAAGAGCTTCTACCCGAATATGATTACATCATTATTGGAGGTGGTACCTCCGGGCTGACAGTTGCGGACCGGCTTACCGAAGATGGGAAACGTATGTGGCCGCGTTGTGGGGGTTGTGAATGGTCCTGACACACCGCAGATTCCGTCCTGGTCCTGGAGCGAGGAGTGTTCCGTGAGAAATCCGACCCCGATTTAACACGGAGAAGCGCTAATACGCCGCAGAAAACTCCAGCTCGGTTACTACAGTGTCAGGGGGGTTTTGGGGCTTGATCGACCCGACCCTGACATTCAACATCACCTCTGCGCCACAGACGGGCTTGAACAACCGCACCATTGCCGTTATTGCTGGACAGATCCTGGGTGGTAGCTCCGGCGTTAATGGCATGCAAGTCGTACGTGGGCAGAGGGAAGACTACGATAGATGGGGGTCGTATTTTGGGGGCAAGTCGGACTGGAGCTGGGACGGTCTCCTGCCCTACTTCAAGAAGGCAAGTCTCCAAAAGGTCTTCCCACCTCAACTACTCTGACATACTCGGCAGGCATGGAATTTCCACCCACCGAGCGCTGAGTTGGTCAGCCAATTCGACATCAAGTACGATACCAGCTACTGGGGAAGTGACTCAAAGGTGCATGCCTCGTTCCCGAGTTTCTCGTGGCCCGTACTGAGTGAGTTGGAATCCTCGAGTCCCTGGAAGTTGTAGCTCTAACATCGCACAGAGATGGAGATGGCTGCTTTTGGAGACATCCCGGGAGTCAACTATCCGTCGGACTCCGGCGCGGGTCAGACTGGGGCTTTTTGGCACCCAGCATCCGTGGATCCCGCCACAGTCCTACGCTCTTTTGCAAGGCCGGGTCACTGGGATGGAATTGAGGCAACACGCCCCAACTACCACACCCTGACTGCTCAGAAGGTGCTTAGGGTGTCGTTCCAGGGCAAACAGGCTACCGGAGTGGTTTTCGTACCCGCAAATGCCACAGATCAGAGCAATGCGAGAACGGTCAGGGCGAAGAAGGAAATCATAATCGCCTCTGGGTCTATCCACACGCCCCAAATCCTCCAGGCGAGTGGCGTCGGCCCAAAGCAGTTGCTGAAGGATGCTGGGATTCCGCTCGTGGTCGACTCTCCCGGCGTGGGGAGTAATTTTCAGGACCAGCCATTCAACATGGTTCCCACGTTTAACTGTGAGTGCCTATGCTCCCGGCGTTTTCACGGTTTCCATGAGTGCGAATCTCGCGTTACTGACGAGCTTCTAGTCTCAACATTTCCCTTTCATCCAGATTTCTATGACAAGCTCTTCAACGCAACCTTCATCGCTGAGGCTCAAGCACAGTTCGACGCTAACAGGACCGGACCGATGTCAATCGCATCGGGTAATTGCGGGAGTTGGCTCTCCCTGCCGGTCATTGCGCCCAAGGCTTGGAAAGGCATCGCAGACAAATACGAGGCTCAGGGCGCGGCCGATTATCTTCCGCGTGGCACAGACAAGGGGGTTGTCGCCGGATACAAAGCGCAGCAAAAGGCTTTAGCAAAGGCCATGAGATCTAGGGACTCGGCGACCTACAACTTTTTTCTGCGTGGCGGATACCAGGAGAGCTCTGTCGTCTACCTTCACCCGGTCAGCCGCGGCACAGTGCACATCAACACATCCGACCCCTTTTTCTCGCAGCCCGAGGTTGACTATCGGGCGTTGAGCAACCCGATCGATCTTGAAGTGTTGCTTCAGTTTACTTCTTTCACTCGCAGATACTTTTACGAGACGAGGTTGAAGACTCTTGACCCTGTCGAGCTCTCCCCTGGAGCCGATGTCAAGACACCCGATCAGATTGCGGCTTGGGTCCGCGGCGAAATGATTCCTTCCTCCTTCCATCCCATTGGTACAGCAGCCATGATGCCAAAGAATCTCGGTGGCGTTGTGGACCAGGACCTCTTGGTGTATGGAGTCAAGGGCCTTAGTGTCGTCGACGCCAGCGTGATGCCAGACTTGCCAGGGTCATACACGCAACAAACCGTGTACGCGATTGCTGAAAAGGTGAGTGTCTGCCTGGGATTCTGGGTACCTCCACTAACGATACCAGGCTGCGGATCTCATCAAGAAGAGGGCGTAGTATGGGAGTGGAGGCTACGGTTGACTCTGGACACGAAAGGCGCGGGGAGCAGGTGGCATTGCCACATGGAGCTGTACCTGGGGCGTCACCAGGAGCTGCTTGAAGAATCCTGCACTCTACTCCTGTGACCTGCCGCTTGTGTAGGTTGTTAGTCCCGCATAACAGCCACACCAAGATCTCCCCGACGCCCCTACCGTGAGAAAGCGACAGTTTCAACCATGGCTTTCTGAGCGCCGCTAGGGCAATACGAGATCAGACATAAATGTGGTATTAGATGTGGCCGTGCCATCATAGTTCATCCAAATCACTGACACTGAGATATTGACGAACCATCCTATCACGGAGACGTCTCACCGACCGAAACGACAGGCGTCTTCTTGAGCATGCCCTCCCGCTCCGGCGACATAGGGCTGTCATACCCGCCCGTATACTCAACCGAGGTATCCGACCTCGGCACAGGCCTGTACCGCCTGCGCTTCAGCCATTGCCTGTACGCACGCTAGTCAGCTTTGTTGCTCAGATCAAAGGAAGAAACCACAGTGGAACTTACACCAACACCCCAATCACCGCCGCAGCAATCGGCACCCCCAGCCCCACGCTCAGTCCAATAATCAGCTTATTCGACACCCCCCCTGTCTCACCATTGACCACATTCCCGATGTCGGTCAAGATATTGCCGTCACCTGTTTTACTCGGCGAAGCCGAGCTGCTCGTCGTCGTTGAAGGCGGAGGTGGGGGAGGGATATAGCTGATTGGAACCCCCGTCGTTCCGCTTAGCTTGTTGACCTGCTTGCCAAAGGGCACGGTGCTCGCCACGGTGAGCGCTGTTAGCTCAGGGAAGGTAGGAGTCACGCCGGAGGGGACGGCGGTGATGAGGGTTCTGGTGGTGGTCTGGATCGTGGTTGTTTGCTGGGCGGCGGGGCAGCTGATGACGGTGGGGTCGGCGCAGGCGACGTTTGTGAGGAGCAGTTTGGTGGTGAGAGTCGTCGTGACGAGCTTGGGGTCAGCGGCCTGGCGGGCGGAGACGGCTTGTGATGAGGTTGCGGTTGGAGTGGCTTTCGCCGTGACTGCGCAGACGTCGGCCAGGGTGGTGTAGAAGACCGGGATGGTCGTGCTGGGTTGGGGCCCCCAGGTGTGGTCCATAATGGCCAGCGTCGCTCCTGCTGCCGCACCGAGGGCGAGGGTGTATTCTTCGACAATCTTGAGGTCGCACCCGTCTTCGGCGGCGAGAAGGGCGCCGCCGGTGATGTTGGTAAGGAACTCGGCGACTGTGGCAAAGACGCCGACCTCGACACCCGCATTGAACTGCGCTTTCTTTCGCCATTCGTCTTTGGCAATGATATACTTGGGAATCAGCTGTTCGCTGGTGATATCAAAACCCGCGTGCATCCCGACTCGGAGAATCGCTTTGAGGGCGACATTGCCGCTAAGGATGGTGACGGGAAGAAACTCGAACTTGCCCCCGTTGCTAGAAAAGAGGGGGGGCATGTCAGCGTCGACTAGATGGGGAGATGGGTTGAGGAGGTGGGAGGCTTACAAGATGATGCTAGAGACATCGTCGCCGAACAGGGCAATGTTGAAGCCCATTGGGCGATCAAGTAGCAGATGGAAGCCGGAGCGGAGGCTGATCTCACCCTCGACGCTTAGGATCAGATCCATGGTGATGAAAAGCCCAATCTCTAGCCCCTCGCCCGCAGAGATTCCAACGGCCGATTGGGACTTGTACAAGGGCAATGTCAAAGTTGCACCGGCAGCGAGAGTCGTATCGATGACCATGTACAAGTCCAGGTGGTCGATTTGGAACAGCAGTTGGACCTCTGGGAGCGGAGGAGGAAGGATGTCAATATCAGTGTCGACGTGGAAGGAGTTGAAATCGATGACATCGTCAATGTTGAAATCCACGTCAGGAGAGGCAGCAGTCTTGATTTCGTCAAAGAACCTGTCCACGACGCCCTCGAGGCCATCCACGATAGTCGTGGTCAAATTCTTGAGCTCGACTCCGAGTTGCTCTGTGATGTTGCTGATGACGCCGCCAAAGTCAAAAGTACCGTTGATGGTCAACTGGGCCGTGGCACCAGCTTTGATGTAGCATTGGTGGCATGCCACCTCGATGCTGAGCTGAGCTTCGAGGTTGTCGACCCCGCTGGTGTTGACGTTATGGGTGCTGGAGCTGATTAGCGGGCGACTCGGGCAAGGCATCAAGCGAGGAGGTACCGTACTAGCTGAACAAGGTCGCATCATTCCAGCTCTTGTCGATGCTTGTGCTGTTCTTGAACACGGTTTGCCGCTTTTTGTGCGACAAGGCGGCGAGACGGCGCCAGACGGCATGGAGGGTGTCCTCGTCCGAGTGACCGGGCACGTTCCGCGTTCGGACGCCAACAAGGGGTGCTGGGCTGCTGGGTGAGGCCAGAGCGAGGCTTGCGGCCCAGATGAGGGTAGAAACAAGAGCGAACTTCACCATGGTGGGCTCTGGAGAGGTGTCCTGGAGATTCCAAACCACACACCAACTCCACCCTGGGTCTCATGTCTGCTTTATGTCGCATCTTCGGCACGATGGCAAGACTGCACGGTAGAGACACCGGCACAGCAGTCACCGACAGGCATCACACCATCCAAGGAAGAGCTGGGATGGAGACCGTCGAGTTGTTTGCGTGGCGTCGTCTGCACGAATGTGCCGCACGGTCGCAGCGTGTTGGTCGCAGAACTGCATGGACGACCCCAAACACCCCGGGTTCAGGGGCCGCATCTGCGGGCCGAGAGGGGCTTTTGGGGACCTGTGCCCGGTTCTTGGCATGCCTTCGTGGCACCTTGGGATTCCGACTGCCTTGTCGAGGACGAAGAACCCGCAGCACCAGGCTGTGCGCGTCCGGGGGATGGATCCTGCAGGTCGGGGTTGGGATGATAAGGCTGGGAGATGTGCACTGCCTGAGCCTCGTCTGCCTGCTTGTAGGGCGTCACGACTCACCAACGAGCCGCGCGACCCGTCCGGCGGAATGCAGGTGACTCGGGAGGAGACATCGAATCAGGCTTGTGTTGTTGTTTCAAGTGCTGCGCCAAGAACAGAGGGTGCCCACGAGCTGTGTTGGGCATGCTGAGGAAAGCTGCTTTTGGCGTTGCTCGCTCCAGTTTTGCAGGCCCCCGCTGCGGGGTGCTGGCAGGGGCTGAGGCGACCCCTTCTGCAGGACAGGGGCAAGGTGGAACGGTGCATGTGATGGGGTTTGAACAGCCACAAGATCCCAAAATAAATCTCGCGAGGCTGGAAACAATCACCAACAACATCAGAGCAACGCTGCAGCCCAGGAGGCCGTGTGATGGTGTGTTGGTGATTGGAGAAGTGGAGAATGCTGATGTTCATGCTTCGACGAGTTCGTTCGAACCACATCCACGAGAGATATGCAGCCTTCCGCAGAGGCTGCTGCCCGGCGCAAGCGCTCATTCCCTCCATACATAGGTACCTATCTATGTAAGTCAAGGCAGGTAAACGACACTGCAAAAGATAGTAAGTGCCCGTGCTCAACTCCGGCTTAATTCCATGATACTCCATCTTGCTGTCGACTGCCTGTGGCCCCATCGCGAAATGATGTGGTGCTTGGCACGCTTGAGACTTGCAAGTCCTGCCCAAGCGCGGTTGCATCGCTTCCATGGCAGCCTGTTGTTCCGCCTTTCACAGTGCGTTCTTGGCCAACATGAACACGGTGGAAAACGCTGGGTCGCCAACAGTCACCAAAACGATCTCCTGCATGGTCGAACCAAGACTGCGGTGAAGAAGACGAGCAGAGGATTGTTGCGCCGGAATAACCAGCCCCTGGAATTTTTACCCGGGATTGAGCGAGAGAGGCTTTAGTTCTCCTCTTGCCTCGAGATCTGCTCTGGGCGGTCGAAGGGAGCTGAGTCGAATGCGCGAGGGCCGAGGCTAGCATTTTCTACCGCCTCACAATTCCGCCTGGCTACCTAATGAATCTCAGATTTGCATCTCACATCATGTTTCCGGGCGTCCAGCTGGTCCGCGGCCGGGTTGGGCCCGGCCCCGACGGGCGATAAAGTGGGGCGAGCCCATCCCAGCACCCCCAGCGACTTTTGGTGGGGTTTCCCCCACGGCAGCTCCCCACCCTCCAGTGTCACCATGGGTCACACCGTTCTGCTGCCTCTGTTCTCTCCGACATTGTTGCTTGCTCTCCCGTACTGGTCGTGGTGCCAGAGCCCTCGCGTGTTGGAGTTTTGTCAGAAACAAAGTCCCAACGGTCTTTCCGGAGACGCGCTTGGCTGCCGCGGGGCGCTTTCACCGACATGAGCTTGGATCCCAAGATGTTGTCGCCTGGTGGCGCGGCTGGGCGAGATGTGAGATATGAGTTCATGGCGTGACCGACGCGTTCAAGATTGCAAACGTTAATGCATGGTACATTTGTTTTTCGGGTTGCCTGAACTCAAGACCGAGTTTCCAGCTCGCGAGGGCTCCTGGGAATGTCCGGGGGGGTCATTTAGCCGATGACCTCCCGTGAGGGTCAGGATGCTGCTCACCGGGGTTTGAAGTCTGGGTTGGATCAACGAAAATTTACGATGCCACCGAGGCCACGTCCCCCCACCCCTAACCCAAAGATGCCGATTGAGGGATTCCCAGTTTAGCCGGGGTCGGAACCGGAATCAGGACCCACCTCCGCCAGAGCGGGGCCGTAAGCCGGAGCGAGGACCCACCTTTACCGGAGCGGTGTTCGCGCCAGTGGCCGGATGGGCCGAACGCGGCCGTGGAACAGGCGGACATCCGGAAACATGGTGTGAGATGCAAGTCTGAGACTTCTTTCATCCATCCAGGGTTAACTCTGTTGGTCAAGTGTCGGTACGGAATGGAGTCTAGGACGGAAGCCCGTGTGGGAGTATGTGGATAAGGGATGGTCATCTTCAACATCCTGTTGGTGCAGCAAAAGTCCTACGCCCGACGGAGCGAGATGCATGTGGAGTAGACTTTAAGAAAGGCCATGATCCAACACATAGGAGATATCATAGATTGGCAATATAAGAAATTGTAGCCTAAAATTGGGGTAACGACTGTCCCTCACATCAAACAAAGAAAGCCACAAAGCTTCGCGCCACATTCAGTCATCAACCCACCATCTCAACTCCCAAGCCCTATCACACCTTCGTAACAGGCCCAAACCGCCAGGTCACTCTCCCAACCTCGACTCCCTGCCACTCCTGCGCCAGCGCAAACTCATAGTTCGACTTGTACGCATCATCCGGCACCTTGATCTGCAACTCGCACTTGGCCACGCTGCCCTTCCCCAGCTGTCCCTGGCCCAGCACGGCCGTCCCGTTGGCCTGGAGCGCAACCAGCACGTTCCTACCGCTGTTTTTGCCCTTCTTCCCACCACACCCCTTCAGGCCGATGCAGTTGGCCAGGTCCTGGGGCGCCTGCAGCCTGACGCTCGACCCCTTGGGCAAGCCGCCAATTGCGCGAATGGTGAACGGTCGGGCCTCGTCGAACGCCCCGGGGATGGTGACTGACAGGCGGTGGAAGCCGTCCGGCGCGGCGGTGGCGTTGGGTGGCGCGGCGATGACATTGAAGTTACGCCAAGCGGCGTTGTTGTTCTCCCGTATGAACTTAGCATAGTCTGGGAAGTTGTTAGGAATCAAGGGAATCGGGTCGCGGTCAGACCCGGCGAGAGTCACAAAACAGTAGTGCCCTGTCGGGGGCACCTGGGCGGCCGGCCAGGGCAGACGCGGAGAGACGGCGAGGGTGTTGCCGTTCGGCACGGGGGCAGGGAAGGAGACGGTGCCAATTTGATGCCACAGGTTAGGGGTAACGAGGGTCGCCGGCTCAGACCAGTAGACGGTGGCTTTGGCGGCGGACGCTGGGCCCGTGCCCCGATTGAGGAGGCGGATGTAGACGGACTGTTCTTGGCCCGTGATGACAGGGTCAGAAAGAGCAACGTTGTTCTCGTTGCCGCTGCCTGCGCCGATGGCCGTGTCAGGGTTGGCGATGGGTTGTTGCCGCACGATGATGTCCGGGCTTGCAGAGACGGAACCCGTCGTTGTGGCACCCGTGTCACCGACGTAGTCGCGGATGTATAGGTCGGGGGTGTGGTTGCCTGCGCCGAACGTGTTGTCGATGATGGCTTTGAGGTTGGGCATCACGCCTATCTTGTCGACCGCTGGGTTGTTGCTGGCGGTGCCGTAGGTGGACAAGATCCTGCGGACCTCCAAGGGAGCCAGCTTGAAACCGAGCGCGGCGTTGGAGATGCCTTGGACAGCCGCCGCTGAGCCGACGATCATGGGTGATGCGCCAGAGGTACCGCCGAAGGATCCCGTGTACGAGTTGTCGGTCCCCGTTGCGTCATCCGTATAGGAGGTATCAACACTCTCTGCCCAGGCGTACACGTCGATTCGGGAACCAAAGTTGGAGCCATACCACCGAGTGTGAGGGACCGCGGAGTTTGCGCCACCGACCTGTAATGCCGTTAGCCGCAATACAAGCGATATAAGTGTTCTGCGTTCTATCTTTTTCTCTTTTTCTCTTTTTCTTTCTGCAACTGACTTACCATGATGGCACCAGACTCGCGGAAGTCGGGGCTGGAGCGGTCAAAGATCTTTTTCCCGGCAAGGTTCTTGTACGCATCGAGGTCGTAACCCCCGTTGCAACCTGCTTGAACGACGGTAACGCCGAGGGCGGTGGCTACTCGGATCGCCTCGTACGTGGAGTCCGCAATCTCACCAGGCCAGCTATAACCCATTAGTACCTGTTCGACACGGGTAAAGCGAAGCAACGGACTAGTACAAGCCCCCTACTGGGTCCGATTCCTGTAGTTCGAGGAGCATGATATCGCCAAAGCTCATGTGCGCGGCAGCATCAAGAATGGCGTCGGCAGTGTTGTACGAGCCGTCCGAGCGGTGTTGTGAGACCACCCGTCCTTTGGCGGCAGGCACGATGCCGATTCCGCCAATCGTGTTGTCGCTCATTAGCATCTCGCCCAGGACAGCCGTGCCGTGGCTGGCATACGCCTTGTTCTGTCCCGAGATCAAGGTTATACCCGCAGCTTTCTGTGGCAAGCATTCCATCAGCATTTATTCATCCTCGGTCTGTCCACGTGCTGTTGAGTTCAAGGGTACTATCCAGACCCTTGCGGCAACGAGCAATCGGAGAGATGCAATTCTGTCACCACGGGCAGTGATATAACCTACCAAGTCTTCATGCAACAAATTCCACCCCTGCTCGATATCAATAATGCTAGATCCGGCACCGTCCCCGCCCGTGAATCCCCAGGCATAGCGAGCGTCGATGCCTTGTGGAGCGGCATTTAGGTACCCCTGATTCGTGCTCCGAGGGTCGTCGTTCGGGTTTACGGCGGGGGGTGGGCCAGGCTGGAGTGCGTGAACACTTTCAACCTCGGGGAACTTGCTGAGTGTGTGAATGAGGCTCAGTGTGTCTGCCGAGAGGCCGGGTCCGTTCCCGGCCGAAGTGACGTTGAGATCGTTGATATCTCGCGGTTGGTTCTCGGCATCGAGCTTGACCTGAAACCAGGCGTCGAAGTTGGGTACGGTGGCCGCTAAGTTCGCCGTGCGGATTCTTCCAGCGAGGTCGGCCGTTCGTTTGGAGTCAACGAGTGAACCGACTGTGAGCTTGGGTGGTGCAAACCCGGTGCGTTGCGGATTCTTGAACCAGTTGGCGATGAAGTTGGAGTCCGACTTTTGCTTTTCCAGCGCCGCTGGTGTGAGTTTGACTGCAACTCGAATGTCGGTCAGCTGAGCGGCGCCCAGGGAGGCCCACAAGGTGAGCACGCTCAAAGCGTGACAAGCGATGGGTAGCTTCATGTTTGCTCTTGGTGTAAGTATCAACAAGAAGAACCCGTGAGGATTCGAGACGAACTCAGGGGAACCACGCGCGCAAATAAATACACATACGCAACTCCAGGCCGCTCACGATCCAAGCTCTCTCCTGTTTATTCTGTGCCTTGGCGACGTGAGTAAAGTCCGAGCCCAGCCTTCACCTTGGCACCACAACACAGCCTCCTGCCATCGTCAGGCCGGGTCCAGTATCATCAACGTTGAAGCAATGCAGTGCAAACTGCCAAGCGTGGGTGGACCAATGAATACGAGAACCCCGGCGGACTGGGCCGTAGCGGGTCGCTGACTAGGCTCCCTTTGGCCACCTGGACAGGCCTGCCGTTGGAGGGAACCGGGCTGCAGGGCTTGGCCCGAGAATACGAGGGGATCAGCCCTACTGAAAACTGCCCTGTTTCGGGCAGGACGGCGAATAAGAGCGAGACAACCCCGTTTGCTCCGACGGCGTGGAAAAGAACGGTGGTGGGCAAGCTAAGCCCGGGTTTTCTTTCGAGCATGCATCTGGAAAGCCTGGATCCATGGGCAGAGCCAAGGCTGGCTGTGAAACGCCACATTTGTCTCCTGGACATCTACGCGGTCTGCAGGGACGCACCTCCAGCCGCTTCACGTGAGGCGCACGGGATCAAATCGGAGTGTCAGGATCGAGACGAGCAGTGCCGCATCGGACGCGGAATAAGCAGCCATTCAAGGTGAGCCATCGACGGTACTTCCCGCGCGTCCAGGTAACTCGCATAACCGAAGAGACAAGATGCGGTAAGACACGCTTCGAAAAGTGCGGTAGTTCCGGGCGGCATGGCAAGTAACGTTGTTTTAAATGTCAAAAGCGATAGATTACGGAGCAGTAGCAGGCTCCATTATATTGGGGGCCGAGTGACACTCCCTCACTCAGGGGTAAGATGGGTGGTGAGAGGGATTGCAGAATTATCTGACTTGGATGGGTTCACCGGCATAGCCACCCGGAAATTTCGCGACTAGCCCCCGAATTGCATCGACAGCCCTGCCACAATTCGATCAGTTGACACAGTCTTTGATAAAAATAGATCGCCCACTTACATTTCTAGAAACTCCCCCCTATCAGGAAACAGTGTGGCTGCGTGGAGGTCGAATCTCCTATTGGCTGCAGAGTTAGAGTTCTGTAACATCTCGGAGATTGTTTTGGCAACAATAATAGAGTCCATACAGGGCGTACAAAGCGTTTCTATCATCAAAGTCTTCTGTGGGCTCCGAAGGCTGCCCCATGTGGGCTTGATACGCCTCGAAGTAACCCCCGGTCTTGAACCTGTTTCGTTCCTGTCGCCAGTTGCCAAGCTCGTCTGTGATGCATCCCTGTCAACTCTGCCTCATTCAACACTTCTGTCTGACAAATCCGGAGACGGGCTGTCACCTTACATTCATTGTGTGCGTAAAAGCTGGCTGGGTCAAACACCATGGGATTCACGGTACCGCTGTCGACTGCGGCATTTCCGTACCAAAGATCCCCGTGCACCAGCGAAGGCTGAATTTTGCGGCCGTTGCTTTCCAGCGGCCGCAGAAGCCGAGGAATGACTTTCTCAAAGAGCGCTGGAAGCAGCGCATCCAGTTCGGCGTTCAGCCCCGCCCGCTCCTCGCGCGTTTTCAGAACATGGCGCAGCCCGTTGTCGAAAAAGGCTTCCCAGCTGTCGGACCAGGTGTTGTCTTGTGGTAGGTTTCCGTTGTAGGTTGTGCAGTGAAAGCCGAACCTGCCGTCAGGCGCCAAGCCGGCTGAACTGGAATGCAGCGCGGCCAGCTTCTCGCAAAAGGGCGCAGGGCCCGGCTGTTTTTCAGAGAAGTGGTAGAACTTGCACAGATAAAAGTGAGCGTCCTCTTCGTTCTCCAAGCTGCCCCAGGCTATCGGCTTGGGGCAGAAATCGGGCGCAATGGCGTGGATGGCCGAAGTTGCCTCATACTCGCCCCTGAGAGCCTCGCGTCCGTGATAGCCTAGGGAAACCTGGATGATGCGGTACTAAGAACCCCCGACGTGCTAAAAGGGGCTGGAGAAACTCAGCATACCTTCAAGAAGTAGCTTTCCTCGGCGCCGCTTGACTGCCGAGCAGCCACCCGAAAGCCGCGAGCCCAGGGTGATCTGCTGGCCTCGGTCACCGAGATAGTGGCTTGACAGCCGGGCAACGCTGAAATACACCAACCATGTTAGTGTGAGAGTAAACCGACACCAAGGAAGCCCTATACGTCTTACTGACCAGCGAGCACATTGGGGTCGACGCTATTGGGGTTGTTGAGGATTTCCCTTGCCACTGTTGCTAAATCGTCCTCCATGTTGCCTAGGTAGTTTGTGGTTGGGGACTGAAATCGACAGTAGGAGGGCTTTGAGAATTCAATCAGTGCGTTATTTGAAGCTTGTGTGTGATCCCTGATGTGCGGCAACGGAGAGAGCGGCATGTTGGTTTGCCAGTCTGGCACGACAACCAATCGGAAGCTCTCTTGCGCCACCCGTAAAGCGGGGGTCAAAACTCGGAACAGTTGGCGCTTGGAGTCGTCGGCTGCTTGACTGGAGCAATTTGCAGAAAGGCATTCACCATTGGGTCACCGCTTATCATCCAGCGGCGTTGCAGCCCGGGACCATTCCATCATGAGCCTTCCGGCGAGCTTCACCCTCAACAATGGCGCAGCTGTGCCCGTGGTGGGACTTGGAACCTTTCAGGGTGAAGATGGCAACTACAGGGTGAAAGAGGCCGTCAAATTGGCGTTGAAACTGGGCTACCGGCATATCGACGGTGCCAACGCGTACGGAAATGAGAAGGAGATTGGCGAAGCAATCAAGGAGAGCGGGGTCCCACGGGAAGAGCTCTTCATCACATCAAAACTGTAAGTCCAAGACAGAACGGACTATTGGCACCGCGAGCCTGGTCCAGAAAGAGTACCACTGACTGGGATTGGAGGGCGCAAACTTGGCACGATCCTGGAGATGTGGAGCGAGCGTTAGACATTTCACTGAGGGATCTCCAGATGGAATGTGGTACTGATCACCGCAACCAAATTCTTTGCCGGAAGCTAGCAGTGTCGACTGACTTCCCTCGCATAGTTGATTTGTACTTGATGCATTGTAGGGCAGCCCTGTGAGCCACGACGTTGAGAAACACGAGACATGGTAACTTGACGATCCGAACGTTTAGTTCCTCATGCCTACAAGGCGGGTAAGAACAACACAACGATCCGCCATTCAAGCGGCAATGGAAAGGTGTGTCGTTGAACCTTTGTTCTTCTCATCTGCTCCGTGTTGGTTCCCGAGTTCTTACTAGATAGCCCGTGATTGACTATGATCTTTCCCGTCGATACCCTGAGACGTGGCAAGCGATGGAAAAGTTGGTCGACTCGAGAAAGACCCGCTCTATCGGTAGGTCGTTTAAGCGCCGTATCTTTAATGTGAGAGCAGCTAATTCAAGCCTAGGGCTGTCGAACTTTAACATACTGAAAACCAAGAGGATCCTCGAGGTTGCTCGGATTGTTCCCGCAGTCAACCAGGTTGAGATTCATCCGTACGTGGCCCGAGGCCTAGATCCGGTTCTGAGTGTGTGATTGACCGAAATGTCTCCAGTTACTTTCCCCAGCGACAGCTTGTCGACTTCTCAACCAAGCACGGAATCCTTATCATGGCTCACCAACCGCTGGGCGGACGACCAGTTCCGGTTGTTCGCGCTCATCCAGACGAACCGTTTCCAACTGATGATCGGAGGGTATGTGAATCATGGTAGCAATTGGCGTCCAAGTCCCCAGTACCTCTGGATTTTGACTCTTGCGAGCAGATCATCAACATTGCGGTCCAATGTGACATGTCACCCGCACAGGTTAGCCCTCACTCCCCGAATGTCGGTTATGGCACGCACTGATGGTTTCCGTGTGCCTAGGTTTGTCTCTCCTGGGCGGTGCAGCGTGGGATACCGGTAGTCCCCAAATCTATCCAGGAAGCACATATGCAGCAGAATCTGCAAGTCAAACGGCTGCCTAATGAACTCTTCCGTGTGGTGGAAGAGATTTCAAACGATCATGGCCTTCTCCGCTTCTTGGACCCTAGCCGGCACTTGAGCTTCGACATTTTTGACGAAGAGAACGACCAACCTGTCGAGAACAGCGCGCCATGGGATTAGAGATGCGGTGAGTGTCAGGGACATGCTGAAGCCATGGAGGGGGCCATGCGAGGTTAGTGGCGTCACGGTTTTACGTTGCCGAAGAGTTATGAGTTGACGTGGGGTGGTGGGATGCGCTGGCTGAAACAAAAGAATAGCTCACCTACAGAACATCCAACACACGCAACCTAGCGCTCAAAGACCACCATGCTGCTCACCATGATCTGCCAAAGAGGATATGATCGCCTAGTATATAAGCCTAAACTTGACCCTGTGCCACCTGAGTCCCCGACCAACTGTCCACGAATGCCGATCATCGAGGCTAGCCAACCCATCAGCGTCAATTCGCATCACTACCCTTTTACGTCCCACCTCCTTCCCCGCTTCCAGTCTGCCCATCCTGGTCCTTACCAGTGACCCCGTCCCCACCAGTGACCCCGTCCACGTCGCTCGACGAATCCTCGCTGAAGAGACCACACGGTCTCCAGTCACCGATTCCAATTTCAATGTCCTCACGGCGGTGTTCTGCGAGGCGTTCTGCGCGCCGGACTTCCTGGGCGACGTGTTTGGCTTCGAGCTGGGCTGCGTACCCAGGGCTCAATGCCTCGGTGACACTGAAGCTAGCGGCTGGACCTGTTTAAATGTCTCGGCACGCGTTGGACGCAAAGGAGCCAGTGATGGCCTCTTCGAGATCCGGCCCGTTCTCGGGATCCTCCATCCCTGACAAGTGGTCCGGGTCGGGATCATCGTCCATATCTTCGTCCATGTCATCGTTCACAAACTCTTCGTTGGCTGACATGACGAACATGTCGTAAATGCTCTTCTTTCCCTTTCTGCTTGCCAGAAGGGACGAGGATGCTGGTCAATCTTGAAACCGCTGGTGTGGCTGAGGACAGCGTCCAGGTACTGAAAAGAAAAGGCGGTGGTCCTGGTATTGCCACCGCGGCGCAGCGACATACCCGATTACCCACAAATGCAAGATGCGGACCAGGTGTGCGTCCAGAAGGCCCCGCTGTTTGTTATCTTCGCCCCCATGAGATGCGCCTCTCGACAACGCAGCCTCAACAATCTTGGACGCCAATTGACCCATACGGATCATTTTCTTACTTGCATAATCGGCCGTGGTGGCTGGCGGTTCGATTGTCCAGACAAATCGGTTGAAGGGGTGGTGCCCGAATTTAAAGCACAGGATCTCGTACGCCACCAATCGGCAGCTTCTCGCCCGTGATCCAATCCGGGATGCGCCCGCCGCACAAGGTTTCGGGAACGATCCTCCGACATGTCTTGTCCTCCATGACCACCTCCTACGTACCGGTCGTCACCAGGATGGACCAGAGCACCGACTCCTCTGGACCATGCGGTAGAGCCGACCCTGCACCTCGAGCGTCAGTATGGCTCCTGGCAAGAAGACTGTCGGCAAACCGGCCCTAAAACCTCGCGCGACATGGAATAGCTCCGAGTAGTTCCAACCATACTAAGCGATGGCGCTACGGCGGCACTTGAGGCGCAGGTTGAGACCCGCCCTTGAGAGGTTTTGGTTGAGTACGAAATATCTTGACGTCGGAGTTGTCGGATTTGAACCCGGCCACGATGCTTGGCGTTCCTTGGCCGTGTAGGTCGCCCATATACGCCACGGCAAGGGAGCAGTATGTGAGAATCGAGTTATGGGTTAGGTACCGGTGGCAGAAGTCCACTCTTGGAACAGTTTGGTCACTTTGGTGTAGTTGTTGCTGACATGCGGTCAACCAGCTGTCGTCTTTTCTTGAGGCATGTAGAGGACTGAGAGAAAGCTGACAAAAAACAAGTTTAGCGCTGGAAGAGGTGGGTCGGCTGCCACGGGTTTTTCAGGGTGAGGGAGGTTGAATGCAGGGTGAACTGAAGATTGCGAGATGGGAGGAATATACCGTACCCTCGTGGGAGATCGTCTTTGCGCTGTTGGGAAATCGGCTCAATTTCTGGCAATGTTTTGGTCCTAGTTTCTGCTGTGGATTCCAATGTTTCCTAGTCTGCTACACAAAGTTTCTGCCGTTCCTGCTGTTGTTTGCTGCCACAGACATCAGACAAAAGGGGAGATTAGATTCAGGTTTGGCTTGGCGGAAAGCTTGGCGGAAAGCTTGGCGCGGCTGTGTTGTCAAGAACACGCTAAAATCGCAAAAAAGCCCAAAGGGGAAATCACGGGAAAGAGCATTGTCAACTGAAGAATCAACTGCGATTTCAGCCACAACAATGCTCAAAAAAAGCGGCAACAATTGCAGCGGATTCATGAAACTTTCTACGCACAGACAATTGCAGCAGGATTCAGACACCACACAATTGGTCCTTGCGCAGCCTGAGGGGTATATCAACGACCTCTTTTTCGCCGCTCTCCACGATTTTTTTCCCACCTTCAACTTCCTCCCATCCCATTTCACACCCGCTCGCACCCGCAATTTTCTACGACAGCTGGCACAGGTCCCTCTTTGCCGTGACGGCATTCTACTCTGTCACTTTTGCGGACTCAGTCAGGATTCGTCAAAAGCCAGGCACAACTTCCCCGTCGCGGGCAGCCCTCGATTCCTCACACCCCTCCTCTCAAGACAGGCCCACCCCCGAAATCGACAGTACGCTGCAAGTGTTGGGGTCGCTGCGCACCTCCCCAGGATTGACCGGATTCGACATGCCTTCCAAGCGTGTGACCAACACGGCCGGCAAGGCCCCGGCCGAGAAGCAGGAGAATGCGGACAGAAAGGCTAAGAAGACCCGAGTCGCGGCAGCCAAAAACCTCCGGGGCAAGGGCCAGAAAGGCAAGACACAGCCAAAGTCGGGCGCTTTTGTCCAGGAATCTGAATCTGAAGGGTCCGAGCCTGAAAATTCCGAGTCCGACAAAAGCCCGGCAAAGTCTAGCCCCGTTGCCCACGATTCTGATGATTCTGATAATCCAAAGGTCACTCCGGTGCATGAGGAGCCCCAGGACTCTGAGGATTCCGACCGCCTTGAAGACTTTTTACCTCCACCGCATGCACCAGCTGCTAAACTTCCCATCAAGCCCGCGCCATCGGCAACCAAACCTCCCACCAAGCGCCTGCGGAGCCCGGGCCCCCTCCCGCCAGCTCCCCAGAAGCGCCAGCGAAAGTCTGCATCTCAGCCAGCCCCGGCCTCTGCCGCGTCGAGCTCAAATGCATACTTTGACCAAGAGGCCCCCAGTCTGGATGCTCTTCAAGTCCTGGTCCACATCGATGGGCCGCCGGCCGAAGAGCCGGGAAAGTCAGGCACACAGTTTTACGGCCTCAAGCAACTGATCACATACAACTATCGAAACACCATGAAGGTCGCTGGGTTCCGCCGTCTGGAGTGGTACGACGATAACTAGGCGTTTACTCACCACCCGGAAGTCTCGGACGGAGGCAGTGACTTTCATGCGGAACGAGACTTGTTCATGACCAGCAACTTTAAACATCAAACCATCATGTATGGTTTCGAGTTAGGGTCGGCGACCAAGCTCGCGACTGTCCTTGGTTTTGCCACTATCAAGGCAGCGCTGACTTGGATGGATACCCAAGGTACGTTGTCATGGATCGATGTTAGCACGCCTCCTATCAAACACTATTGCTGACCCTGTTAACAGCTGGCGACCTCTTTGGCCCTCTGGTCAGCTACATCAAGAACAAAGGCTTGCGTTTTGGGGAGTGGAAGACTACCTTGCAGAAGGTGTCCAAGCCCGGTCCTGCTTTATCCGCAATCCTTGCTCTTGTTCGCGTAAAGGCCGCGGCAACATGCTACGCAGTACGGAACGGCGACCTGGGAGCTTCCAAATCCCCTGAAAAGATGGATGTATTGGCCACGACACTCCTCGCAGCCTACAACATTCTGCGTTTCAGCACTCAGCGTCCAGGCAGCGGCGATGACTTCCGCTTCACGATGGATCTTGTCAAGACCGAGAAGGACGGGTTCTACCATGGGTATCACGCCAACGATTGGTTTCGTGCCATGTACGCCATAAGATTCTTCCTCGACCGACGTCGAAAAAACCCGATCGACGTGGCTGTGGGGCAGTTCTCTGACCTTTCGAATGGGTTCACGCTCTACACAAAGTCGGAGCTGGATACTAGCAGAATGATGAAGGGGAACACCACCAAATATTCTCAAGCGATGGAAATAACAGCATACTCCAATGCCCTCGCACGGGAACACCGATCCGTCCCCCAGTCGATTTCGAAGGCATTTCAAGAGACTGGGACCGATAGGATGATTCGTCGGGTAACCGCCCGGACGACCTATGCAATGGGCCTCGTCAGTTCCATCTCACTGTCGATGCAGGCCAAGGAGACCATCAAAGCCCGCGCAGCCAGAATCAGGGCCTTAGGCGAGCGGTATGAGGAGATCACTCCTCTGCACGAGCAGCAGACTCAAGACATCATCGATCACCTCCGGTTGACCACACCTGCTGGCACTGTGACATCTGTCAAAGGGAAGGCGGTGGAGCTGTTCTCGAACGCGCTGGGCAACGATACCATTGCGCATCTTGACGCTCATCAAAGCCACGAGGAAGCGATGCTGACCATCGACGCCGCCCACCAGGGAGAAACCCGCCATCGCGCGTTGGCAGAAATTCGCAAGCTTATCACGAACATGGCGGTCGCCTCCGCTATGCTCGATACTCTGCAGGAGCGAGAGATGGACTGGACAGAGGCCCTCAGGCTGCTGGGGATCGTCTTTGACGAGCTCATGGCAGACAGGACGTTCGATTGGTCACGCATCCCGATCCCTGGTGCAGCCAAGGATTTCCGGGCCCGCGCCCATCAGGTTGTGGGGGCCAAGGCCATGTACGACCTGATGATATCGCCCCTGCGTGCTGGAGTGTTGGCTAACGAGGTTGGCATGGGTAAAACCTTCTCGGCCATTCTCGTTATCATCATGGTATACTATACAGCCATTGACCGCCAGACGCTAAACCTGCCGGTCGACGCTGGGGCTTGTCTCTGGATCACACAGCCCCATCTGGTCGTTCAAACCTTCAGGGAGATCCTCACCCACTTTCCTGGATTTTTCAAGATCTACGTCTACTACGGGAATGGTCAGTCAGACTACGCTGCCCTCGAAGAGGCCACGATTCCTAACGCCAAGGAACTCTGCCACCTCGTGGCCGACCTCGCCAGACGTCGCAACGATCCTATGGTAAGCAATTGCTTGTGAAGGTGTTCCTGACTTGGCGTTGTGCACCCGGCCGATGCCTGTCTGGCTCTAAGCTTACTTTGTCTAGACGTGCCGAACGATTATTATCACAAGCTACGCCACTTGGTCTGCTCGGAACATTTTACCAATCAACGTTGAAGTCCTCCAAGGCAGCATTGCGCACACCCGGCCCGAGTTGCTGGACCGCGAGGTGTATGATCAGCAATCGCAGAAGGACCTTGAGAAGAAGGTCCCAGAAGAGTTGAATCTTGCCGGCGAGCGCGGTGGTGCCGGCCGACGCATTAACGGCGTTCAGCATCGCATAGTTCAGAACGAGCGCTTGAAGCTCACCAAAAATGCACCTCCCGCGGACGGGGGTGTCGCCACAGCCACCCCCAAAGACAAAGGCAAAGGCAAGGCCGTGGCAGATCGTCGCCCGGGCGGACGGAGGAGGTCGGGCAATGACGAAGGCGCTGCCGTCACCCCAAAGTCTCGAGGCGACCCCGCGAAGGCCTTCGACGCCGAGGCTGTGAACATGGAGGCTCTTCTCGGCGATGAGCGTTTGGTTGCACAAGTGGCAGGTGAAATGGCGCGAGAACAGCTGGAGGAGGGGCAGCTCGACGAGGAGCAGCTTGCTGCATACGAGAACGCGGTTGCCAAGGGCTTGAAGGACAATTCAGGCGGTGACTACGAGGCTCTCATGGTTGCAGACGGCTTTGAAGACGACATGAGGGAGCTCGGATTGACCCTCGCAGAAGAGTTGCTTACCGACGAGAACGCCGCGAACAGACTCGTTGGGAGACGCCCTCGGGTACGAGTGCGGAAGTACAACGCTTTCGTCGCCGAGTGTCCGTACACCTGGGGGGTCAAGGTGTGCGACGAGTCCCACGTGCTGCGCGACCCGAAATGCGGTACCTCCCGGGCTGTGATGCTGGCTAAGGCCCAATCGACAATGTTAATCACGGCGACCCCTACCCTTAACCGCGTTGAGGACATATTTGGCACGGCTCTCCAGGTTTGGCGCGGGGCCGGATTTTTCGACTTCTGCCTCCCACAAGACGCGACTTGGGAGTACATGGCCACAACCTTCGAATTCACCCTCATCGACCTTGACGATGTCCCTGTCGGCAGTATCTCCGAGGACGTGGCGTGGCATCATGGCACTGGTCCTCGGCAGATCGCCGACAACAATGACGTTCCGAGCAAGGCCATCATGTGTTATCCCGAGGGGTATGGCCCGGACCGCGAGTCCCTCGTATTCTGGAGCCTTCAATCGAGGGTGAAGTGGTGGCTCCTTCATCCTTCATGCGTCCGGCACATCAAGGGCGTGCATGGTGGAGATGACTCTCTGAGCACGATCCTCTACCGCGAGCTCCAGAACATGCTCATTGTCAAGACAAGCCTTGGGAAACCGGTCTCTTTGCCAGACGGCAAGAAGACGTCGCCACGATCGGAAATGCCGGTATGCGACGTGAAATACGTCCAGTGCAAGTACCCCAAAGAGGACGCAGCAAAGGTGGCGGCTCTCACGACTTCTCTTTTGTCCATGGTCCCGGCTGCAGGCGATGTCGACGAGGGGGACGGTCTCGCAATCGCCGCACCAGTCGGGCCTCGAGTCCGTCGCGCCAAGGCCGACGAGGAAGAAGCGAAGAAGCAACGCCTGCTCTATTTGTCCATGCACCGGATCTTGTGGTTTTTAGCCATCGATCGTCGTACTTTGGAGACAATGGTCAACGGCGAAGATCGCACCTCCCTCGTTCGCGGGCTCGAGGAGTATGGTGAGATCCGGGCCAAGCTCATGGCGGCTGATGGCGACGGGCTGCGGTCACACGCCGAGCTGCTGCAGACGCTCATGAAGAGTATTGGTGACGAGCGTAATCATTCCTCGCGTGGTCCTTTGCTAGGAGCCGGACACACTGGACAGGTGTCCGATCACCACCCCGCCGGCGGTTTACACTGGTGGTATACGATATCTCAGGAGGTGGCTGGGACGATCGCGCCCTCAGGTCGGTTTGAGCTGGTGTTTTGGGCGCTGGGCAAGTCTCCTATATTCTTGGAGATTTTCGACCTTGTGATGCGCCACCGGAGGCTTGAGGAGCGTGTCTTGGTTGTGGTGAACAACCCGTGGATGCAGCAGTAAGTACCCCTTGCCTGTCCCGTCTTCCCCTTTCCCCGACCGTCCGGTCTGGGACCATTGTGTGGCATCTTCTAACCACGCTCTCAGCCTACTCCACGCCATTCTCGCTTACGCTTCCATCGGCGTCGCGTCCGTCCGGGCAAATCACACTAGCAACGAGCGTGACTATATCATCTCCCTCTTCAACGAGGACGACAGCGACTTGGACGTGCTCATCATCAATCAGTCCTTGAGCATGACTGGTCTAAATCTCCACCACCGGTGTCACATCGGCATTATGGCTCAGTACCTATGGAACTACTGGGGCCTCATTCAAGTATGGGGGCGAATCGTCCGGATGGGTCAGAGCAAGCTTGTCACCTGGTATGTCCTCGTCACTGAGGGGACATACTCGATGGTCATGGAGGACAAGATGTGCCGGAAGATTGTTCCGGAAATTGTTTTTGCGGGGCGCATCTCTCCCCGGATCCGGGGTTCCAAGGTCAGGCGCTTGATTGCCTACGAAATCCTGCGGTTCAAGGTTGGTCATCCATTCAACCGCTTCGTCTGGGCCATCAACCCGCCCGCCGACGTCACCGATTATACCAGCACCAAGATGGAGCGGATGGGGACTTTGGCAGGCTGGATCGTCTCGGCGGTGTTGAACTGCGCCGAAAGCGAAGATAGCATCCAGAATTTGTGCCTGCTGGACCTGTACCTGGTGTCACTGCTGCATCAGTACGGAGACATGCAAGGCTGCATTGAGAAACCCTTCCGCCTGGACCACATGGCAATCTACATCAACGGTCTCGCCAGGTACAAGCCCGACATCCGCACTCGGCCGTTCTGGAGCGATCCCCGCACCCATAAGACCAGCAGCTACGAGGGGTACATCACCATGGCGATGGACCCCGAGGACCTGGCGGCGCGGAAAGATCGGATCCTGGGCGAGGATGCAGTTGGGTCCCAGCCGCCTCCGGGGGGTGATGGTCGAACCGCGGCGGAGCCCTGGGATGTCGACGAAGACTTGGAGTACGACGAGGATGTCGACCCTGAGCACAGCTCGGGCATGGAGGACCCGGGTCAGTACAGAGAGATGCTGGACACAGCGGACCAGTTTTTTGCCAGTCATCTTGCCAACGAGCGGCAAGATGATGCGGTTGAGGAGTAACTGTCGCGGAAGACCACGTGACCACGTGCCTTCCTTTCTCCAGACAGCCCACCTGCCCTGGGTTTTCCCGACCTTCTACACTGCAAGCACTCCACCAGA
>FTCU01000712.1_pt1 | contig 60841 bp, 48 predicted proteins | sample 1639521 | NCBI WGS metagenome assembly FTCU01 (sample SAMEA3914864, study PRJEB12502) | metagenome | biome: forest; material: soil | place: USA | collected 2012-03-12 | depth 0.3 m
CACCGAAATGGACTACAAGTGGGCCACACGGGACCCGGCGGCGGCGTACGCCTTTGTGTGCATGTGCCGGCCCCCCTTTCGACTCCAGGACGACGACCCCGAGCCGGAGTGGGATGGCCGGGAGTTTGACGACGATGAGAGCGGCGAGGACGGTGAGGGCGATGAGGACAAGGACGACACCAAACCAGACGAGTATGGATGCGACCGGGGCCAGACATGTCTCTGCGACAAGCCCGCCTCGGAGCACCCGGATCACATCTGGAAACTGTCGGCTGCGGGCAAGCACAAGCTCTTCGCCCAGCGCATCCACTACCAAGTTCGATGCCCCCGCTACTTTGGTAGCCTGTCGTTCAAGTACCACATCGAGTACGGCGTCTTGGAGATGCTACAGAACCTCGTCCTCGACTTTGAGGAGGCCGACGGCAACTACAAGGAGCAGTGGGCGGTCTGCGAGGCGCTGGCCCTCTTCCTGCAGACTGATATCTGCGAAACCATGCCTTAGTATGACCCGATGTCTTATGCCGGTAGTATGCGGGTGCTGACCTCGGATGTGAGTGCAGCATGGGCGAACTGGATCTCGTGGAGGCGACGTACGAGCTGATCTGCCGTCTTTTTTTGTTCATGCTTGCCCAGCTTGAGCGGAAAGCCCTCCTCTCTAACGAGTCGGAGATTGAGAACTTGGGATTGATGATTCCGCTATTCATGGTCTTTGCCGGGATAAGAGACGGCGGCGAGTCATCGGAAGAAGAAGAAGACAGCGAGTCGGAAGACAGCAAGCCGGAAGACAGTGAGCCAGAAGACAGCGACGCCAAAGCCATTAAAGAACCGCCCAGTCCTGCAAGTAACGTTGGGCAGTGGAATCCAGACGCCCTGGACAGTCTCATCCTAGCCTACGCCCGCAAGTATGACATCGCTCTATTCGGCGACACCAATCTTGAGAAAACCATCCGCCATGCGAAAGTCAAGGTCAAACTGCCTGACCCAGGGTCCAGCATGGCCGGGGAAGACCCCTGGGAATTTAGCAGTTACCTAGAACAGTACAAGATCGAGCACCGCGGCATCATGGCTACCATGGCCGTCAACTTTCCAGGTATCACGCCAATCGGCGGAGACAATCTCGACCTGAGCACTTGGAGCAGCACCAAGCGTCGGGCTGCCAGCTCGGGCCAGATGTCGGACCCTCTTACCAAGGTGCAGGTCGAAGCTCTCAAGAAGGGAATGGTCCTGTCGTTTCTTGAGCACGTGCCCGAACGGGGTTGGGACGTGGAGGTTAGTGTCCTGATCACGACACAGGGCAGGGTCGTGTCAAAGGAACTGCTGTAAGGCTGAGTTTGGTTCTCCCGGGCGTCGTGGGGTTGGGCTGGAGGCGCTCGAGGAAGAACTGAGTGCTGTCAAGGAATCTTGGTTCTATTCACCAGCAATAGTAGGTAGTCACAGCTTTCCTGCTCTGAGATCCGTTCTGGTCGCAGCGCGTCTGTCCTGCGTGGCTCCTTAATGAGTCCCCATTTTCCAACAGCCCCGGTGACGCAGCGTCTGTCTCCTGCAAAAGGGAATATAGCTTGTTAAGCAAGGCGATGACCGAGCTCCCGACGAGGGGACGGGGTAGACGTGATGCTTCCATTAGGGCGACCGTGTACAGAAGGAGGGTAGGCGGGATCAGGGGGCAGACGATCGAGGCATCGACACTATGGGTTTTCTTGGAGTTGTAAAGATGACGACATTCAAGGTTAACAGGGGCGCGAAACAAGTGATCGTCGAGCTTTTTTCGGAGGATTATCCGACGAAACAGCCTCGCGCCCAAAAGCATTGTGGCAATTCACGGGGTGCGAGTAGCTGGCGCGTGTCAAAGTCAACCGCGAGAATGCAGAGAAGATTGTAAGGGGGGAAACAAAAGCTCGCGAGAATACTGGGCCTCGGGTTCTCAGGCCGGGACCGCACAGGCCGCCACTCTCACCCCTTTTTAGCGTTATCACTAGGCCATTGCTGCCGACATCCTCCCCACCATTTGGAGCCATGGACGACTACTGCTGAGAGGAAACCAGCCCAAGGGCAATCTATGATACATCCTATGTCTTGAGCGCGCTTCCCTTTCCCTCAAACCACTGCATCCCACGACCCCTGATCGGAGAGAGGGCATCACTAAGTCCTTGGAGATCATGCCCATGAGGATTCGCACCTCTATCCCTAACTATCCATCACTACCTATCTAGATATTAACAGCTGACTTTCTCCTTGAGTCCATGGGCAGCTGCAGATGAGCTACAGTCACGATGTCCCCGATGTTGAATTTGAAAGCCAATCTGATATCTGACTCCCACAATGGCACTCGCTGTTGCACTTGTAAGGTTAGAGAAAAGGGGAACAAAACCTCACAAGTCAGCCAAAGATAGGGGTTGTTTGGGCCAATTAAGTGCTGCTGACGGACTACGAGCTCGGGAGTCTCGGACATCCAACTTTCGACGAGGTGAGCGAGACGAAAGGGGCAAGGAGGCAGTTAAGTATGTAGTACAATTACAACGCAATACAGAACACGAAAAACCAGCACTAGACGGCTCTACAAAACGTAGCATCCAGTGACGAAAGAAAACTCGCGTTGATCGAAGACTAACAAAGATCAACCACAGACTCAGCTACTTAAGTAGGTAGGTACCTAGGCATCCGTGGAGTACACGGCGACCTCGCCGATGTTGGCGATAAGGGACGCGCCATAGAGGTGGATGTCCAACTCAACGTCGAGGAACAAGCCGTCCTCGGTTGTGCCGGCGTCGCCCTTGTTGAAAGTGGGGAGGGTATAGGGACCCTTCGCAAGCCACACGAAAGTAGAAATAGGCACCTTCTCATTCACGCCAATATCCTTGCCGCCAACACTGAGCGAGAGCTTGGTGATATCGGAGAGCGCAGTTATTTGGAAGTCGATCTTGTACTGCACGCCGGGACACAAGCGGAGCGTCGTAGTGAGCGTGAGGATGGGGATGCTCGTGTCGGGGGCCCCCACGAGAAATATCGCCTGGGTGAGTATGGACTTCTCACCAATTTTCGGCCCTGTGCTTACTGAAGAGACTGCTTTGACGTTGGTGGGGCTCGTGGTGGACCAGCCTGTCAGCCCGTTTGAAAAGTCGCCGTTGGTGAGGGCGTTGACGGGGTAGCACTTGTCGGCATTCGCCGGCGGCGTGAAGCAGGCACCCTGGTAGCAGTAGCCGCTGGCGCAGACGTTGCCACATCTACCACAGTTGCGCGGGTGCGTGTGGAAATCGAGACACAAGTTGCCGCACTGGTCCGGGGTCGGCGGCGCCGGCTTGCACAGGCACACGCCGTTGGAGCAGTACGCCTTGTCGCCACAGCTCTGGCCACAGCCACCGCAGTTTTGGCTATCGCTGGCGCCGATGCCGCGAACCCGCTGGCACGTCTTGCCGCCACTGGTACAGATGGCGAAGGCTGGATCGGCACATGCACAGTCGCACAGCTCCTTGCTACCATCCTGGAAGTGTGCCGCGGCTGTGTCGCCTGAAACAGCCTCGTAGTAGAGATCGGCTGCAGCATAGCAGCTAGGCAGGAGGTAGAAGTCGTACCAATTGTCGAACCCTAGAGAGTAAGTCAGCCATGATTGTCCTGTACGGAGAACTCAAAACGCGGGCTTGAAAGGGAATCCCTCCCAGCTAAAAGGGGGCATCGAAACCTGGGATTTTACGTACAATCGTTGCAAGAGGAGGTCATGCAGCCGTGAAAGTCGTCGTTGCACTTCTCAAACCACTGGGGACACGTGTCGTAGCATGTGTCGTGCGTGTTGCAGCAGCCTCCAAAGTTCAGGTTCGGGACGAGCGCAGTATACCATGCGCCATCGGGGCCACATCCGTTCGGCGCCGAGCCAGCTTGTCCATTCGAGACAGCAACCATCTGGCTGTTGAAGTTGGGGCAGCGCTGCGCTTTACCGAACTGCGACATGTCCTGCGTCGCCCGCTTCCGCTGAGTCGTCCCGGGCGAGCGACGCTTCTTGGTTGAGGTGACGGTGCTTAGGTCGAAAGGCGTCTGGATCCGGGCGGGAAGCAAGAGCATGGTGTTGAGCGTGGAGGCGGTATTGTCGGTCGCTGGGGTGCCAGGCGTGGCGATAGTACTGCCATCAGCTGTTGTTGTCCACACATAGCTTGTCGACATGTACTCGAGGAGTAGGGAACCCCGGCAGGATACGCCAAACACGGTCGTGGACTTTCCATCCTGTGTCACACCGCCGCTGGTCGAGGAGGACTCAAGCGAGATGGCGCCAGTATTCACGTCCAGGGCGACGTAGAGGTCCGGCTTGGAGCCATCATGAACGACAAGATCAAACAACCCGTCGGGCGCGTTCTGCGCGACCTGGAACTCAAACCTCGGAGGGTTCCAGTCAGCCAGGAGAGCGCGGGCCGCAGCCTCATCAGCTGGTTGTTCGACAGGGCCAAGAGCACCATCTCTCTTGACGACGTATCCGGCGCCTGGAGCGAGGAGATACTGCGGTATTGCGAGACATTAGCCGTCCATGTACACCCGCTAGAGTTTTAGAAATGTAGTTCGACGTACAAAGACATCGCCAGTTGGGGTGGCGTCCATCAAACAGACCGTGGTCGGGGTAGGATAATCAACAACAACGGAGGGGTCGGCTGCCGAGGTGAACTGAGGAAGCTCGTATTCGGAATAGGTGTAGGTGGCGGTCCAGCCAGCATCGCTGGGGAACACAACGGATGAGCTCGCAAGCGGCGGGCTCTCAAAGTCGTATTCGGTTGCGGTCGAGGCGATGGTTGTAGTAGAAGTGATGTCGGCAGCTGCGGCGGCGGTCACAGTCGACGCGGAGATGCTCACGCAGGCGCAGGCGCTGCTGTACTGATCGGCTTCGGTACACCAAGCGCTCAGGTACGCAGGGACTGTGCTCTGAGGCGCGGTGACAGTGTCCCCCCGTTTCTTCACCGGAGTCGTGGCCACCGCTGCCTCGGTCGAGGTGGCCACCCCGGCGGGCGGCTGGGTCGTCACGGTCACTGTGCCTGCATTCTGATACACTGTCACCCACGATGTTCTGGCGTTGACAGGTCAGCGGTCAGCAAGCGGGTTTGTCTAGCCGCGGCCTTGGCAGCACTTACGAGGCAGACGGCGTGACGGTTACGGCGAGAAAGGAGTTGCAGTCGGCAAGTCGGCTGGCGCTGCTGGGCCCCGTGGTCGAGAATCGGAGAGCACGAGCGCAGGTGTTGAGGCATCCCTTGTTGCACGAGGTGGCTGACACGCCCCCGGCGCCGGCAAGGGCTAAAGCCAGAAGCGAGAGCATCGGCGCGGTGGGCGCCATGGCTTGAGATCAGAATCGAGATCAAGATGCCGTGTCCGGGAACCTGGCAGCCACACCCGCCCTTGGCCTGCTTGGCCGGCTACATCTCTTCTTGTACCCGGGCTTTCAGAGGCGCCTGTTCTTTGCCATCAGGGGAATGCCGCCCCAGCCGGACGCGCCAACCTCTGCTTGGTTCAATATTTTTCAGGAGTTCAATAGCGCCTGTCTGCGAGAGCTCCCAAACCGGCTAGCGACTGTTGTTTACTCCACCGAGTCCGCTCTCAGCTGGCGACTTGGATTGTGTGGGTCGATCGAGGCTTCGACGTCAGTGCATGCCATTCCACTCACCTTGCAGTGTTCCGGACAAGGAATGTGGCCGCCCCCTGTCCACCCCAAAGCAGACACTCAGCTGGCTCGAGCCTGGCCAACAGCACGTACTATGAAGAGCTTCAGTGGAGACGACAGCCGCATAGATGCCGTGGCTCGTGTGGGTTCCTGCCAGGCCGCTCCGCTTTTGCAGGATTTCCTCCGGGTTTATTCCGCAGTCTAGTTGTCAGGCGAGTCAGGGTCTGCCGCTTATCTCCACCCACATCTGCCGTTTCTCTACGTGGGGTGTGAAGAATAGTTGATCCAGGGCCACCGGTCAGATGAGACGTGGTCTCCGCCTCCCCATCCTAGTGTTCCGATCACCAGTGTTACGCCTTTTCCACATTGAAGAGTTCCGCCTCAGCACCCTCCACATTGCCATCCAGCCAGGCGCCCGCGACGATGAGGATGACGCAGTTGACGAAAAGGGCGAAAGTAGAAGCGAAAGGCCGAGTTCGACGCTCGAGTAACGGAGACAATGGCGGACTGTAGCGACCGAGAGTCGGCGCTTGTGGTGGCGTTTCCGTTGCCACGGACATGTCCGTTTTGGATGTTGAAGTGTTTGAGCCGCAACTCACTCAAGGACGCCACCTCCGAGAAAGATAAAGTACCGTATGATCGTAGCCCCAAGGATGACCGACCCGACTGAGGTGTGGCCTGCACGCGGGGTACGCAAGGCTTGGTTCGTTGAGATTCACTTACCCGCTGCTGCTCTGGGTCTCATACAACAAATGCTTCCTTCGAGTGAAGTCTTGTGAAGCCCGCATAATTATCTATCTTTCCTTCTGTCAAGTGGAATTATGAACCTCGAATGAATAATAACTGTATAGATAACACCGCCATGCCCCATGCCTGTAAATGCACCCCAGCTCAGCTCTTCACTTTCAATGAGCGCCTCCCCATTTCCCATTAAATCGGAAGACATGGCAGTCTTAAAACCCTCCCAAGGGGTTGGGGTTCGCCTCCCTCAACCCGCCCTGCACCGCCGCCTGGACCCCAGAAGGTCCCTCAATCCCCTTAGCCAAGCCCCTAAACACCTCCAGCGTCTTCCCGGAATCCACCACCTGGTTCACAACACCGACCATCCCGCTCTGGCAATGCCGCCCCTTGTCCTGCGCACAGTAGAACCAAATCGGCTTGGTATCCCGCACCTCGATCTGAAACACCTCGCCCGACTGCGCGACGCTGCCGTCGGCGTTCTTAGACACGGGGAAGAAGCCCGAGTAGAAGGACGTCGCGTCCTTGGGCACGCAGGGCGAGGCGAAGGAGGACTCGACGACCGAGTGGTTGGCGGGGAGGAAGTGGAACTCCACGATGGAGCCGGGCTCGGCGAAGATGTTCTCTGGGTCGAAGCGCAGGCCGGGGCGGCCGGCGACCACGGTGTGGGTTGTGCGCGGCGGGGTGGTTTGGGTGCCGGTTGGGGCGGCGGTAGTGAGGGACAAGGTGGAGAGGAGGGTGAGGAGGATGGTGGTGGGAATCATTTTGTTGTTTTTTGGAGGTCGGTGGGCGGTTGTTGGTGTGTTTCGATCAAGAAGAACTTCAAGTCTGTTTGAGAGTCCTGATGTTGACTCGGAGATGAGCGTGAGCAGAAGACTGGATGATGAGGCTGCTGATGGGATGATGAGAAGAAAGAAACTCGTTCATGGAAAACCACGGTTGTTATATACAGCCATTGTTCGTATGTACAGCCCCGGCAACAATCACCAAACCAACATCCGAGGCCATCACTAAGTGCAGTGGAGTTGGTATTTTCGGAGTCGAGGGCTTCCGGAAGCGCAGCCACGGGGCTTTACTGAGCTGCACACGAGTTGGCAAACAATAACCGTTGCCAAGGGCGGCGTAAACGTGCCTTCTGGCCTGTCAGTCAACGATTCGACCGAGAGCCGCGCTGACGGATCGGGTTGGCTGGCATCCGGTAAGCAGCCAGGTTGAGCCCGGTGCTGCGGTCGGCCCGTGGCGGCTGTATGCTGTTTTTAGAAGCGCGCGTTTGGAGGGCGGCTGTGCCCGGGTCCGCCGGATCCGGCAATCTGTTTCCTGTGCCGTGTATTTTTGGCCACGTGCTGGAGCCTCGTGTTCCCAGCGCAACTGGCAAACACTTCAGTTGGGACGACCCGTATTGTGATCAGTCGGTGGGAACAGACGACGGGAAATGGAACGAGTGAATAAAAATGAGGCCAAATAGCCAAAGGTATAAGTTGAAGTATGTACTGGAAGAAAGATATGTACTGGGACGCTATGTACAAGAAACGAATGAGTCCTCGCCCATATGCTATGCATCAACAAAGTTGTTGTCGGCTCCGCCTGTCCTCGAACCCGTCACGCCACCTCGCGGGCGGCCTGCCATTTAGAGGCACTGCGAGTACCAGTCGTTGGAGTACTGGCAGGTCGAGCCGGAGACGCAGGTCTTGCAGCCAGTGTATCCGATGCCACCGCACTGGCCCCACTTCTGGGCGGTGCAAGAGCCGCCCGAGGAAGTGGTCTGGCTGGCCGGGGTGGAAGTGGAGGTGGTCGAGGGCTTGACGGAGGTGGTCGATGTCTTGATGGAGGTGGTCGAGGTGGATGTGACCTTGGTGCTTGAGCTGCTGGAGCCGCCAGAGGCGCCAGGGGAAGAGGCGGCGGGGAAGTTGCCGTCGTCGTTGCGCTTGCAGCCAGTGCGGGCGGTGAGCTCAGCGGGGCACGACACCTGCTTGAAGGTGAAGGTCGGGTTGTCGGCGTTCAGGAACCAGTCGAAGCGCCAGTAGCAGCCGGGCTTGAGGGCCGCGGGGAACGAGTCGCACTCGCTGCGCGACGAGATGCCGCCATATTGCTGGCCGGCGAGCCCGCCAAACTGGGACTGGCAGCCGTTGAAGATGCCGACACCACCGCCGGGGATGGCAATGTCGAAGTGGTTGGCGCCCAGGTCACCGCCGGTGCTGGTGGACTGGACCACCATGGTCTTGCCAGCGACAGGGCCGGAGTTGAAGGTAAGCCTGCGAGTGGTTAGTCGGACAAACGAACCTGCTGCGTTCGTAAGGGAACTCACTCGTAGCAGGCACAGCACCACGAAGCCTCAGTCCCGCCCGAGATGGACGTCGCCGCAAAGCCATACGAGAAGTTGTCATTCACAGCCCACGCGGTCTGGTCGGCACAGGCGTAGGCCGAGCCGCCATCGCAACCAGACTTGACGCTGGCGTCGCTGATGTGCTGGAAGTTGGAGTTGCAGGCGAACACAGGCTGGCTCACCGCGGCCTTGCCGGTCCACGAGCATGAAGGCTTGCAGCAGTCCCAGTATCTAGATGGATTGGTGTTAGCGGATCTGTGCCAAGTCTCGGAGTGGCGTCTCGGAGGGGCACATAAGAAGGTTGGCGTACCTGGTGGACTTGCCATCGAGGGCAGATGCAGCAAGGGGGAGGGCAGCAGCCAGGGCTGTGCGGAGAACGGGAGAAGAACGCATCCTGTGCGGTATGTGTGAAGAAGACGGGGCAAAGGGAGAGTTGTTGCGAAGGCAAGACGTGAGGAAGGATGAGAATGTGATGCTCGATGCCAGGAGTTGATCGGATGCTTGCAAGAAGGACGACGCGGTCTTGATATACCCTCACTAGCACGCTCCCCCTCCTCACAACCCGGGTCGCCCCCCCCCCCCCCCCCCCCTTCCCCCCCCCCCCCCCCCCCACCCCCCGCGCCCCCCCCCCCCCCCCCCCCCGCTCCATGTCCGCGTTCTCCAGCTCATCACTGCAGGACCTGGTCGTCAGCCGTGCAACGCTCCTCAACGGCAGCCAGGCTTGGCGGAACCGACGGTCAGGCAGGGAGAATTCGCGTTAGACGAGATGGTGCTGCCGAACAAGGACCCCCGAGGTCCCACCGACCAACCCGGAAACCGGGATGTCAAGGCACGATCCAGCGCACCAGCTCCGCGATGAAACACAAACGCTCCACCTTTCGGGATCTGGACCGCAAGCGCCGTTTAATTACGTCCGCATTGGGACTGGCGACCGCACACACCCCGGATCAGGGAAGGGGTCCCTCGAGCTAAAATCCCGGACGTCATGCCTTGCCGAGTGCCCGGAACGCCGGAGCGAACGTCGTGGAAGGGTTGGAATGCGGATTCTGGCAAAAGAAGCAAGGCAGAGACGCCGTCAAGCGCAGACCGGGACCCTGGCGGACGCCGTCAGGACCAGATTGCGAGATTGGAAGGGCAGGGGCGCGTCTGGGAGAAGCGCGCCATCGTGGGGGTCGACAAGGCGACGATGGGATGAACCAGATCTAATCTTGCAGCATGTGAAGAAGTGCCCGTAAAAACACCATGATTCGTGATTTTGCTGGGCCTGTTTTCCGGGTGTTCGGTTTTTGCTGGTTTTTTTTCTCTTGAGGGCATCGCGGCTCAGGATGGTCAGAAGGTCCCGCCGTTGCAGCCGGAGCTCTGTCCGCAGCTCGAATGGGACGAGTTGACCGGTGCTCAACTTCCGAAAACCAGAGAAATCGGCGGGTCATGAGCCAAGTTGCCAAGACCCCAGCTTCAGGACACAAGCCACACATCCAGCCCAAAACGCGGGGCAGCGCCACAGCGGCCGGCGCTTGTGGCGCGCCGACACGGAACCCGCAAGTGTGGGTCGTTTTCTCAGGCTCACCGCACACCCGGACTTGGCGAAGGCTCACCTCGGTGTGGCTCCGGCGCCAAAGCTTGCCTCGACGCGCTAGCCACATGCAGATTAGCGCATTCTAGCCGCGTCTTTCAGCCTCCGGCGGGCCCAGAAAATCGCCGCGATGCTTCTTCGCCGCAACTCACGCCAACCTCCAGCGACGATCTCTCGACTGCGGGCCATCTCGAGCTGCGCCATTGCCATTCCTTCCGAAACACTCCCTTCTCGTCGAATTGCAACACTCTGGCCGGTCTGTTGATGAAATAGACGGTCTGCGCACGGCCGGTTGATGCGCGCGCCGACCTCTGGTGGCGATTTCTAAGCTCGCCCGCCCCAAATTCCAGATTACCGACCAGCATTCTACGACTTCGCCGACCGTCGCCACGACCTTGCAGCGCGCATCCGGTCGACTCGCGTTTTTTGCTCCGAAAATCGAAAAAGCGGTTTCCATTTCCCCGCGTTTGGGACATCTATTCCCTCGAGGGATCCCACGTCCACTTTGACCGCCAGTTTTTGGCGCGCTCGATCGCCTGCCGCAGCCGCAATCATGGCCGACTACGCGACCCAGGGCCAGTACGGCAGCTACGCCGATACGTACGAGAATGACGACAACTACGAGAATGAGGCCGGCGTCGATGATGCCGGCGGCTTCTCGAATGAGGACAGCATCACGCCCGAGGATTGCTGGGAGGTGATTTCGGCGTATTTCGACATGAAGGGCCTCGTCTCCCAACAAATCGACTCGTTCGACGAGTTCACCTCCACAACCATCCAGTCCCTCGTCGACGAGTACGCCGACTTGACACTTGACCACCCGAACCCGGGCGACGACGGCAACCGAGACATTGCGATGCGCCGATACGACATCCATTTTGATAACGTCCTGATCTCCAAGCCAACGCTCACCGAGGCCACGGGCGAGACTACTAGTCTTCTGCCCTACGAATGCCGCGATCGCAACCTCACATACTCGGCGCCCATGTATTGCCGCGTGATGAAGCGCGCTCGCGTGGCCATCCAGCAGGAGGTTCGTCTGCACGAGATGGACGAGGAGCAGCAAGAGTTTATGGCGCGGACTGGCGAGGTGCCCAAGACAATCCGTTGGGAAGAAGAGGACACGGGACCCCGTGAGGGCGCGGGCAAGGGCGAGGAGAAGGGCGACCTCATTTTTCTCGGAAAGCTCCCGGTTATGGTCAAGTCGCAGGTCTGCCATCTGCACGGCGAGGACGACGAGTCGCTCTTTCTCCTCAACGAATGCCCGTACGACCAAGGCGGCTACTTCATCATCAACGGAAGCGAGAAGGTTCTGATCGCGCAGGAGCGATCGGCCGCCAACATTGTGCAGGTGTTCAAGAAGCCGCCTGGAGGTAGCATCTCGTATCAGGCTGAGATTCGCTCTGCGCTCGAGAAAGGCTCGCGGCTCATCTCTTCGCTGCAGATGAAGCTGCACTCCAAGGCCTCGCCCGAAAAGGGCAGGTTAGCAAACACTGTCAGCGTCACGTTGCCCTACGTTCGCGAGGACGTCTCGCTTGCCATCGTCTTCCGTGCTCTCGGCATCGTCTCGGACGAGGATATTCTCAACCACATTTGCTACGACAGGACAGACACTCAGATGCTTGAAGCCTTGCGGCCCTGCATCGAGGAGGCTTTCTGCATCCAGGACCGCGAGATCGCCCTGGACTTTATCGGCAAGCGCGGCAACGGCAACGCCGGCCAGAACCGCATGAACCGTGTCCGGGCGGCCAAGGATCTGCTTCAAAAGGAGATGTTGCCGCACATTTCGCAGACCGAGGGCTGTGAGACAAGAAAGGCCTTCTTCCTGGGCTACATGGTGCACAAGCTGCTTCAATGTGCCCTCGGCCGCCGGGACCCCGACGACCGTGATCATTTCGGCAAGAAGAGACTTGACCTTGCGGGACCCCTGCTGGCCAAGCTGTTCCGCGGTGTCATCCGGCGCATGACACAAGACCTCATGTCGTACATGAAGCGCTGCATCGACACCAACAAGAATTTCTCCCTTGCCCTAGGCATCAAGCACTCTACTCTCACCAACGCTCTCAAGTACTCGCTCGCGACGGGCAACTGGGGCGACCAGAAGAAGGCCATGAGCTCCACGGCCGGCGTGTCCCAGGTGCTGAACCGTTATACCTTTGCCTCGACCCTGTCGCATTTGCGGCGCACCAACACGCCCATCGGGCGCGACGGCAAGCTCGCCAAGCCCCGCCAGCTTCACAACACCCACTGGGGTCTCGTGTGCCCGGCCGAGACGCCCGAAGGCCAGGCTTGCGGTCTGGTCAAGAACTTGTCGCTGATGTGCTACGTCAGCGTGGGTACGCCTGCGGACCCCATCGTCGAGTTCATGATCGCCAGAGGTATGGAAGTGCTCGAGGAGTACGAACCTTTGCGGTACCCGAACGCGACCAAGGTGTTTGTCAACGGCACTTGGGTCGGTGTTCATCAAGACCCGAAGCACCTCGTTACGCTGGTCCAAGGGCTGCGGAGGAAGAACGTCATTTCGTTCGAGGTGTCGCTCGTCAGAGATATCCGCGACCGCGAGTTCAAGATTTTTTCGGATGCCGGCCGTGTCATGAGGCCGCTCTACACGGTGGAGCAAGAGCCGAATAGCGACAGCGGCGCTGAAATCGGGCAGCTGATCCTGAACAAGGAGCACGTTACGCGGCTCGAGGCCGACAAGGAGCTGGGCAAGTACCATCCCGACTACTGGGGCTGGCAAGGTCTCCTGAAGTCGGGTGCCATCGAGTACCTCGACGCCGAGGAGGAAGAGACGGTCATGATCTGCATGACCCCGGAGGATCTCGACAAGTTCCGGTACCGCAAGTTGGGATTCATCGTAGAGGACAACTCTGGCCAAGGCAACAACAGAATCAAGACGAGGCCGAACCCAACGACGCACATGTACACGCATTGCGAGATCCATCCCAGCATGCTGCTCGGCATCTGCGCGAGCATCATTCCATTCCCCGACCACAACCAGTCCCCCAGAAACACGTACCAGTCTGCCATGGGCAAGCAGGCCATGGGTTTCTTCCTCACCAACTACTCGCGCCGCATGGACACGATGGCCAACATCCTCTACTACCCCCAGAAGCCGCTGGCCACGACGCGGTCCATGGAGTTCCTCAAATTCCGAGAGCTCCCGGCCGGCCAGAATGCCATCGTCGCCATCGCCTGCTACTCCGGGTACAACCAAGAAGACTCGGTGATTATGAATCAGAGCACCATCGACCGCGGTCTCTTCCGCAGTCTGTTCTTCCGGTCTTATACCGACTGCGAGAAGCGCGTCGGCATCAACATTGTTGAAAAGTTCGAGAAACCCAACAGGAGCGACACGTTGCGGCTGAAGCACAGCACGTACGACAAGCTCGACGCCGACGGCATCGTTGCTCCCGGCATCCGCGTCTCGGGCGAGGACATTATCATCGGCAAGACGTGCCCCATCAATCCCGACAATGCCGAGCTCGGCCAGCGATCCGCCCAGCATATCAAGCGTGATGCGTCGACGCCGCTGCGCAGCACGGAGAGCGGCATCGTGGACCAGGTCGTCGTCACTACTAACCAAGACGGCATGCGCTACGTCAAGGTCCGTGTACGGACGACCAAGGTCCCCCAGATCGGCGACAAATTCGCCTCCCGCCACGGGCAGAAGGGAACCATCGGCGTCACGTACCGACAGGAGGACATGCCCTTCACAGCCGAAGGCATCACGCCCGACATCATCATCAACCCGCACGCCATCCCGTCCCGCATGACCATCGCCCATTTGATCGAGTGCCTGCTCTCCAAGGTGTCGACGCTCAAGGGCATGGAAGGCGACGCGACGCCCTTCACCGAGGTTACCGTCGATAGCGTGTCAGACCTCCTCCGCGAGCACGGCTACCAGTCTCGCGGCTTCGAGGTCATGTACCACGGCCACACGGGCCGCAAGCTGCGCGCCCAGGTCTTCTTCGGGCCGACGTACTACCAGCGCCTGCGCCACATGGTCGACGACAAGATCCACGCGCGCGCGCGCGGCCCGCTGCAGATCATGACGCGGCAACCGGTGGAGGGTCGTGCCCGCGACGGTGGTCTGCGGTTCGGCGAAATGGAGCGTGATTGCATGATTGCTCACGGCGCGGCCAGCTTCTTGAAGGAGAGGCTGTTTGAGGTGTCGGATGCGTTCCGGGTGCATATCTGCGAGATTTGCGGGTTGATGACGCCCATTGCGTATGTTCCCCTTTCCCTCTCTTGGCTTCTCAAGAGAAATGCGATGCTAACAGACCCTCCACAGCAACCTGACCAAGCAGTCGTTCGAGTGCCGGCCCTGCAAGAACAAGACGCGAATCGCCCAGGTGCACATGCCGTACGCGGCCAAGCTGCTCTTCCAGGAGCTCATGTCCATGAACATTGCCTCGCGCATGTTCACCAGCCGGTCGGGCATCTCGGTGCGCTGAGGTGGCGCTGCAGCGAGCGCGGGGTGGTGTATGTGATTCCACCGACGGGTCGTTGGAGGAGACGAGTGACGGACGGGGGGGGGGGGAAGAGAAAATAGCATGCATTTTCGAGGTTTGTTTGGGGCGTTTTTCGCGTTTCGCGGGTTTTATACGGACGTGCGTATTCGACTCAGTGGCTGGGCCGTGGTTATTTGACAGCGGCTTTGGTTTATGAAGGGTCATTTCGGTGGCTGCCTGGTGGGCCTGGGGCGTGGAAACCCTCGGGGGCTGGGCTGCAGAGTGATGCCCTTCGTGGTGTGGATGTGGTAGATAATCGTCGGGCAGGTGATGGGAGTGATGAGTAGGGGAGACTGATGTGTAAAGTTGTATACCATACGTTACTGACCGCAATGCAATCGCTTGGAGACGCTGTGCTATGGTCTGAGTGAGAGTGTGTCCTTGCCGATAAGGACCGATGGGGTATGATACCTACCTGCTGCGCGCAGGGACGATTGATGTTATACCTAAGGTAGGTATTGGCATTGTATGTTACGGCCCAGGGATATAGCACCGGGTGTCGCGGATTAGCATGCGAGTTTCTCGCTCCTGGTTCGTCCTCCGGCTTGCTTTCGAGACAGCCAGATGGAATTACAGGAAATGTACATTTTTGAAAACAGGGGCAACTAGGTTGTAATCCGCTTTTCTTTCCGAAGTCGAACCTTGACAACCCATCTATCAACGTGACCAATATCGGAGATTTGCGTGCGATCAGCTCATGTCAGTTGCCCCTGAGATGGCGCACATGTGCTCTCATCCTCTCAGGTTGACGTTATTAGAACTTGACCCGGCTATCAGGCAATGCTGAAAAAGCAGCTAAGGAGAAAGCTAAGGAGAAGAGGGTTGGGACCCCAGAGCTAGGGTTAGTTATGCTGCCCATTCGACCGCTGTCGAGCATCACCGCTCTTTCTAGGATGGCTTACGCCGGTCCAGGTGCCGGAGACCACCAATGTGCTCTCCCGGACCCCCCACCAAACAGTAATGCGAGATCGAGGCTGTCACGAAGCGCCCGACGAGGCGCAAGGCTCTCACGCATGCAGTGACCTGCAACGGGCAAGCAAGGGTTTCCAAAAGGAACCCTTGCAAGACATGCGAGACCGGGATCACAGATTTGTGATCCCTCCAGGCCGGACAGGGGGGTCACAAACTGTGATCCCCTCCAATACAGATACAGGGGTCACAACCATTGAACTCATTCCGCATATAAGCACTCCCAGCACCACACAAATGCATCACGCTGGGTAACAAGACAGCCATCGTCCATCGATATCTGGCACTTTATGGACCGAGGCTGGCAACTATCAACTATCCGATCTCATTTCTCGCTCTCGAAAACAACTTCAAGCTTGCAGGAGTAACAGAGCCGGCACCCCCCACGGCCAACCTTGAACTCCGGCGCCGCCCATGGAGGCAACACTCCCACGCGATTTGGCGGGTGCATCTGCCAGGACCCAAGGCAAAACACCTCCATTTCAAGCTCCAGCAAGTACGTCAAGAACAGGACGATTCAAGGCCCTTGCTTCGGGAAAGCAAGGCCGCGATGGTCTCCGTCCTCGGCGCAAACCCGCCCTCCCGTGGGTAATATCTGGCCGGCCAGGTGGCGGCGCAGGGCAAGACGGCGACGACGAAACCCAGAACGACCATGACTCTGGGTATGGTGGTGTCGTGGATCAGCAGCAACATCAGGGGCTGGCCTGCCCGTTCACAGACTCAACACTATGCGGCACATGAGCTGTTCCTGGCTGCGGCTGTCGCGGATTCGGGATGTCAAACAGCATCTCATTCGGCGCCACTGCCAACCCCTCTACTGCCCCGTGTGTGGCGACATTTTTGATAATCCACAGCCTCGGGATAGCCACATCATGGCTCGCGCTTGTCACCCACCGCCTGGAGGTGTTTCAGTCGATATCGAGGGCGTCACCCTGACCCAACGCACTGCTCTCAGTCGTCGTGTCGACCGTGGCCTCGACGAAGCGAGCCAGTGGTTTAGTGTCTGGGAGATACTGTTCCCAAACTTCCCCCGCCCACGATCTCCGTACCTATCTACCGAATATGGGGGCGAGGTGTTGGATATCGTCCAGGACTACTGGCAGCGCCACAAAGATACGCTGGTTGCTGAGGTGGTTCAGTCCGCCAGCACTGGCAGCGACGAAAACCGCCGCCTCGTTACGCAACTCTCATCCCAGGCCATTGCGAACCTTTTCTCCAGCTTCCGCACAACAAGCCAGTGCATCATGAATTCCGCCTCACCCAACCGAAGCATCCCAACACTGAGAGGTTGTGTCGGCCTGGCTCCTCTGGTCCCCGCGCCGAGACACGGTGGGCCTGCGATCATCAACGACGGCGAACAAACCTCCAGCAACTTGGTCATTCTCAATCCCGGCACCACACCGCCGCCTCTCCACTTCCCCAGGCCCGTCTCCTCGCCGATCCAGCCTTCACAGGCTTCGCCTCCCAACCCCTACTCACAGCCCCACGAGTTCTACACGCCCCCAGCCATCCCCGGGATTCAATTTGTTGAACCCCTGGGTACGAGTTTGAGCACGCAGGTTGGCAGTGGACTGGCTGTTGATTACTTGGGGGAATTTGTGGACCACGACGACTTCCCTCATGCTCGCGCCACAGTGACTGATGGCGATTCAGTCATGGGGCTTTGGGCGGGCGCCCAGCAAGCCACCACCGTCGTGGACCTCTTACAGGAGTGGCGGTACGAGGACTTGCACCAGTAACATGAGCTTTCTCGGTTTACCTTTTCATCTGGAATGTTTTGTGACGGGTGAATGATTTTCATTTTGGTTCTTCTGTTTCTCCGACTTTTGGATTGCGGGCGAACCAGGACATGGAGCGTCTGCAGTGCGCTATCAGGAGTAGGAGGAGCAAGGATCCATATTTCAGCCACTGGGCACATGATGACTTTGGCTCACTTATTTGTTGGGGTTTTGATCAGCTGGCAGGGGAAAAAGGAGCGACGGCGGTGGGTCACGGGTGTTGAAGAAGAGGAGTTCAGTCATCTCGTATTTCTTTCTTTCAGGTTATGTCAATATAAAGGTACCTTGGACATAATAGACATTTTGCAGCTCTGAGTTGCTAAACGGTGCAACATGCCGTCCTTCTGGACAGGGGGTCTGGTAATCGTACCTATGGCCTGCTTCGACAGACTCACGCTCGACAGTTCCCCTGAAAGACAACCCCTTCGGAACGATGCTAGTAGCCCTCTTGTCAAAGGAGCTCCTAAATGCAGCTAACACCGAATGACATTTTGGGTTAGGTCTGGAAAAAGGATAACGTTACGCAGTCGTTGATCGCCCCTGTGGCCCGATGTCTAACAGTTTTGCAGTCCACGGCGAGGCCTGGCGCCGAGACAACAATGAAACCCCTGTCCCCCGCATCTTTGTTGCACTCCTTGGAGGTTTTGGGGTGGTTGTGGCCCAGTCACTATGAAGGGCCTGGTCCGACCTCGTGGAACTTGTGTTGTGAAAGACGAACGTGGAGGCTAGAGAGTACCGACCGTTCCCACAGCCCGGCCCCGGCAACAGATCATGGATTTGAGCTCAAAACCAGCTCAAGCCTTCGGAACAAATACATCTTATCTATTCAACCGTCAGTGGTGATGGCACAGTCTCATACAATATTGTACACCCATCTCTGGAGAGTCCCGCCCGCTCCCTTCTGTACTCGTGAACCATGAAATGCTGGGTATCATCCTCCAATGGATCCCTCCCCCCTCCTTTCTCTCCCCTTGCACTCTCCAGGCTCTCCCACGTTTTCGTTTCCCACCCTACCCACCAAAACACCAACATCGCCATCCCGCCCAAGATCGCATGCACGCCTTCACGCGTGCTACCTCCCACCCGCAACCCCTCCTGTCCCCTCTCCCGTGCTCGTACTGTCCCGCACACTCTGCTCCTTCTTATACTCGGCCTCGAGCTCCCGCTGCATGGCGAAGTCGAGCTGGCGCTCGCGCTTGACGCGCTGCTGCTCCATGTCGCGGATCACGCCTTGGTGCATCGCCTGTACGTCGGGAGGATGCAATGTCAGTGGGTGTTCTGTGTTTTGAAATGGCGAGAATGAGCAATGGGGAGCAAGAGAGGGACGAACAGCTTGCTCGGCCTCTTGCTGGTGGTGCACAAAGGCCACGGTCGCGAGGGCGAAGAGGGAGGTGCCCAGCAGGGTCAGTTTTGACGCGCGGGACATGGTTTGGGCGGGATTGGATGGTGGAGCGATTGAGTGGTGGGTTATTGCGGGCGCATGGCTTGGATGGGTTGCTGAGTTCGTTGCTTGGATGTTGCAGCATGCGTGATGCTCGAATGTTTGGTGGTTTGGACGAGTGGAATGCCGGAATGCGGTGTTTTGCCGGGCCATACCGCCTGTGGTCCGGCTTCCGGCAGGCAATGGATGAGACCGACGTGGGGCGGTGCCGTCAGCGCCGGCAGGGGAGCTGTGCCGCAGCTCTTGAGCGTTGGCGGCGACAGGCGGGGACCATGTCCCACTTTGGCGACGATCTGATTGCGACAACAACGATCGCACAACACATTCAGCTCCCCGATTGCCCAGCGACTCCAACGACACCCCGGTGATTTCGGTTGCGCGCGCGTCTTTCTGATTGCGCCATTCTCTTGACATCTTTCTGTTGCGCTGTGGGAAAGAAACTCCGCTAGCAAGATGGTACGGACCTCGCTCGACTTGGCTTGTCCCGTCCCAAGAACAGCACCTTCTAGGACACCCGCTACGCGCGGTTACTCTGCTGGCGACCGAAGCTAACCTGGCGGCAGTCGGCCCAAAACTCGGCGGGCATCCAGACCCTCCTCGATGTACGCCCCGCAAACCTGAACGCGATGCCTGACCGGCTGGCAGAAGGATCGAAATACCTAGGGGATGATTGCTGACCAGAAGACTAGGCTGAGAGGGAAGCATCCAAGATTGTCCAGAAGGGTTTGTTTTTCCTGTCCATATTGCTTGCATAGGTGCTGACACCTTTGCACACAGCTCGGGAGTGTACGTTGAGCTCCGCCGGAAGCCACGCAAGCTACAACGACTGACACCCACGGCGCCAACAGACCGCACCAAGCGAGTGAGAGAGGCGCGAGACGAAGCCAAGAAGGAGATCGAGGCCTACCGCGCGAACAAGGAGGCCGAGTACAAGGACTTTGAGGCCCAGGTACGGACCCTCGACTCGACAGGCGGCGGGGTGCTGACAGGCAACAGCACACACAAGGGAACAAGGCGGCCGAGGACGAGGCCAACAAGGAGGCCGACGCCAAAATTGTCGAGATCCGGAACGCGGGCAAGAAGGGCCAGGACAAGGTCACGCAGGACCTGCTCTCAGCCGTATTCGACGTTCACCCGGCGCCGGTTTCATGAGCGGTAGCGGTCCGGCGGTGATGGCACGAGGAGACGGAATGTGGCTAGCGGGGGGCAGATGTGATTGAAACCAGTGTGGAGGGAGAAACCACGGCGTGGAATGATATATTGGCATTGTCCGGCTATTATACCCTCTCCACCGCTGCAGCGCTGGGCCTGCCTCATTGCAGAAACCGGACCAGTGTCGTCAGCATCTCCTTCTTCTCCTTGCCCTCCTCCGACTCGCCGCTGATCATGGCAACCTTCTCCTCGAGCGTCCGCTTTACCACGGCCAATGTCTCGTTCCGGTCTGCCAGCAAGGCCTGGATCTTCTCCTTGGCCCCGTCGTCTTCGGCAACCAGCCAAGCCAGGATCTCGTCGATGGTCTCTAGGCTAAACAACCCCTCTTCGAGCCGCAGCGAGAACCGGACTAACCCATCGCGATCCGCCTCCCGTTCTAGCGGTGTCATATTCTCGTCCGCTCTTTCCACGCGAGCCGCATAGTCCCGGCGCAGTTTGACGAGTTTCTCCGTCTTTTCGTAGTCCTTCTCGACAAACTTGGCCAGTGTACGGATCCGCTCGGCCGACTCGGCCGGCAGCGACCGTAACATGGACGCAAAAATGTTGAGCAGATGCTCCGTCATCTGCCTGTCGTGCTTCTTCATGAACGTCGTAAACATGGTCTTGAGCCCGCCCGCGTCCACAATCTTCTCGCACACCCCCGCGCCCGCCGCCCCGCTCGCGGCATGGTCCAGCAGGCGCGCGGCGGCAGGCTTGCTGCGCTTCCCCTCCTTGAGCATGATCAGGCACAGCTCCACCCCCTCGGCCTCGACAAACTTGGCCTTGCCCTCGGGCTCGTCTGCAATGCTCGTCAGCGCCTCGAACAAATTCTCCATATACTCCTCCTCGTCCCCGCCCTTTTCCGGATCCCGCTTCCGATACGCTGCCACCAGCTGCAGCATCGCATCCACCGCGTCCAGCCCCGCCAACCGCCGCCTCGTCTCCTCCGAACCCTGCACCAACAGCGCCAGAATCTCCGCCGCATACTGCCGGTTCTGCCCCACCCCCTTCTCCCCCTTCCTCCCAATCCTCTCCAGCAACCACCTCAGCAACCCCTCCTCCCTACCCACCACCTCGGCCGTCTGCGGCCGCGAGCACAGGTTCTCCACCACCCCGAGCGCGCGGTACACCCCCTCGCGGTCCGCCTCCACCCCTTCCTCGTCCAGCCGCGCGAGATTGCTCACCAGCAACCCCAGCACGTCCGCCTCGAGCAGCGCGTCCACCAGCACCCCCCACTCCTCGTCCTCCTTGGCGTCGACGTCCTCGTCTGTCAGCTCGCCTATGATCTCCACCGCGTCGAGCGCAATGTCGGTGTTTTCGTGCGCCAGCAGGGAGACGAGACTCGCTGCGCAGCCGGACGCCGCAAAGGCAGGGTAGAGGTGTGTGTGCTCGGCGAGGAGGGAGAGGGTCTTGATGGCGGCGTCGAGGTCGGCCTCGGAGTCGATGAACTTGTCCGGGGCGGACGGGTGGCGGGCGCGGAGGGTGGTGTTGAGGGTGATTTTCTTTTCGAAGGCCAGGGCCGTCTTCTTGAGCCAGGCGAGGGTTATGGGCTCGTCGGCGGCGGCGGCGGCGGCCGGGTTGTTGGTGCTGGGCAAGTCCATGTAGTCAAGGATCTCGCGCTCGGTGCGGGTGATGCCGCCGCCGAAGAAGCGGCCTTCGGCGTCGTCGCCTGGGTCGTCGGACGCGGTGGCGTCATCGTCGTCTGGGGGCGCCGAGGGGCCGTAGTCGTCTTCGTTGTCGGAGGTGGTGGGTGGTGGGAGGGGGCCGGCTTCGGTTTCGTCGTCGTCTTGGATGTGGGCGTGCCGGGTGTTGGTGGAGGAGAGCTTGGCGGACTTGTAGACCTGGGCTGGGAGGGGTTAGGAGGACCGTGGTTGAAGGGTGGTGTGGGTGAAGGGCACGCGTACTTGGATCGCGGAGGGGTACCAGCTTTCGTTTGGCGGGCAGCCCGGATTTCTGGGAAGGTTTGGTTAGGAAATGAAGTGCAATTGGCTGTGTTTGTTGAATTGCGGCGTACCTTGAAGAGCTCGTCTATGCTCGACATGGTGGAAGGCGGTTTGGTGTGGATGTTTTGGAGGACTGGAGAGGCTGCACAGCCTTGCGATTTGGAGGTGGTTCTCTGCGTGTGGAGACTTGGACGTGAAGTGCACGGACTCGCGACTCGGCCCACTGCAGCAACCCTGCTGATTCCTCTTGCAGGCCCAATGTCTCACGATTTCGTTCCTTCGAGAGAATGGAAAAGAAGGAAAAAAAGAAAAAAAGGGACAGCGGGACCACAAAGCCAAGCAAATCGAATCATAAGGCACGGGATACTATCATTTATTGCCACACACTATTCCAACCCTTCTTCTTGACGCATTCTGTGTGCAGAGTTTGCGCAATTCTGGAATCCGAGCCCATTCGACCCAGCTGCCAAATATCCTGGCGCTGATATCATTTCTTCCGAGCATCCATGACAGACGTTGGTTTCCTATGGACGTATTACCGAGAAAAGCAAGGGGCGGATCGGAACCAAGATAGACAGCCGCTTGAGAAGCAAGTCTTTACAGGACCTCTTACAGCCCGTCGGATGGACCTCCAGACATCGTCGAACCGCGGGTCGCCCCTCCCAAACTTGCAGATTGGGACTCGGACGCCCGCTGACAATGAAAATTGCCAGCGGCACTAGGTTGGCGTGCTGATTGGTAGTGTCGGACGGAGTCACAGATCACATCTGACGGGAAAAACGACTCAGAGATCATGGTCATCATCAACCTGACTAGAAGTTAGTTTTGGTTCTCCGTCTTTTACATCGAGTTGTCTATATTATTCTTTGATTGATATTACCTCATTCGTACCTTTCCTTTCGCTCAACTACTCGAAAACGCCTGTGCGGTCCAGGCCTGGGAGCCCCGAGCCCAGTGTTTCCATAAGCTTTTGTCCCCCCCCTCCCCGGCTCCCACAATCTGCTGTAGTCTCCCTGTTGCATTTTGACACACGCCAACCACTCGCACCCCTTGGACTGCCACGATGCATTTTTTCGCTAAGAGGCTGCTTCGCCGGACGATCCTCCCAAGGCAACCCGGGCATCACTCGTTCCACGCCCCCGTTACCCTTGGATGTCGTCATCTTTACAACGACTTCGAGGAAAACCGTACTGACCATGCCTCGATCGTCCGCTCCCAGATCCCGCCCACCCTCCTTCCATACACGGTCGCCCTGATGGAAGCATCGCGTCTACCCCGTCCCCTCGTCGGACGCTCAGCCATCGCCTTGCTCAACAAGCTATATTCCCGACCAGATGGCGTCGCTGCGCGGGTCCAGGAGTTGCCAGCTGGCCAAGCCCAACAGATCAACCATACCTACGACATAGTGAACGCTATGGTGGCCGACTTTGCAACTTGTGCCTTGGAGCGCGTCGCATCGAACAGCGGGGACATCTCATCGAGCGTATCGCTGTCGCCCGCCGAACACTTTCGCTTCTGCCGTGCCTTTTATCGAGTCGAGTTGTTCTATACTCTGTTTGGGTGTGGCAGGTTCAATGACGATATGAACCGCTGGTTCTTCTCGAGACATTCTCCTTGGGAGAACGAGCAGCTTGCTTGCGTCTACGGCTACCTAGCGACAAAACTTGACCAAGGTTCGCCAGCCTATGCTACAGACTATTAATTATCCTCTCCGCTGCGGCTATCTAACACTGTCTTCTAGCATTAGCTGAAACTCCCCCGGACGATGAGGTCGACGAGCAGGACAGAATTGATGATGATGATGAGGGAGAGAGAAACCACTGGGTTTGTTGCTCGAGTTCTGTAGCCCTCCTATCTTGTTGTTGTGGGACTAATAGTGTCTAAACTATAGCTATCTCTAGGAGTCGAGTTCATCTCCAAGTTGGTTCACGCCCCCTCTCCCAAGGAAAGGCGGAACATCTTGACGGCTGGTACTCGTACTTCTTTGTGCGATTCATCCGCGTTGGAAATATCTGATGTTTTGATCGACGTCTATGGAGACGATGAGCAGTCTCGCCAAAAATGCGAGTTGGTAGGCCTCCATCAGTATGGCCAGCCCAACGACGAAGATTTCGACTTGGGCCCGTATCAAGTGTGGCGCACTGTGAACGCAAGGTATGAGGTGGCAGAAGCGTTTTTGATGTGCAGCGATTGGCTTCGCAACTGCGCCTACGTGCTATGGGATCGTGACCGGGTGGGGAAAGTGGGTATCAGGAGTCTTAGGAAGAGATTGTAAGACTGTGATACCCCACGGAAACGATGGGTCGCCTCGAGTCGCCTCGAGTCGCAAGGGATTTACCAGTTGGGAACGGAAACTTCAAGGTCGCGGTATCAGTCGTCACGACGAAAGATATAAGACAACACTACCTACCCACCCCTAGATGGGCAGCTTGCTACGAGCACGACTTGGGCAGGCAGGTACCTTACATTGGGTAGTGGCTCCCTGACCTGGTTGTGCGAGTCGACCCCCCCGCACCTACCTAGGTACCTAGGCAGTTCTGCACATATATGCTTACTAGGAAGCTTCTTTTTCCAGAATGCCAAGTGTGATCTGTAAGGAGCTTTGTGTAAAGGCGGGTGGGCGTTGTTGCCCCGTTTCCCTAGTTAATCCGCACGTTAAGGCAGTGTTTATGTTTATGGCTTCTAAGGTACCTGACTGATCCGGCCACTTACATTGGAGATAGAATGTAAAGAAATCCGCCATATCCGCTACCATGGGATGCTAGAAGATCCCGACGGCGCGAACTCTTTTCCCTCTCTCCCGAAGCCAAGTCCTTCTTCCTCCAATTCTTCGCCAATTTCCAAGTGTCCCGATTCTGACCTTTCCTCCGCTCTCGATTTCTCGCCCGTGTCCGCCGTCTTTGTTTCTCTGTCGTTTCAAAGGGACGAATGGCCTCCCAGCCAAGACGCAGGTCGAGATCCTGATAGAGAGTGGCGCGCTGGACAAGAAACTCAAATACCAACCCGGGCATGCCATCCACGATCAGTATATCGAGCACAAGGCCGCCGGACGCATAGCGGGGGAAGCTAGCGCATCGTACAAGAACAAGCGGGAGGAGCTGCACGCCGATGCCGAGACCCCTGAAGGGCACAGACAGCTAGCCCCCTTGGCGATGGCAGCCTCCAAGGCCGCTAAAATGTATGTTTCTCGTGCGTCACGGGTGTTGTGATCTGAGCTAATCATTTGGGGGGCTTACATCAGCTATGCAAAGAAGCGACGCGAGTTCAACAAACGGTATAAGGCCGTGCTGTTGGCCAAAGGCCGGCGCGTCTACGAGGGGCATGAGACGCCGGTCAACAACGCCGAGACCAGCGCGACGAAGTATGCGGCAAAAGCGCGGCGCCATCAGAAGCTCATGTAGCCGGGGTTAGGTACCCAGCGAGAGAGTCTAGGATATTTGATTTGGAACGGTGGAATTGGACAAGAGGAGACGCTGGAACAATGCCGCCACGAAGGAAATGACTGAAGGCAAAGGCTCACGGCGTCGAAAAGAGGTTGGTGGAGAAGGATACAAATAATCCCCTTATTGCTACTCATCGTCCCAGCTCGCAGTCTCAGCTCCAAGTCAAGCCTTGTGTTGGCCCCACCATTGTCGCCTTGACGAGACGCTATCAGCTTGGCTCGCTAGAGTTATCCTCATTTAGCGACGCAGGATGGCTTAAAGCGATCGACTATTCCGCAATCCGAGGAGCTGAAAGGTTGAAAGTGGATCACATTTCACTACCTAGGAACCGTATATCCCGGAGGATATCCTCCTGTGAGCATCTCGTCCCTTGCAGACAGGCCCTAAGCGAGGGCCGGTACATGGCAGATGTCGCTTAGCTGAAGTAAGGCGAGGTTCTGAACTGGCGAGATGTTTCTGGACGCTCAAGCTGCGTTGAAACCAGGTGCTAATACGGGTGTGAGGCACTGCGAGCACATCTGGTGATCTAGACTCCGGTAGTCTACGCTTGGCACGCCACCCTTTCGCGAAGCAGCCTCGAGGCAGCTTTCTTCACGTTTCTTTGCTTGCTCAACGTCTTTCACAACCCAGGCAAATCAAGCCATGCCCCAGCCCACTCCCTCCCCTCACAAATCCTCTCTCGCCCACGGCCTCAACGCCTCAAGAAACCTCCGATGCACCCCCGCGTCCCCACTCCCCTCCAACACCCTCTCCCAGACATCATCCCCAAGCTTCTGGCAAAACAGCAAAAACCCCCCCCACACAAAATCCGCATAGCTCACCTCCTTGCCCATAAACAACGGCCCCGTCCCATCCTCCCGCAACATCGCGGTAACCTCCTTCAAAGGCTCCCCCATCTCCACCCACCCCTTGTCCGCGCCCTTCTCAAGCTCGTCCAGCGGGCCGAACCACCCCTCCCGCGTCTCCATCCAGTACGGGAGGCTGGCGGGGCTGAGGAGCACCTTGGGCACGCGCGGGATGAAGATCGGGTACATGGGGCGGAGGACGCGGCGCATGAGGGCCTCGAGGCGTGGGAGAAAAGGGGAGTCGAGGTGCACGGTGGGCGAGGGGTGCGCGGCCTCGAGGGCGGTGGCGATGGCGCGGCTGTCGGGGATGTATTCGCCCGAGGGGAGCAGGATGGTGGGGGCTGTGTAGGGGACCTCGCTGCCGTTGTTGGGGATGCTGGTGGGGGAGGTCAGCACTGGGGTTGGTTGAATGGGAGATAGGAGGTACGGACTGCTTCTCTAGCCGGGGCCTGATATCGGGGTATTCAACCTGTTACGGGTTGGTTTAGTAAGGGAGTTTACTTGGAGGGACTACCGAACACGGCTGGCTGCCCACCCATTCCGTCCGGTAATCCAAGCCCTTGTAGTTCAGAAGAAAGCGTGCTAAATATTTGAGTCATCATCTGAGGCCAGTGGATGAGGGCTACCGAGTAACTCACTCTTCCAGGGGTTCAAGGACCAGGTGGTGCGGTCCCTGGTCGGTATGTCGAACAAGACGATCTGCTCCGAACTCATGATGGCGGTCTTCAAGGTTTTCTGGAAGTGAAACGGTTGGTAAACAGCAACAATGAAAACCCACGAAGCAACAACCTCCTGCGGGAGGACGGCCGCCCTTTAATATCCTCACCGTCAGTCCTTCATTCCACCCATAGATTAGTCAGAAGACGGACGTCTCCGCATCCGCCCTTTGCGTGACGTTGCAGTGGGCTTCCGAGCGGAGTCCGACATCACCAACAGGGCGCCAATCCGAGCCCTCGTTCCACGAGGATCATCGAACTCCCCACACTGTTACTGAATCCTTCCACATGGCTGCGCCTCTGTGACACCCACCCTCCACCTCTATCTGCCGAGCCGCATGGCATGAACGCAACCGCGGCCGAAACAGAACCGCACTCATCAGATGAGTCACCTCGGCCCGTGTCACGATCTCAGTGAGCTGGCAGGGCCCGATTGATGGAGCTGTCAGGAGACCGCACTTGACCAAGATTGAGTGGTTCCTATTTCCGGTTACACACCAGCCCTTTTGTTACTTGTTACTACATGACCCTGTCAAGCCAACCCCCACTGTTCCATACACCCAACACCTTGCCAAACGCCAGGCACAACCCCACGACAAAAATATCCTACACACCCAACCCACCCGGTGCACCTACTGTACTCCACCCCCCTCACTCCTTCGGCCGATAAACAACCCTCCCCTCCAACAACCCCCCCACCCCAGGATCATGACTCGGCAGCACCACCACCTCGCGCTCCCTCGCAAAAGCCTTGATCAACTTCAAACTCTCCACCGCCCCCACCGGATCCTCATTCACCCCGTCCGTCTCCTCCTTGTCCAACAAATCCACACCGTACGTCGCATCCCCCGCCAACAAATACGTCGTCCCCTCCCCGCCTCCCTCCTGCCCCTCAGGCCCATCCCCAAACACCACCAGCGACACATGCCCCGGCACATGGCCCGGGGTATCCACCGCGACGATCCTCCCATCAGGCGTGATGTGGCTCGAGACAGGCCACGGCCCGACGGCGGGGTCGCTGTGCGAGAGGAACCGCGGCCGGAAGTCCTTGGGCCAGTGCTGCGGGCCGAAGCCGGCGATCTTGGCGCTGAAGGACGACAGCGAGGTGACGGCGTCCCAGTGGGCCTTGCTCACGTACACGGGCACGTTGGGCGCGGCGGCGGCCAGGTCGGCTAGGCCGCCTGCGTGGTCGCCGTGGAGGTGGCTGAGGACGATGGCTTGGAGGGAGGCCGGGTCGACGCCGCGGGCGCGGAGCTGCGAGAGGATGCCGTCTTCCGGGCCGATGGCGGTGCTGCTGAGCAGGGTGGAGGGAGAGTAGAAGGGGACGAAGCCTGGGTCGTTGTGGTGGGGGGATTCGCCCGTGTCGAAGAGGATGGGGCCGTCCGGGTGGGTGATGAGGAAGACGCCTATGGGGAGGGGGTCGGTCCAGCCGCGGCCGCAGAGAGAGCGCAGGCGGCGAGTGAGGACGTTGGTGGTGGTGAGGGGTTGGCTGCGCATGCTGGGGCGGATGCGGACGGTGCCGGTTGAGAGGAAGGTGACGCCGATTGAGGCATTCTTCGGGGGGGTTGTGGCGGCCATGGTGTTTTGGTGTCGAGTGGGTTGCGGGTCGGTGGCCTGCGCAGCTGGCTGCGACTTGGCGCTGCATATATACTTATAGGGACCCGTGAGAGGAGACGTCGAATCGGTGGAGCTTGGTGTGACGATGCCGACCACCCCGGGCAGCCAGAGACAGGGGCCGGAGTGGCGGCGCGAAGACGTGCCGTGTCTCCACCGTGGCGGCTGACATTCGTCGCCCCGTCGGACTCGGCGAAACTCGGGCCTTTCCGTGCCCGTTTGTCCCTTGCAAGGAGATCCAGATCCAGTCATCCAACCTTCGTTTCCTTTTGCGGCCGTGTCGTGTGCATGATTGCATCTCACCTGCCTTATATCTTTCAACCCTTTCGTAAGCCCGAGAGAAGCTTGCATTTGTTGCACGGCAAGACGGTCGCTTGTTGAACCAGCAAAATAAAATGGGATTGGTATTAATTAATGGATCGATGTTGTCTAAGCGTCCCGTCGTAAAGTTTGTCGTCGCCCGAATCCGAGGCTGCTGACAAGGCATCCGCAGATGCCAGGGTGGTCGAAACCTGGACCGTCCTGTCGACGCGCACATGGAGCAGCTCCTCGTCGGGCTCCCTCCGCGGGTCGACGCCCATGGCCTTGGCGTTCCACGACCGCATCTGCTGCGAGTGAATGTTGGAGTGGTGGCCCTGTGTGGGCGAGCTGATGCGCACGGCGTTGGAATTCTTCTTGACATTGACGACCAGGACGCGGAACATGGGAATGGCCTGGGCGATGATAGTGACGGCCGGCTCCAGGAAGTTGAAGATGGACATGAAAATCATAAAGTCTGTGAGATGATTAGTACAGGGGCAAGAATCAAGCTCGCAGGAGTGCCGTGACGTACTGAAATTGTTGTCCGTCTTTTTGAGCTGGAAGAACGCGCGGAAGATGACGATGGTACCCGTGATGGCCCCAAGACTCATGGCAACAGTGAGGCCGATCTTTTCACGGGTATCGAGCAGCAAACCCCGGATGATGAACCAGGGGAAGAGGGCCAGCAAAACGTCGATGACGCCGCCGTAGACTACGACAAGAATCAGTTAGCAAAGCAGCAACAGGCCGTGCGGGAGTTGGTCGTCCGTACCGATGGTGGCGCCGCCGAGGTACTCGAGGTTCTTGAGATCGAGGCAGTAGGGGTAGGCGGAGCGGTAGATTCTCCGCGGGTCGGTGCAGGCGGGCGACCAGATGGAGATCATGCCCGGGATGAGGATCAGGTTCGCAGTGATCATGACAAACCACAGGAAGTACTTGAGGAAGCGGTTCCGCACGATGCGGGACAGGGTGATGGCGAAGGCGACCTTGGACCAGGCGATGGCGAGGGTGGTCGCGGAGGCTTCTGCGTTCTGGAACTTGTAGAAGCGGAACTTTTCAGCCTCGGTGGTGTAGCCGGCGTCGATGGTGGCGCTCAGCAGGGCGCCGGCGATGAGCAGGACGACCTATGCTCTCCAGTTAGCTGGGCGATAACCAACCGGGGCGTGCTGCTGAGACGTACCCATGACCAGGCGAGCAGGGCATCATCCCACCACAGCTTGGAGAAGCGGTAGCGGCACCACAGGCGCACGGCGAGGAAGATGCCCGACGACACGGTCAGCACCCAGATGGCGATGTTGGTCTGGGTGAAGATGGCGGCGTCCGCACTGTCGATTTCAAGGACCATGATGGCGGTTGATTGCTCAACAACTTGGCGACGCGGTCATGATCGGGGAGGACTCGGACTGGCGCTGGACTGGTGTCGGACTCGGCCGGGACTCGACTCGGCGGCGGAAGGGCGAGGCGTGAGGCGTGAGGAGAGGCGAGGCGTGCTGCGGCCTGCGTCCTTCGTCGTGGGTCGTCCGGGCGGTTGTGGTTTGCTGCCAGGGTCCAGACTCCAGAGTCCCGACAGAGGTCCCGACAACAACGGCAGCAGCGACGGCAGCGACGGTAGCAGTGGCGGGAGCGGGGAAGGAGATCAGAGGCAACGCAGCGGCGGGGAGGGAATTAACGGCATGATTATAATATATTAGACGAGTGCGACCACATGGCGAACCGGGTTGTGGCAAAAGTTTTACGCCCGGAATCCTGGAATCCGGGGAACGGGGACCCTTTGGAGCCTTTCCAGCTTGGGAGTTGGCGAGCGAGAGCGGGGAACACCCTAGGCTCGCAGGCCTGCTGCATCCTTCGCGCGCTGTTGCACCGCTGCTTCAATACACCCTCAACTCCCTCGCTGCAGCAGCGCTCCGATCGGGAAGCAGGCTCGCAGGGCACCCGACGCACTCGGCGAGGGCTCGAGCGCAGGACCCCGGCTCGCCTGGAGCGGGTGTTGTGTTGCATCCATTGCCATGCTGCGTCCATTTGTTGCGGAGGAGTGGAGGTTGGGAGGAGCAAAAGGTGAGGAGACGGGTCTGGTGCACAACGCTAAACTGGGGAATGGGGCTTGGGAATTTTGTTTGAAGGGGCCGGAGGAGTTGCCCAATGGAGTCGGGCGGCCTGGGCGCAGGCTGCAGCCGGGGCCGGCCTGCGACGGGAAGGAGGGTCCTGGGGAGGACCTGAAGAGGGACCTGAAGAGGGACCTGAAGAAAGAGGGATGGGCCCAACACCCCAACGGCCGGCGTGTTCCAGCCCCGCACTGCCCAGGCGCTTTCGCGCTCCTTCCAGCGCTGCTGCCTCTCAGCCAACCACCTGCAATCCCCCTCAGCCCAGTGCAACCTCTCCCCACCTGCCACACACACCCCTCACACCCTCCCCTCCCGCCCGAAGGAAGAATAAAACCGTCGGCACCTGGGCTGCACAGACCGCCGGGCCGTGGACCAGTTTCTCCTTGTGTGTGTGTGCTCGCTGTGTGTGGTGTGTGCGGTCAGTGTGTGCCATGTGTGTCAGGATGTGGGGTAATTCGCTCCTGTGTCGGTTTCCACTTTCCAGCGCAGAAGACGGGCTCGAGACAGGCAAGCTGAGCCGAAGCAAAACGGCCACCCTCCCTCCCCAGCACCAGCCAAGGCCACCAGGTCACCCTCGATTCCTCGAACCACCATAGACAGCCGGTCGAGCAGATCATCCCACCGGTCTTGTTGGCACGCGCCGCTGATCACGGCAATCTGCGGACGAGCGACGGTTCGAGGAAACAAGAAGGGCGATCGGCGACGACTCTCCGCCAATAGTGGCAATTTACAATATACAGCTTGGACACAGACCGCCAGAATGTCAGAGACTCGGAGATGGTGCGGCGGGCGTGCGCCGTCCGCTGGCGCAGCCTGACGCGTTCTGTGTTCTGCGTCTCTGCGCTCCCCGAGTCCCCAGCGAGGGTGCGGGCGACCGACGGCGGGATATTTCCTCCGTCAGTACTCCGTACCACAGCCAGCTCTGGTCCGGTCCAACACCCATGGCGGAGATCAGAGGACAGACATCGCAGAGCGCCAGAGATCGCAGAGCGGCACGGCAGTTGTGGCGCCCAGGCGGGACGAACCAGACGAGCCTGCAGAAACGAGCCAGAACCACGAGGCGATGGCTCTTTTTTAGTGCGCTTTCTATTTTGCCGCCAATTCATCCACCCAACCACCGCCGTTCTGGGAAAGCTCTTCGCCAGGGCCGTGGCCGGGATGCGCGGCGCCGCTGACTGGCTTTTCGTCGCGTCTCGGGCCGCGGACCCCGCCCACCTCTCGGATTCGGGTCTGGCAAGTGGGAACAACGCAGGAGAAAGGGGTCGGTCTGTCGGTCTGGCCAGATCAAGGTCGTCGTCCCATCCTCCATCAGTGCGTCGTCCCATGACGCAGCCAACAGTCGCCCCATCATCCTTGCCAGACCGAAGCCCAACCCGTTTCGAAGCCCGACGCCCGACCACCTCGGGGTTCGAAATATCCAAGATTGCCACGGCAAACAGCCGGGAATGCCATGTCGACTGCATTTCTGGATTTTTCGGCTGGAGTGCCGGAGACAGGGAGTTTCCCTTGGCCTTTTCGAGGCAGCTAACGCTGCTTCCGGGTTAGAGTAGCGAGCGAGCCAGGGACCCGGGCCGCGTCATTGGCCGGCTGCCATGTGGAAACGCGTGCTTGTCAGCTAGCGCAAACTACCAGGACCCTAACAAAGCGTTAGGGTGCTCGGACGTTGGCGCCAGGATGTCGTCTCGCACAAGGGCCAACCACGAGACTTGAGGACGTGGGCGAGCGGTTGAGCCGCCGCCACCAGATCAGTCATCCTGATGCAGCTCAGCCTCGATTCAACAGCCGGACGACCCCTGGCGTTGGTGTGGACATCGCCTTGTTTTCTCCCATGCGGCGGTGAAACTCCAAGATGGTGCGGACGAGTCCGAATACAAACTAGAAAATAGGTACATGGCACTATTGTGTATGTACTCCACGGAGTCTGATGGATACGCGGAACACCCGTAACCTTGACTCCTTCGCTGGTGTTCCATCCCGGACACGCCAAGCACAGCGACAACAAGCTGCCCGCGGCGTCTTCCCAACCCCGTCACCGATCAACACCAACCCAAAACAACCTCCACACACACCCCTAACCCACACCCTCCCACAGACCCCTTCCATGGATCTCCCCCAACACCATCGCCTCCTCACCGCCTCACCCTCACCCTCGCCGGAAACCCGTCCGCAGGGTGCGCCCCCCCAACCTGCGTCTGATACGCCCTCTCCCCGCGCACCCTCTTCACCTTGTCTTTATCCTTGCCCCTCAAGTTCACCGCGTCCCACTCCCCATACGCCTCGCACACCTCCAGCTCCCGCACCGCCATCACCAGCGTGACCTTCACGTCTAGCATGGCTAGCGTCTGGCCCAGGCAGTTGCGCGGGCCGTGCTCAAACGGCCGCCAGCCGCCCTTGGGCGGGTGGAGAGGGTCGCTCGCCGAGGTGGTCAGCCAGCGCTCCGGGAGGAAGGCGTCGGGCGAGGGCCAGTGGGCCGGGTTGCGGTGGATGGCGGAATGGAGCATCCAGAGGTTGGTTCCCTCTGTTGGGTAGGCTATGCCCGGGGTGGTGGTGTCGGTGAGGGGGGTGTTTGGCAGGCCGCCGCGCATGGCGGACGCCGGGGGGAAGAGGCGGAGGGATTCTTTGATCACGGCTGTGGTGTAGGGGAGGGAGTTGACGAGGTTGGGGGTCGTGCGGAGGAGGTGGCTGGTCTGGGAGAGGTCGGTGCCGAAGACGGTGTTGTGCTCTGCGATGAGCTTGGCGAGGGCTTCGGGGTGGCGCTGGAGGAGCAGGAAGCAGTAGCAGATGGTGGAGGAGGTGGAGTCGTGGCCTGCGAAGAGGAAGAGGCGGATTTGGATGGTTGCCCAGCGCTTGAAGGCCGCGTCGAGCTTGGGCGGGCGCGGCTGGGTGGTTTGTGTGGCCATGTAGCCGGCCAGCGCGAGGTGGATGATGGAGCGGGACGAGGCGGCCGACTCGTCCTCGCGCCACTCGGCGTAGCGCTTGTCGAGCTCGGCCGCGATGTAGGCGTCCATCTGGCGGTTGTTGTACCATTGGACGAAGGGCCGCGCCGGGTTCCAGCGGATGAAGAGATTCCACTCGTTGTCGAGGACGTGCCAGCGGATCTGCCGGCGCATCGCGGTCGCGAGTGGGTTGTGCTGCCGCTGCGACTGCAGCCGCGAGTCGAGAGTGACCGCCCCGATGATGTCCATCGTGTACCAGCACGTCACGTCGTCGAGCGAGAACAGCTCGCCCCGCCGCGCGTGCTCCCGCAGCACCTCGACGTACACCTCGGCCTCGTCGACGATGTGCGGCGTCTGCTGCAGGATGTAGCCCGCGCTGAAGCCCGAGTTGAACAGCGCCCGCGACCGCTTCCACTCGGCGCCGTTCATGGTGAATAGGTTGTCGCCGCCCGCGAGCGGGTTGAAGAAGGCGTGCAGGATCGGCGGCTTGGGCAGGTCGTGTTCCTGGCACGCCTGCACCGCCAGCCCCGGCGAGCACACCACCATCATCGGGTCCGCGAACGGCCACATGTCCAGATAGATGATGGAGTCCCGGCCCTCCTTCGAGTGCGCCCTGCACAGCGCCTCAAACGCGTCGGGCTGCTGCGTGTCCTCGGGCAGCGTCTTCATGACGGGCGGCACCGCCAGGAGGTGCCCGAGGATCGGGTTCCATGGCGGCATGGGCTGCGTGTGTGAGCCATTGAGCTTCAATGAGACTTGGAGGTGAGCATTGGGGTGCCTACCATGCCCTGCTGCCGCAGCCGATAGAATGTCCGCCGCGCATGGTACCCCTTTACCACGAGGTAGACCAGCGCGCTGGCACACACCGCCAGGCACGTCGACGTGACGCGCCCCGTGCTCAGCACCTCGAAAACGGTTGCACTCATGGCGACACCGGAGATGGATGCCAAGAAGGGTAGAGGTCACTGCCGGTGGCCAGTTCCGCTCCGCTGGTCTGCGAGTGGATCGTCCTGTCTGGAGGTGGAGGAGAACCGGACGCAGGATGCGGCTTGAAACCAAAACATCGCTGTGCCGTCGACATGGATCTGCGGTTCCGAAAATAGAGGCCTGCTCATTGGCTCTCGTCTGCCCCTGGTAGCGAGGCCTTGTACATAAGCAACCCTGCGGCGCGGAATGCAACGATTGTGGCCAAACGAGTGCCAACTGCATATTGCAGAGTGCTGATGGGCGCGGCAAGAAATTAATTACCTTGATGTGACGCTGCAGAAAGGCTGGACTCAATACCGAAATCAAGATGTTCTTGGTGGAGATTTGGGATTTGCCCCTGAACCCCTCGGCGGGTTCTCCAAGAGCCGGCCGGGCCTCGTGACAAGACCAATACTTGAGTACACGGCCCAGAGAGCCTCGATTATGGTCCCGAGGCTGTTAAGCACGCAGAGGTATATTGCTGATCTAGCAAAAGCTGGGTCTTGCCTCCGGCCCTCAACACTCCCACGTCTCGTGACCGATGTGAAGGGCACCGACAAACGTCGTACCCTTAGTCATTGATCCATCCAGTCCTGAGCCGGTTCAGGGCCACAGCATACGGCACTGCTTGGGGACCCATACGTTCATTGCCGTCGTCAAGGCGAAATTGGCAACAACTCCACTCGGAGCATCCTGATGCTGCTCCTGATGGATGGCATCCCACTGCAGGCTCCCACATACTCGAATAACAGGCCCATCTCATAGCCAACACCAGCTTCAGAATTTGACAATCTTGTTTCAGTATCGGTGAAGGAAGATGGAAGCGATGGCCCACACGCGTTCGGTGACTTGACATAAATACGTGCAGCATTTCATTTCGTCGTGCAAGAGAGAGGACTCAACCAAAGTGTTGATCACTGTTATCCTGTGCTTTTCAGATTTACTACTTCTTCCTGGCCCCGACTCAAAAATCCATCATTGTCCTCTGAAACCGCCAGGGAGCCTTCCTCCCCGACTACTCCAGACAACCCACCACGAACGACTCAACATGAGCAACGTGACCGCAAACACCTCCGGGACCCAACCGATCCCTCGCCGTGCGGATCCGAACGCACCCCGTCCAGTCGCCCCTCGTCTTAATACCACTGGACCTCGCTCAACTCCTCTTCGTCTGGACACCACTGCACCTCGCTCGGCCTCACCTGGAGTAACTCCCACTGCTCATGTTGAGAATGCTGTCACGCCCGCAGGCAACCCCATACAAGACGATCTGCGACTGCACCTCATAATCCTCGAGCTATGTGTCGCGATTGGGAAAACCCCGTACGCAATCGTCGGCGGTATTGCTCTCCGCTTGTTGGGTTACAAAGGCCCTGTCGCCTCGATCGACCTGCTCGTGCCCAACAAGGCCAAAGCCGAGGAGGCAACCAACAAACTCGCACAATCATCATCCGGGGCCTTTCGTATCATGCCCCGCCAGGACAAGCCCCCTCAGCTGTGTTACAGGTCATTTGAAGGAGTGCTCGGCAACCTGTGGGTGAACATCATGCAGGTTGATGCCGAGCCGCCCGCGATCAACCAACCCTTTCCAACCTCGAGCCACGGTCTCAAAATCATCAAAATCGATTCGGAAAACATCCCGGTCGTCGTCAACCCGAAAATGCTCCTCAACTACAAATGCCACGCGTGGCGGCGTCTCTCACGCGGCGACGAGATCAGCCAGCAGGGCGATGCCGTGGAGATTGGGTTTCTCCTCAACGGCATGAAGAAGCAGGGGACCCGGACCTCAGTCAGGGAGGTAAGCCAGGCTACTCCGACTTTTATCAGTCTGTTCTCGCGTCCCAATCGGCAGATGAAGGCCTTGTTTCAGGAGGTTGGGTTTGAACTGCATCCGGAGGAGGGACCGAGGCAGCGGACCGCGGCTGGCCAGAGCAGGACTTGAATCGGGCGTTGTATGCCTGAGCGCGGGATCTTGGCCAGCTGCATTCTCGTTTCTCTGTTATACTAAGCACTACAAACCTACCTCACTGAGGTGGGCTGAGAGCCTCCTTGTGCGCGTGATTTCACAGTCACTGGTTCCTTTGCCTAAACTTAATTCCTTACTATTAGGTAGCCTTACCCCCCCCCCCTTCCCTCAATACACCCGTGGGACATTCCAGCTTAAAACTCGCCCCAATGGAAGCGCAGACCCGATGGTTTGGCAGAAACCTTGCGCGCCGTGAAGCACACTCCGTTAAAGCGCACTCTGCGCTCGCCAATCAAGTCAACGTCCGCGTCGAAGCTCGACAGATCCAGACCGTTGAATTCGATGATGCCCTCTTTTGCCGGATTGGCTGACTCGATGCACGCCTCTCTGGACTTGACGCGTGCGAAAAACCCCTTGGGACTGCCTGCGTGAGATTCCTTTGCCTTCTTTGGAGGGGGCTCGCTAGATCGTGCGCTGGTGACGGTGGCCTTCCGTTTGAGCCCCGCGGAGGCATCCTCGTGGTCTTGTACGCCGTCCACGTGAGACCCGTGGTCTTCCTCCACATTGTCCTCGGCTTCTTCCTCATCATTCTCGTATTCCTCCTCATGGACCTCGTCTTCCTCTTCATCATCATCTTCTTCCTCGTCATCGTCGTCGTCGTCGTCGTCGTCTTCGTCCTCCTCCTCCTCACTATTCCAAACTGGCTCTCTCTTGTTGAACTCACCCTCCTGCTCTGCGCAGTATTGTTCGAGAGTGGCTCGGTCAGAGCCGAACACCATGATTCCCTCGATGCCCTCAAAATGCAGACAGACTTCGAAAACGTTGGCCATCGAAGTTGGGCGGATGTCTAACGTGAAGTCGCGCCCCAGATAAGGCCAGCGATGCTCGATTTCCACACAGTCGACAATGTAGTGCCCAACGGGGGAGGGATCGGTGTTGGCGCGCCGAGCGGCAGCGAGATACCTCTCGTGGCTCAAAGCACGCGCCGCTTCTCGTGCTTGTGTCTTTGATTTGTTTTGCTGGACTACTTTGGCGGCGTGGTGCTGTGCGCCTCTCACCACGGCCGCCTGATCCCAACCAAGATAGACGGTTTCGGTTGAGCCGTATGCTGTGGCGTGGTGGAGACCACTAACCCGGCTGGCGGCTTGCCGGAGTTTCTCTGGGCCGTTGAACCTGGGATCAATATAGGAAAAACAGACGACTTCTGGCGTCTTTGTTGAATCCGGGGTGCCCGCGCTGTCAACAAAGTACTTCTCCATGAGGAACGCTGGATGGTTTTTGAGCCTTTGCCCTTCCACTTTCTCCAGCCACTCGGTGTGCATCTGGCGTCGCAGTGCCTCAATGCGGGCAGGCACTTTCTTGCACTGGACGATATGTCAGCGACAGGGGCTTCGGCAAAAGTCGAGGCTCTTACCATGCCAGCCCCGAGGGCCGTCTTCAACAGTCGGACGCCATGTACGGCGAAATTCTTCTTATCGATGACCATGCCGTAGTGCTGCAACTGACCACGGAGAAAGTAGGGATGATATTGGAGCATGTCTTTTCCTTTTTGGGTCACTTGCGGCAGAAACATGGCCTCCAAACGGGCACTGTCAACCCGCTCCACCCGACACTTGGCGAAGAACCGGCCGTAGCCGTACTCGAAGCCGCCGCGGCAGATGTCGTCGGGGGACAAGTTGAACTTCGCTTTTTTCCGGGGCATTGCTGGAGTCTAACAACCGCCTGTCGAAGTGGTTGTCGAGAACGTTGCGTTTGGTACTGTTGGTTTGGAGGAAGGACACCAAGGAGAATCGTGGCTCTCCAGCGCAAAGCTCAGATTTACCAGATCTGCCTGGTATTCTGTTACGGTAATGGCTCGGACGCGATGGGCGATGAAAAAATGCAAGATATAGTATCCCTGAATACCAGGAAAGCCGAATGGTGATGTGTTGCCTGTGTGGTGTTGATGGACTTGATGGTGGATCAGGGAATCGGGCTTTGGATGAAAAGTCGCGGTGAGCCACTGAGCCAGCCAACTGCAGCAGATAAAGGGGCAGCGCGCACAGGCCAATCCGCAACAGTCAGGCAGCCGGGTGGATCCCATGGCTGTGAGGTAACATACCGTAATTACCTAATTCACACGACACTTCCGCTGGGCAAAATAAGACACATTACATTATTACACCACGATGCCCATATCGTTGCGAGTAGTATGGGAGAAATGCATGCATGTATACCAGTGATATACGCTGGTCACAACTCAAGGGAGAAATCATGGTGATTGCACCACAGAAATGCTACCAGAAGGTGCCTAAGGACGTCCTCACAGTCTTACACTGAATGGTCCATCACACGCCACAATCAGACGACATCAATTAACGTCATAAGTAACAGGCTACGATTTGTGTTGACCATGAGAGAATTCAGGTAACAACCCCAAGGTCTGAGGTTGTTTAGAATCGGAGATGATGCCCCAGGGCTGACCATTACGGTGGACTCTCGCCTCTAGGTACCGTATTAAACCATGCTGCATTGCTTCTTCAACAAGACCAAGATTGAACTATCTTATCCCTTTGTTGCTACTGACTACCTAACCAAAGAGTAATCGGTTACCAGGAAATTTCGATGTTGCGTTCAAGTCAACAAATTATGTATCAAGTAACACTGAAGAAGTCTTCCACACCGCCGTCATGCTCCCCCAGACACCGTCAACTTTATCACGAACGCAGGCGTGGCGTCTATGACGTCCTCTGCTCGTGCAGGGTAGCCCCCCCAATGCTTGTTTGGGAGGTGTGTGTCGACGGACCCGTCCACACCGTGTCCTGGTTTGTGCTCTCATGGGCCTGCGGCAGCCCTGAGGGCTGCGGTCTCCAGGTCTGCTAGGAAACATCGCGTTAGCCGTTACTCCCTCACCCTTCTGCGTTTCCAAGCACTTACCGGGTAGTGGTACGCAATCGGCGGGTCCCTCGGCTCCAACAGCCCCGTCACCTGCCTCACCTCTTCCTTGACGTCCTTCTCCTTCACCTTGTGAATCGAGTCATCCTCCTCCGCCAGGGTACTATTCTGCGAGACTTCCGTCCTGAAACCCTCATCCCTATGGTTCCGCCTAATAAACGTCCTCAGCCCCGTCATCAACGCTCCGGGAATCACGGGCAACCCCTCCTCCAGATCCTCCTCCATCTCCTTCTTCCGCCCAAGAAGCAACCGCGCCCGATGACCGAGCGCATAATACGACCTCGGCTGCCTCGGACTGCCATCTCCCTTGAGCAACCCGCCACCTGGAGGCGACACGGGCGCGGCGGCCGCACGCCGCTTGTTGCCCTCGGCAATTAGCAGCGTGCGGAAGACGGTCAGTGAGCCCATGAGTACGGCAATCGAGGCCTCCATGAACTGCCAGAAGAAAACCCAGGGCACGTCGACGCCGGACGCGCCGCTGATCTTGCTGACGCGGGTGATGGAGAAGATGACCATGACAAATGAGAGGCAGAGGAAGACGAGGAGGGCGGCCTTTTGAGAGGCGCGGATGCGCGACTTGTGGAGGACCATTATTGGGATGCTGACGACTGTGGAGGAAGGGAGGGTTAGCAAGGGCCATGCGATGGTAAGGAGAGACTGGCGGACAGACTCATAAGATCTGTCAGGGCGTCGAGGCCCGTCACAAGCCCTGTCATGGCGACGTATAGGAGGTTTTTCGATTCATCGAAACAGTGGACTGGAAATGGAGTTTGTAAGTGGGTCTGGAAGGTTGACCAGGCAGGATGCCGTGGACATACGTGACTCGAAGCCGAACTGCGAGCACAGGATAAACGGCTCGGTGATGAGGAACATCCACGTGAGCGCCGTGAGGCCGACGACGGCCCAGTAGTACCGCCGGATGCCCGCGACGTTCCAAATGAGCTGTCGGAAGAAAGCCAGGAACGAGAACTTGACCAAGAAGGTGGCCGTCCACGCAAGGATCAGGAAGGAGTGGTTCGTTTGCACCGCGGTGTTGACTAACGCGTTCAACCGGTCCGAGCCAAGCCGGAACACAATGGTCTGGTCAAGCCGAATTGCAGTCGACAGGTAGAGGTTGTCGCAGATGTTGTACATCAAGCCAGTCGCTGCAGACAGGAAGACGGCCGCCCCAAAGAGCAGGTAGTCGTCAAGCGACAACGTACGCCGCGTGCGAAGGCGGATGCCAGCGCGAGCAAGAACGGAGAGTATTGACAGGCCGAAGAAGATGCCTACCGTGGCCTGGGTGTTGTGTCAGCTTGAGCTGGGAGCTCGGAGGAGCGTGTAAGTCTCACCTTGAAGCCCATCCGTTTGATGCTGGCCAAGCCATCGACCAACTCATCGAGCGGTACCTCTTGCGTCTGAGATTGAGCCATAACGACGTGTCGCAGTAAAACTTTGCGTCGTGCAGTACAGTAGAAGATGGAGAAACGCGGTCTCCTTAACCCTTAAAGAACAGATGGGAGGCCCGGATCTTCAGCAGCGTCTCGCCATGATTACGCCCCATTCATTAATGAAATTGCGCCCAGTCCATTATCACATGAATTTCGCAAGCAGGTTAGACAGTCTGCGGGAACTTTTGCCGCCTCACACTCGTCCAAACTTAGACTTGAGTCTCGAATACCTGGTTGCAACGACACTAACGATATCATGAGGCACAGCCACACCACCTCCTGCTATCATCGAAACACTGTGATTGCGGCACAGGTGGCTCGCGGTTCGTGTTTTATCCGGCGCCATTGAAAATCAAGATGAGCTTTCCACATTAGAGTCCCGCAATGATACGCCGTGCCGCCTCGCGTGGGAACCGTCCCCCGGTCCCCACTGCGGCGCGGCAGCAAGCGGTAGGGCTGAGCCGCACCGTCTACGCGGATCCCGGGACGTCGTGTTTCGCGCTAGTTAGGCGCCATTCGTAGTCTGTGTCTAGTGTGCGGCGACGATGAGGAAACCCGCGACAGCTGAGCGGACGGTCGCCGGCACAGGGCATCTCCTGCAACATACCCCGCGCGGCGTATGGAGAACGAGTGCCCAAAAGGTCCGACCCGGGCCACTGGGAGGCATTATCACAAACACAGCGCGTGATAGGCACCCAATATTCCAAGGAATGCCGTCTCTCCGGTCCCGATAGTGTGAAAGTCCTCCGTCTAGTCCAAGCCACTCGCCGTGATGAGGAGATGAGGCGGGGGCCGAATGGCGAGGGCCGGGTTACCCGTCCTTTGATTAAAGGCAGTTTCTTCCATCTGAGTCCGGGAGGTGCGTTGCCATGGATGATCAACCTCTCATTCAGTCACCCGTCATCATGGATCCTCTTACCTTGTCAAACAGGACTGTGGCACCTGTGCCGGCCCAGCAGGGCTTCCTCCGCAGCATTGACCTGTCAGACAGCAAGGCCACAGCCCGTCTCGTCTTTGCGTTGTTGCCCTTTCCCTTCCTAATCCACTATCTTGTCGGGCTGGCCTTCTTCCACTGGGCCCATCTCCGTCCCAAGGACAAGCAGGTCCCTCCCACTTGGCCACACCTGGTTCCCCTCCTCGGCAGTGCTTTGCCGTTTGCCTTTGACTGTGTGAAGTTTATCCAACAAGCAACGTATGTTTCTCAAGACCGTCTACTGCTAGTTGGACTAACATGATACAGACAATATGCCGGCTCACTGGTTCCCGTCCGCCTCTCTATTCTCTCTGGGGATATCTTCCTCTTCCAAGGCCCCAAGACGGTGGCGGCGGTCTGGAAGGAGCAGCAGCTCGGCAGCCCCATTTTCATCTACACATTCGCGCTCCAAAATGTCTTTGGCATGCCCAGGCGCGCTCTCGCAGCCTACCGCGCTGATGACTCGGGCTCGCACCGCCGGCCACACCCCGACAGCAATGTGGCGCCGCACAACCGCGTCGACTTCCTAACCCATCAGATCCTGTTTAAGGCCTTTGGCGGGTCGGGGCTAAACACCTCCTTCGATCGGTGTGCCGGCATCCTGCGGCGGAACCTCGAGGGACTGGCTATCCCTGAAGACGACTGGGTTGAGATGCCTGACCTATGGGCCTTCTTCCAAGCCCAGCTCGGGACCGCCGTGCTGGAGGGCCTGTACGGCCCGACACTCTCTCGTCTCAGTCCCGGGTTTATCCAGGACCTCTGGGCTTTTGACAAGGCGACCCCCAAGTTGGCCAAGCTGATGCCCAAGTTCCTCATCCCCGAGGCATACCGCGTGCGCGGACGGCTGCTGGACGGCATCCGCCGCTGGCATGACCACGCCCGGCAACACTTTGACGAGTCGTCCATCGCCGCCGACGGCGACGCTGATCCCTACTGGGGCTCGTCCATGGTACGCGCCCGCCAGGAGATCCTTCTTAATGTCGACGGGCAAGACTACGACGCCATCGTAGCCGCCGATCTCGGCCTCATCTGGGCGTAAGTGACCCTTTCACCAACCCCCAACCATAGCACCACCACTAACCCTCTACCTAGCTCCGTAACAAACGTCGTCCCCACCACCCTAATGACAACCCTGCACATCCTCCGCAACCCCTCCCTAACCACCCGCATCCAGCACACCCTCCTCACAGACAAGACCGTCGACCCGGCCACCCTCTCCGTCAACCTCCCCACCCTCCTCAACCACAAGCCCCTCCTCTCCTCGGTCTACGCCGAGACCCTGCGCCTGCACCTCCAGGCGTACGTCACGCGCGCCTCGCCGCACCGCGACGTCCACCTCGCCGGCTGGACGCTGCCCCGTAACAAGGTGTGCATGGTCAACACGCACGCCTCACACATGGACGAGGCGTTTTGGAATACCCGTGGCGGGCAGCATCCTGTCAAGGAGTTTTGGGCGGAGAGGTTTTTGATCTGGCCTGGGGATGCGGGGAGCGGGCCTGTCAGGGAGGAGGTGGTGGATTATAAGCGGCCTACCACGGGGGTTGTTGATACGGTTGGGAGTGAGGGCTGGGCTGGGGAGATGGGGCGGGAGGAAAAGGGGGAGCCGTTCTTTTCCGTTCAGGGGCTGGAGGGGGCGTGGATCCCGTATGGTGGGGGGTATGCGGCGTGTCCGGGGCGGCAGTTTGCCAAGAGGGTGGTGTTGTACACGACGGCGTTGTTGGTTGGGGCGTTCGAGGTGGAGGTGTTGACGCCGGGGTTGGTGATGGATGATGAGTGCTTTGGGCTGGGGACGCAGAAGCCGAAACATGAGGTGAAGTTTCGGATTAGGAGGAGGAGGGGGGGGGTTCCGGTGGTATGATTGGGGGATTTGTCAGTTGTCACTGTATACCAGGATTCTTATTGTATAAACTTGATGATCATCGTAATATTTGACTGAAGCGAAGTATGTGCGCAAAGTGAGTATGTACTAGAACTTCCCCAAACCGTGGCTCCGTTTTACCCAGCCCGCGCTGGTATGTTCTGCCCCCCCTGACTTGACCACCCCTGAGCCGTCGCCCCGGAATGCTCCTAGCAGGCGGTCGTAAAGCCAGTGACTTGGCAGTAGGTGCCGTCCGGACCACTGCCGATCTTGGGAGGCTCAGCGCCGTTGTTGTTGCCCGTGAAGCGGTCACAGTTTTTGCCGTTGTCTTGGCAGCTGTTGGTGATGATGCATGTGTCGCCGTAGTTGGTGTTGATGCCGCAGAGAACGCCGCCATCGACAGCAACAATGTTGTCCAGCAGGAAGTGGCGCGCACCGCCGTTGTTGCTGCAGTTGCCGCAGCTGCGGGCCACCTTGCCGTAGTCGTTGGCGTAAAAGTTCTTGACACTGACAGTCCCGAAGCCGTTGAACTGGACGATCTTGTCCGCGGCGTGGAACGCCCCGCCGCCAATGATGTACGAGGTGCCGCTGGACTGCTTGAAGGTGCTTCTGCATGTTAGATCAGGAGTAACTCGGGGGGACGGGCGACCTACATGGCGTCCTCGCAGACGTCTTGCCACCAAACGTTGATAATGGTGCTGATGACAGTTAGTGATGGTTCAAACTCGGAGTGAAATTGAGGTGCGTTTACCAAGTTCCCTTGCAGTGCACTCCCTCAGCTTGATTGGGGCCAATGATAACCTGCAGACCGGATTAGATATCTCACGATATTTGGCAGAGGTGAACGTACGTTGGCCAGGGTGGCGCCGTTCTCCAAGACGAACATGGCATCAGCCTCGCCAGTTTCAGTCTGCCCCTGGCATACCGCGGCTGTGTAATGTGAGTCTTATGTTACAGGAAGCACGAGCCTTGATTGAGTCGGAGCTTACGTGAACGATCAAAGTTCTTCATCCCGCCGTCATACGTCTGGCCTGCGCTGACGGTGATGGCCTTGGAGGTGGCCACGGCGCCCGAGCTCTTGGGTAGCGCCGTGGTGACGCCCGACGGCGCCGCCGTGATCTTGACCGTCGTGGTAACCAGCGTGGTGGTGGTCTTAGCAGTCGTGGTCGGGGTAGCGGCCGCTCCGGTAAAGGCGCACGAGCACTCCTTGGACAGCAGGCTCGGCTTGCTGCTGCAGTTGGATGCCCAAGCGGGAAGGCCAGTAGTGGCCGTCACGGTGCTTTTGGTGAAGGTCGCGCAGAAAGCCGACGCGCTGGCCTTGTTGGCGCTGATGTAGCTGGGACAAGCATTGCTACCGGGGTCCAGGCAGCCCAGCACGGCCGGGAGGAGGCTCAGGAATGCGTAGCGGTGCATCTTGGTTGCCAGCGTTCAAAGTGTCAAGAGCGTGTTTGAGTTGATACTGAGGCCTGAAGTTGGCTAGTAAGCTGCGGATGAGTTCGGTTTTATATCCATTATTCTCTACTCCAGGGGACGAGGCTCTTGCTAGTGTCTTGGTATTCTAGCTGTCGTTCGGCTGTACTCCGTAGGCGTCGATCTTTGGCAAGGCTTAGGAGTAGGCGAACGTCAAAAGTCTCCCCTTTTCTCCACCACTCATGTCCGGTGTTTCATCTCTCTACGCGCTGTATTCTGTATTCTGTATAGCTCCGAACGCGCATGGCATGGAGAATGGAGCCGAATGGGTCCGCGGCTTTCAACTAGGCCAAGCACGAGAGGAACAGGGCACTGGGACGATCGCTTGAGTCTTGGCCGTTGTCAGGGTGTATCATTCTTGGCTACATATGGTTTGTGGAAACTGGCAAAGGGCCCCAACGGCTCACACCCATCCCAGCGCCACGGAAAGTCTCCCTCCTCGCTCGACTTGAGGTTACCGTCGACAAGCCAAGTTCTCGTTGGCAAGTGGGCCGGCCGCGTCCTCGTTGAGCATGCACCCCAGCTCGGCGTTGCAGCACCATGTCGGAAGCGGAATGTGGGCCGACCAGGTTGTCGGAGAATCAACCGAGATCCCAATTGCCACCAATCAGGCGAACCAAGATCTCGCCAACGTCACTGCGAGAACAGCTGAAGAGTGAAACGGAGCCAAGAAAATCCTCTGCTCTCCTTAATTTGGACGAGTGCAGGCGGGAAGCTCTCACCACCAAGATCCGTAGTCGTCCTCATCGAGGTCGCCGTCCTGGATACTGTTCTTGCTGTCTGGTGCCGTCAGAACTTGGTTGAACAAGGCCGTTGTCAACTCGCGGCTCTCCAACACGTATTTCTGAAAGTCCTCGCTCTTCCACAACGTCTTGGCTTCGCTGGCTGCGTATAGGATGACGAACGACTTGAGCTCTTCTGGGGCTGCTGCGTCGTCGCAGTATCGCAGCAAGTCAAGGATGTCCCCCACCGTCTCGTCAGAGAGCTTGAACGTGATCAATCTCTCGCCCAGCTTGTTCAAGGCAAGCTCCAGCAGGTCTGAAATTCCGTAGCAGTCGGCAAAAATGCACATCTTTGCGTGGCGGCGAAAGATGTCAATCTGGGATTTCATGCCATCCCCGTCGAGGTCCTGGTAGAAGCCGTCCTTGTTGAACCGATTGGCGGCGGTCCTGAAATTCTCCAACACCAGGTTGGGACGGGTGCGCAAACCCGCCCAGGTGGGAGGGTGGTAGTAATTGTACTGCATGTTCTGGCCAACTGTTTTCTTGGTCTCGCGACTCCGGGTCTCGGACCACACAGCCGTGGTAAGAGGGTCATAATTTCCGGTGTAGGCGTATTGCGTAAAGAGAGAAAATATTTCCTCCTCAACTGACTCTAGGACAGCGTGCCTGTTGCGGGCTTCGGCGAAGCAGCCGTTGACGAGCGTGTCGAGGGCACGCGACTGACGCGCAACCAGCGCCGAGTGAATGCTGAACTCCCGTCTCTCCGGACCAACGGTAAATCGGAAGATCTCGGATGTCATGATACTGTTTGGTCGAGACTAATTAGTCTTCTAGGTAAATGGCACGCGCTGGTCAGAGAGGACTCACTCCTTCCATGAGGGCGACGCCGTATCCCGTGTCGCCATTTTGACACACAGTTTTCGGTCGATGTTCTGGGCACAATTTGCAATTCTGCAAATCTTGATGGAATTTTTATTTGGGGGGCAGTGGTAGCAGGTGCGATTTCATGTCTTGCCGGGAAGGAGGGCGCCAATAGCTATTTGGGCTGGCCAAGAAAGAAACAGACGGGGTTTCGGCCAGGTCCCGCACCGAAAGAAAGACGTGAGAGTAAGTGGGCAGACATCACGGTTTATAGCCAGCTCATGCATCAGTTCAGCAACATCAGCAAGGCCAAGTGGTGATCACAGAGAATCTCTGTGTTTTTCGTTGAGTACCGGGGCCTTCTCCGCATTCACCCAAACCTGGCCGCCGGCAAAGTTGTGTCAAAGAGAGTACAAGATCCAGTAATTCGAGCGGTGCAGCTTTCTCGGCGCTTCGTTGTTTTATGGAAGAGAGTGAAAGTGCCAACCGCTGCAGCTGAGGCCGCTGTTGGCATTGTAAGCGGGCTTAGGCATACGACTCCTCGGACTCGTCAATTAATTGACCTCCCTGCCAGTACCGACTCGGAACCGCATGCCAGAGGACAGCGGGCGGTCGGCTTTGGCACACCGACCCGTGCCGCATCAGCCCTGGACGCATCCAAGATTTGCCTCCGTATCGATCAGGCAACATCATATATATATGATGGACAGAATACCTTCTCCAGAAGACTGCGCCAGCCTCGGCCATTTATCCTTCCTTCAGTCTCACCATCCACACAGGCATTGAACACATACATTGTCTCTTCCACGTTCTGTAGGATTGTTTCGTTGCAATAACAGCTTAGGTCCCGAAAACCTTCCCTCCCATCTCCCATCTCCTCCCACACACTTCAAATCCACCACTGCCCGGCATGGCACCGGCAGCCAACGCAACATGCCCGGGCGGGTCGGCACTCCCAGATATCCACAACCTTCCTGTTCCGCAAAACATCAACATCATGGTCAACACGGGCTCCATCGTCACGGACCATCCAATGGAGGTTTGCTGCGCGCCCAACCCAGTCCACGTCACCGAAGGGTGTCCGTACTTGTGGTGCGAGGTACCACAGCGGTACTTCCAAGACGCACCAACAAGCCACAGCGGCGTCATATCATCCATGTCAGTCTGTATGAGCAGCGCTGGCAGTGACAACCACATCAATGGAGAGATCAGGGGGACGAGCTGGCAGTTCAACGCGGAGGCCCGGGCCGGGACGGTCACGGCAAAACAGATTGGGCTTTGGGTTCTCGTTTTGTCTAGGTTCACGGCAGCATATCTTGACTAGGTTGATGCATACCTGGCATCGTCCAGATGTTAAGCTCTTCAAAATTCATGAAATGGTGCTTCCCTGGCGAGTCTTACTGCGTGGCATCTAAGTGAGTGAGACCCGTACTCACACAGATGTGAGAACGGCGGCTTGTAAACAGCCTCGTAGTCACATACTTTAAAACCCGATGATATCGACATGTCTTTTCCAATGTCATCTCAGTACCAATTTCCCTCCCGGTCTCTGTCTGCCAGATGGCTGTCACCCATGTGCCTGCTTGATATGTCAGAAACCCGGAGGATTATTCTCGAGCGCTTGAGGCACGGATTTAGAAATTGGTAGACCTACGCGCCCGGAAACCCATGGAACGTGGGATCTTCCTTCAGGTTGTATTGGAAAGCGCCCTCAGGAACCTCTTGGTCTGAGTCCCCGGTGGCAAGGTTCTCCGCCATCCAACGCTCGCTCACCCTAGCGCCGTCGCAGTACTCTCCCAATGCCAGACAATATGGGGTCGGTTCCGCGACATCACCTTCCTCTGGATCCCAGTCCTCAAACCACTCGAGGGGTTCGTCGCCATAGGCGATCTCCCCGGAGCGGGTAGTGAATTTCCAGACCTTTGTCGCGTGGCCCTGTGGGTGCGAGCGCGGCACCTGAAAGCAAACCATGGCCGGCCAACGACGGGTAGATTTGTACTCACAATCCCACGCCCATGTTGGCGCAGGGCCCGAGAAGAACCCGGAGGAGTCGTCCGAGGCTTCTGAACCCACGTCGCTGTCCGAATCGGAGCCGATGTAGGTGTGGTTTTTCGTGACAACGTAGGATTGGGCGAGCCCGACGTCATCCCTTTGCATCGCATCATGTACCTGTTTATTGCACGAGACTCGGCGCCTGCAGCTGCAGGAGTTGGCCTTGTTAGGTTGAGTTGCTTCGCCGGCGGGCTCTCCATTTACATATCGGACCAGAGCATTGTGGCAGTATGTGTCCGCGCACTCATCCAAGATCTGCAGAGTCTCTAGATGGAAGGTGTGTAGCATTGCCATCTGCCGGATTGATTGGATCTTGACGCCCATGGCGTCGAGATACAAGTGGCGGAGTGAATGTGCGTTCGCCTCGATGGCGCTATGCCAAACGCCCGCCTCACACGTCACGCCGACCAAGGCCAGCGACCGTAAGTTGCATCCCGGAGCGAGCGCCAGTCCAGAGCCAAGGATCATTCGTTCAACCGCGGTAATGGAATTGGAATGGCCGTGCTCCATGCAAAGCTTGAGGAGACGAAGAGACGGAGCGGCACGGATGCACGCGGCCTCGAAGTCGCGAATATGGCCGTCAGTGATGAGAAGAGAGGGTGTGAAACAAAGCTCCAGCGATTCGAGGCGCTCGAACGCCGAAGGAGGGATTGGGCGGCAGTAGCTGAAGCCTGGGAATTCGTCGGCCCAGCGAAGCCGGGTGACGGGCGAGGACGGGCGATCCATAGCGGGGATGAGGAAAAAGAAGAGACCATCGTTGGTTTGGGGCGCTGCCGGAGGCTCGGCGTTGATCTGAAAGTGCTGGAATAGATCGACCGTCATTTCGTACTCAGACCCAGGGTTGACGACCCGATCCGAGCTCATGGGACGCGAGATGAAGGTATGCAAATTGGGGAGCATGTCCACCGCAGCCAGGAAGGGGCCACGAAACGCGGCCACGGCAGTCTGGCGTGCGGCTTCAATGGCTGCAGCAGGGAAGTCAACCGGGAGAGGTGGGCTGTTGAACATCCAGAATGACTGCTCGGCTTGGTCCTGGAGGTAGGTAAGAAGAGGCGCGACGTCACTCGAAACCAGCTCGTTGATGCGATCGAACAGATTCACGTCGTAGGATATCTCGAGCCACTCGACTTCATGCACATGGTATGCCAGATGGGGGCTGTTGCAGATGGCGAGGAAGGCCTCGCGGTCGGTGTTGAGCTTGGAGATGCTGATGCGGTAAAACAGACGGGTGGCAGCAACGGCGGCGAGAGTGCGGCAGGTCAGACGGAGGGCTGCAACGCGTGCCTGTGACAATCTCTCGCTCCACACAATGATGCGGAGGATCTCGAAGGGCAGGTCTGTCAACCCGGGTGCGCCAAATGCCATTTCACCGCTCGCGCGTTCCTTGCCGCTGCCGGCCGCCATTGTTGCTGTGGTCGGAAGTTCCGGGCCTCTCAAGGATACCCCGAAGGTGTTCAGTTCCAGGTTGAGCACACCGCAACCTTGGCCTTGCCAGGGTACCGAGTTGGGCCGCTGGACAGCAGCTGAGTGGCGGTCGCTTTACTACTAGCTGTCAATAGCTCTGCAAGGGGATAAGGAAAGGGTAAAAGTGGTGATGCTGTGGTTGGTCGAGGTCTGGAGTCTGGACTGAGATTCGGGTGTGGCCCGTTGTTCGTGGACAGGGGGAGGGTGGGGCTGGATGGCTGCCTGGACTGCGGGGCGGCATGAAGAACTCATGGAAACCTGGAAGGGATGAGCAACGCGACCAACCAATCCGGGCAGTCTTTCCTTGAGGCACGTTTTTATCGGATGGCATCTTTCGGCCGCCGGAGTCCCGTCTGCCAGGGTTCGGCCTTAAGCGGTTGAATTCAGGAGTCGTTCTATGTTATCCAGCATCTCTCGTGGAGGCTCTTTAAGCTTTTGTTCTTTTTTTTCCTTCTCCTCGCCCACCCCCCTGTTTCTCTGCCACTTTATTCTCCAAACCAACCTAGAGACCGCACACCGTTCCGCAACAATGGCTACCAAGTTCACCATCTACCGTGGCTTCCCTTCCACCTCCAACCACGTCTGGTCGCCCTTCGTCAACAAGCTCGAGACCCGCCTCCGCCTGGCCAACATCCCCTACCGCATCGACGTCGGCTCTCCGCGGAACGCTCCCCGCGGCAAGATCCCCTACCTCTCCACAACAGAAGACGGCACCGGCCACGTACTTAGCGACACAGCACTCATCACCCGACAGTTCGTCGCCGATGGCACCCTGCGCGATCTCAACGCGGGGCTGAGCCCCTCGCAGCAGGCGCAGGACCTGGCCGTGCGCGCGCTGCTCGAGGACAAGCTGTACTTTTATCTGCAGCGAGAGCGCTGGGTCGATAACTACTACGCGATGCGAGACGGCGTCCTCGCTGCGCTGCCCTTTCCGGTGCGGGTGCTCGTCGGGAATCTTGCGTACCGCGCTGTTGCTGCTTCGCTGCACGGCCAGGGCACGGGTCGGTACTCGGCGGACGAGGTGCGCGCGCTGAAGCAAGAGGTGTGGGAAGGCCTTGCGGCGATGCTTTCCGAGTCTCGTGTTGCCGCTGCTGCACGGGAGGATGGCAGTCGTGATACGCCGTTTTGGATCCTGGGCCGGGCCGACCCCACCGAGGCAGACGCCACCGTCTATGGCTTTCTCGCGGCCAGTTTAGTTTGTACCGCGTACGTCATTCCCCCGCATGCTGTTTCTTTTCATGTTTCTCTCCATTGCCTTTTGTTTCTTCGCTGTCTGGCTCCCACTGCCTTGGCTCCCACTGCCTTGGCACCCCAAGCTCCAGGCACAGACTCAAGTGACTATGGTCCCGTCTTAGTTCTCCTACCTGCCCCACCGAGGCCTTACTAGGTATCTCATGAAACTGACCGCTGTTGCGTCTATTCACCTGATCAGCGCCCCAGAGACACAAAAAACAGTCAGGAGTTTCCCGGTTCTTGTGGATTACGCAAAGAGGATCCACGCGGCCTACTTTATGGACTATGACGCTTGGGAAGACCATGTCTAAGGATTCATGAAGCTTGATTTGTATCAAGCTAAGAAAAGGCTAGAGTCTATTCAGACGTGGTCGATACAGGCATCTTGTGCCCCGTGTGCTAAAAGTACAGCCAACTTGAAGTCCTCCGAAGAAGAGCAGACAAATGAGAGCAGTCCGTACAAAGGACAAAATATATACAAGAACATAAACCACGCTGCTCGCCTCCTCGCGCCCTCTACTCCCGCTTTCTGATCCTGAAGGGAATCTTTCCCATCGGCACCGCCACGTTGAACCCGAAACTCCAGCTGTCCTTCTCCACAGGCACGGGGCCGTCGACGAGCTCAATGTCAAACTGGCTGACAATGAGGGCGCAGGTGTAAACCACCATCTGCTTGGAAAGGACTCTGCCCGGGCAGGCGTGTCGTCCGGCTGCAAGGATAGCTACGTCAGCACACCATTCAGGGCCAAGTTGGAACTCAAAATCGCAGTCGACTCACCTCCGTAAGGGATCCACGAGCCCTCCAGGCCCTCGAGCGAGAAGGTCGGGCCATTCGCATCAGCACCCCCGCTGCTGGCATATTCCTGGCCCTCGTCCGACTTGTGCTTGGTGGTCACTGCGGTATGGCCACGTCTGGCCGGATGAAGCGGCCCGCTGGAGGGGTCCTCGGGATACACCAAGAACCGATCCGCCCAAAACTTGGCGACGGGGTGCTTGCCCTCGCGCGTGTTCCAGACCGTCTCGTCCATATGGCTCAGCCCGGTGTTGACGACGCCGATCTGGCCCTGCGGCAGCCGCCACTTGCCCAGGTTGGCGTCGGCGCCGCGGGCCGTGAGCATCGAGTACATGGTGCTGTGCAGCCGGAGGGTCTCGGCGAAGACGGAGCTGAGCACGGGCGAGGACTGGCAGAGGGTCTTGGGGTCCAAGGTGCCGAGCCTGGCGACGTCGCTGCGGGCCCGGTCCCGCAGCTGGGCGTCCTCGAAGAGGTGGGCTGTCACCCATGTTACGGTGGGTGTGGCGTTAGAGACAGACCTGTGAGTGTGCAGGGATGGATCAGCTTTGGCTCTTCAAGCGCTACCTAGGGAGATTTGGGTTGCATACGCCCAGATAAAGCCCAGGTCAGCTGCCACAAGGCAGTCGTCATCAAAGCCGTCCACGGCTGGGAGTTTGTTATGGCGATGGCGCATGAGCTCGGAGCCCCAGTAGGGATCGGCATCACCGTCCGGGCCAATGCTCGACTCGGTAAAGTTCTCCCTTGCATAGTCGTGGTACTTCTTAACCTGGGCTGCGAGGCTGGCTCGGCGGCGGTAGGGCCCTGGCAGGAGGAACTGGGGCAGGCACCGGGCGAGCCAGGGGATATCCCGATCAAACTCCCAGAGGTCGTCGTTGAAAGTTGGGTTCATCTTGAGGAACGCGGGACCGAACAGAGCCTCGAGGATGGACTTGCTCACGAGCTCCTGAAAGAAGTAGCCCAAGTCGTCGTGGGTCGTCCATTCGCGGGACAAGGACAGTTTTTCCAAGTTGGAGTTGAACAGCTCGGTGTATCGCCGCGTGGTGTGACCGAGATTTGGCCCCGAAAGACCAGTCAGGAAGCCCTGGTAGGTGATGTTGTAGATGCGGTTGTGTGCTGGGAAGTGGGGGTCACTGCCCGCGTGAGGCTTCCGCTCTGGCCCCGTCTGATCACGGAGGTAAATCTCCACCCCGCGATCCGGGAGGCCGAAGAACCATTTCATGGTGTAGGTGTAGACCTGAACAACATGTCCCACAGCGGTCTCGTGCCGCATGTGCGCCACGGTGTCTGCATCTTGCAGGAGGAAGAGGTCGATGCCGCAGATGGTGACCATGCAGGAGGTGAGCTTTTGCTTGTAGGACCTACGCATTGCCATCAGTGTCTGAGCACCAGATCTGAATTCTAACCGTATCAGGCACCCAAGTGGGCACTTACGCAACGCTCTCCATGAAACGCATATTGTCCAAGGCAAAGGGCAGCGCATGACCAAGCCATGGTATCAACGACGGGTACCGTGGAGGAGTCTGGGGGTCTTCTTTACTGGCCGTCCGCTGACTCGTATGAAACCGGGACACCTGCACAGCGTAGTTGATGACGATGAACACGAGGGCCGCCCAGGAAAGCAGCAGCGCACGATCACAAGCCCACGACACGATGCCGCGAGGGGCCTGGATCTGGATGACATCAGCTGTTTCCAGTAGCATACTGGTGTTTTGCTGGAAGGGGTCGGCTGCATGAGCCATGCTTGCTGCATTGGCCATGGTGGTGTAGGATCAGGTGGAGTGATTCCTGAGGGAGTCGGAGTCCCCGGCGGTGAGACCGTGAAGTGTAAGAAGACAGCAAGGTCCAAGCAATTCTTATGCTGAAGCGGAATTGTGCTGTTGCAATTTCGGAGCAAGCGATGGAAGAGGCCCAGCGTGTATGTTTATAAGACCCTTCAAAGGGACGTTTCCTCCCCTTAGACCCCATTTCATTTGCATTTATCTCGCCCCCTCCAGCCCGAGGTCACTCAACCAGGCAGTCAACTTCTGAACCCGTGCTGTGCCTTTTGGCGCAACGCCTACTGCATCCACATCACGTCCTAAGCATGTTGCACAATGGGCTGAGCCAAAAACTCTGGGTCTGCCCCCAGTTGCATCAGACGTGCCTTGCTTTGCGACTGGTCGGCCACCCGCGTCGTCAACATCGACAGTCGCCCCCTGCATCCGTCTCGGGGCGTTTTCCAAGGCACAGGGCCGGGCAGGGTTTCATGCACCTTTATCGGGGCACTAACACGAAGATCTAAGACTTCCTGGTTGGGCGCGCACTGTGCTCATCGGCACCAGTTTGGCCCCCAAAAGGGCCCTTGCGTGCTGCGGCAGCACTCGGACGCTTCGGAGCTGAGCTGGCTGCGACTCTCGCGCTTCTCACGCCACAGAATGTGCCGTGCTCGCCGCACCCGCCGCACCGGTAGTTGAAAAGTCCGCGGCTAATATCTCGCGCTTTCCCGCGGTTGCGCGAGTCCCTCGCCGCACTTGATACACGCGCCGCTCGCCTGCAGCTCGTACGGAATCCTTCGGACCCTTTTTCGCAGTGGCACTGCAGCGAGACCACAGGAACGTGACTCAAAGTTCATGCTGACGAAGCGGGCACCAAAGACTACCGAAGGCAACGGTCCCGGATCCGAACGACACAAGTCCGAGCCGCGAACGACCAGAGGCAAAATCAGGTACAGATTAAAGTTCATGTTACACAGGAATCCTTCGGATCCTTCACCCACACCCCACAATCAGGAGAAGGGCACCGCCACACCATCCCATTACGCCGCCCGAAGCTTCAGTTGTTTGCGGGGCCGTACGGCGCATGGCACATGCCAAACTCACCTCTTCTTCCAAACCAGCGGCGCCCTTTCGGGATGCAACATCTGCAGCAACAGCACGGGCGCCGAGTCCTGCTCAATCAAGTCCAGCACCCTCTTCTGCGCCTCCCCCTTACTTTCCTCCTTGTGGAGACGCACCGGGTCGACCTGCCAGTCGCGGAACAAGGCGGCCATGGTGGCGACGAACTCGATCTGGGAGAACTTCTTGCCCGGGCAGTCCCGTGCGCCCTCCGACCATCCGAGAAATGTGCCCTTTTCGATGACGACGAGCTCCTCGTGTCCCGGCTTGCCTCCGTCTTGGATCCAACGCGACGGCCGCCAGTCGAGCGCGTCGGGACCCCAGTACTTGGGATCCGTCTGCACGGCTGCGTAGCTGGGGATGAACATGGTCTTGGGTGGCAGGACGATAGTCTTTCCGTCCACCTGGAGCGAGACAGTCTGGTCACCCACCCATTTGGAGACGGGCACAATGGTGTAGAGACGGAGTGTCTCCAGCATGACGGCCAAGCAGCGCTTCAGACGGGGGAAGCCGGCAGCGTAGTTCCATTCGGCCGGGTCGTCGCCGAGAACGGCGCGGATCTCCTCCGACATCCAGTCCTGCACCTCCGGGTTCGCGGCGATGAAGTACATGGCAAAGGTGAAGGTGTGCGCGGTGGTATCGTGGCCGGCAAAGTTCAGCATGAACATGTTGCCGTAGATCTCGCTCTCGCTGAGGCCGGTGCCGTTGGCGGTGCGCGCCTCGGCTTGCGAGGCGCTGACGAGGGAGCTCATGAGCGTCTTGACGGTGCCCGTGCCCGTCTTCTTGTCCTGCGACAGCGTCGCACGCTTTTCCTCCTCGTACTGGTCTGTCATGTACCGCTGGAAGGCGGCGCATGTGTCGGCCAGCTTGGAAAGTTTCCAGCTGCCAGGAAGCCAGGGTCTCGCTTTGGCCAGGAAGGCGGGGCCCAGCGCCATGATGAGGATGCAGTTCTCGAGGATTGTTTGGAGAGAGTTCTTGTAGTTGGCCGACGTGCTGCTGTCGGACCTCTCCGTGTGGCCCTCGAACTTGAAGGACTTGCCGAAGCCAGCCCCTGAGAGCACGTGCAGCGAGAGGGTGCGGAGATCATCGGCAGACGTCGTCACGGACGGCTGCCGGGCCCAGTAAGCAAGCATGTCGCGGGCAAGTGACAGGCTTTCGGACCAGACGATCTCGTTGTTCTGCTCGTTGAAGCATGTTGCGATGACTTTGCGCTGGGTCTTCCACTGTTGACCTTCGACCTGCAATATGGTTAGCAAATATTGGTGAGCAAAAAAGGGGCAATAGCATGTGTGCCTGTGAGGGAAAGCGTATTAATACATACAGTACTCAGATTCTTGCCGAAGACGTTAAGGATCTCAGTCAGCTCGACGCATCTGGGGAAATCTGCGCGGCGCCGGAAGCAGTCCATGAGGACATCCGGGCTAGCTACTATCGCCCCGCAAAGTCAGCCTGGGCCCCGAGGAGGATTTAGGGACAGTGGCAAGGCGTACGGTAAAACCAGATCCTGGCAGGCGTAACTATGATGAATGCATCGCCCATCTCCTGGTGCGGCCGCAGCCGATCGTACATCTCCCATGCTCGGAAGTTGTAGCGCGTGAAGCTGTTGTCGCCGAGGACGCCTGGGAGTCTCTTCACGTAGGAGAGGACCTTCCGATCCACGGCCAGCCACAGGGGGTTGGTGTGGTCGAAGGGGATGACGCGAACGGGCAGGCCGATTCGCCGCGCGACAATGTAGTTGCGGGCCAAGGAGATGCTGCTGTGGGCGACCAACGCCACGACCCCGAGCGCGGGCAGGAAAAGGACCCAGGACCACGCCATGGTTTCGGAGGTGTGCGGGATTTCCAAGTTTCGTGTGACTACCGAAGGTTTGAGGTGAGCAAAGTCACTGGAAACTGGATGTTGCAAATGGGGGTGCCGTTAGAAACGGCGTGTGGCCACAGGTATGTCGCGGGCGAGGAACAGCAACGGAAGGGGGGCAGAGGCGAACGGGCGAAGCTAAAAGAACAAGAGCGGGAGAAGATGCCGGCCCCTTGCAGCGAAAGGTTGTCAAGCCAACCCGAAACGGATTGGCCGTTGGTTGCACAAAAGCTTCTGCTCTTTCTACGCGCCAGCTCCCGAAGACGGCGTGCCGTGCCATTGGCCCACGCCCGATAGGCATCGCATTGTACAGACACACAGTGCGGCAGGTCCTTGCAGCCCGTCCCGCTCAGGGGCAAGTGATTGGCCGTTCACTCTCGGATGATACCGTGGATGCCTGTCTTCGTTGCCCTACCCGTGCATGGCACGACCCCCCTGTTGCGGGGGCCGTTGAAAGAAAGGCCCGACCTCGATTGGGTTGTTCGGCAAGCTGAATATGCATATTGGCGGCGATCTCGGATTTCTGCCATGCCCGACGTCGACTTCGATGAAACGTGAGCGTCGCTGTGCCACCCACCACTATGGAGATGCCGCGACTTCTTCCTACTGCCACCCACCCAGACTGGATTAACAGATTGTGCCACGAGAAAACCACATGAGCAGGTATCACAAACGTGAGGCATTGGGGGCTGTCTGTGCCTCGCTTTTGCGCCGCGAGACCGCGGAAGTCAGCACGGCAGTGCCAAAGTTCCAAGTTTGCGTGCTCGGTTGCTGGAGAGCTCCTGGGCATGTCATTTCATTTATTCTCTGACCATGGCCCCGACATGGCGGACCGTAACACGACTGTGTGATATGCCCTTCCGCCAAACTTACCAAGGCGTGCCCATCACAACAACCAGTCATCATTGTCAACCACCTCTGAGTTCTCACCATGCCAACCTTCAACCACCCTGGAGTGTCCCAGAATGTCTTCTTGGTATGAGTCTCACCCCGGTGCGTGATTTGGCGTCCAAGGCTGATGGGTGATCGCTCGCCAGGGCCTCATCTGGGCCTCTGAAGGCCTAGCGCTTCTCTTCCTGGCCATCCGGCTCTTCACCCGCATACGCACCCAGCGTCGGATCTTCTGGGATGACGCCCTTGCCATCTTTGCGGCCAGCCTCACAGTAGTCGTTGCCGGACTCTGGCAATGGCAGGCATCTTCCATGTACCAGATCCTAGAGATCATGGCTGGCCTCGCAGCTCCCGGTCCCGACTTCCTTGACAAGACGTTTATGTGGTTGAAGGTCCAGCTGATTTCGGAGCTCTTCTTCTACACCGGCCTGACGGCAGTCAAGCTGGCCTTCTTGTTGTTTTTCAAGCGCCTCGGTCACAACGTGAATCGCTTCAACTGGTTCTGGTGGCCTGTCGTCGGTTTTGTGCTGGCCCAGTACTTCATCTGCATCGGTACCGTTGAGTATCGTTGCCTGCTTCCAACGGTTCAGGACCTCGTCGGGTACTGCTCTACGAGGGAGTCGGGCGACTTCACGTCTGTCACGCTGAAGTTCAACTGCGCGATGGATGTTCTTTCGGACTTCCTGAGTAAGTCGACCTTTGTCCTAGCTGCAGCTAATCTCATTACTGACTGTTTTGGACGGCAGTTATCCTCATCCCGGTCTGGCTTTTGTGGAACGTACGAATTGCCTTTGCCAAGAAACTCGCCTTCGTCGGCCTGTTCTCGCTCTCGCTTGTCACCATGGCCATCGCCACTGCACGTGCGGCTGATCTGGCTGCCACAACCTGGGATAACGGTGTCATTGACCCGAGCTATCTCTGGATGTGGACTGCTATCGAGCCATGCATTGGTGAGTTACCCTCCCACGTGCACCCAGCCATGAATGGCTTCCGTCTAACACACCACTAGCCATTGCCGTGTCTTGTCTCTCAGCTTTCCCCCAGCTCTTCGCCGCTTCCGTCAACGTCAACAAGCCGGTGTACAAGCCGACCGACTCATACCTGCGCATGATGTATCGCCTCCGGTCAAAGAAAACTCCGAACCAGAGCAGCGAGCCCACTGTCTACGATCTTTCCGCCATTTCCCAGGTTGACTACATCCAGGCCCAGGGCACTTCCTCAACGGACCACTTGGAGCCAGTCCTTGTGCCGGGTGGACAGCAGCCAATGACGGTCTGCTACAAGACGTCGAGTGGAGAGAACGTCGATGAGAAGTATGGCCAGATTAAGCGGGAGATTGGGTACCAGGTGACGGAGCAGTCGGTGTGGCGGCGGGGTGATGTCTAATCGAGACCAGGCACTTGAAGGGATGAAAAATGTGGTTTTCCAGTTTACTAGCGTTGTATGTGACAAAATAATACGTGTTACGTGGTTTTCGCAATGAGCATACAGTCCTCGAGGAGTCATACGAGCGGCGTGTCCAAAGGAAAAAGGCTCAGTCATGCCATCCTCTTAAATGGCATCGTAGTCTTGAGCAAACCGCGTCATAGTGGCAGGGTTCGTATCAGAGAATGCCTACTCAGCCCAGAGAGCAATGATGTTTGTTGTGTGAGACTCCAGAGAGAGAGCTTCCGGCCCTCCCTTCCAGCACCAGGATGACACACTTTGCTTCTGGCTGAAATTCTGTCTCAAGGGCTCGGGCCAGTGTCCCCGGACAATGGACAAGAAAACAACACAATTAGGTAAGTAGGCAACTCGACATATATATCCATCCACAGATTCTGTCTAATTTTCAGTATTTTCTGCGCCTTGACCTCTCCCACACATGTCGATCAGGCCCAAGTCATGCCGGGTTGGGCTCAGCAACCACGCCCTGCACACTTCCGCTGACCTTTACCTTTTCCTCGGCTGCCCTGGCCTCCTCGTCGGACGAGGGAGAACCTCCCTGTTTGGCTCCATCCTCCATGCCATATTCCGTCTCCAACTCCTTGCGTAGCTCCAACGCTCTCTCCAGCGGAACAGCCAACAAGCTAGCAAGGCTTATGCCCAAGCATAACCACCAGATAACCCGTAAGCTCTTCGAGTAGACATCAGTCATCTGGTGGAAAGTGACAGGGTCTAGCGTGTCGTCTTCCCGGAGTCCGTGGACCACGCTCGCAAAGGAGTAGGCAGCCCCATTAGCCATCTTTTCCCGAATCGTCGGGTCGGATATCCCAGCGAGATTACTGCCCACGGCCGCATTGAAGATGATGCCCGGCAGGGTCACTCCCCAGACATACCCAAACGTCCTGAAAAAGCTGTAGGTCGCTGACGCCGACGCCACGTCGCTCTCGGCCAATGAGGCCATCAAAGCCGGCAAGAGCGTTGACATGACCAGGCCCGACCCGGCCGCCGCAATCAGCTG
>FTCU01002939.1_pt1 | contig 60156 bp, 39 predicted proteins | sample 1639521 | NCBI WGS metagenome assembly FTCU01 (sample SAMEA3914864, study PRJEB12502) | metagenome | biome: forest; material: soil | place: USA | collected 2012-03-12 | depth 0.3 m
GACGGCGACCTGCATGGTCAGACCGCGGTAGAAGACAACCGACACCAGCGACTCGATAGGCATGACATCAGCCAGGGCGGCCAGAGCCGAGTACTCGCCGAGGGAGTGGCCGGCAAAGGTGCTATCACGCGGGACCAGTCCCTTGGCCTTCATGTCCTCAAAGCTGGCCTTCTCCATCAGCGTCAGAGCGGGCTGAGTGAACTGGGTGGCCGAGAGCAGACCGCTGGGAGAGCGGTAGGTGTAGGACGTCGTCTTCTCGTTGATCTCCTTGAAGATGCGCTCCGACTTGATGGACCCATCGGCGGCCACCGTCTCGAAGGTCATGGCCATGTAGTTTTGCCGGATGGCCTTGCCGCGAGGACCACCGAAGTGGATGGTGAGCTCCTTCGGGTTGTTCTTGACGATGTTGGTGATCGCAAAGCCTGTTGTTGATTAGCAAGAGTACGTGAGCGAGAAACGCCAAGGCACTTACCATAAGTATCCATCAGGTACTTGTCCGCGCGATCCCACACCTCCTTAGCGACCGGGCTGCTGCCATAGAGGTCCATGCCCATCCCTTGCTCCTGGGAGCCCTGGCCGGTGAACACATAGGCCGTGACGGGCTGCTCAATCTCCGCCTCGCCGAGAAGAACCTTGTCTTCGGTCTCCTTGTTGATGGCCTCAACCTTGATGATCTTGCGGCCCGCAACCATGCCGACGTGCTGCAGCTTCACGTTGATGTCATCGTTGGGAAGAACCATGCCGGTGAGCGAGGCGTGGAAGCTCCGGACGCGGCCGATCTTGTTCTCGGCGGCCCACGTCTCTACCAGGCTGCGGACAGCGGCACTCGAGTACATGCCGTGGGTGATGGTGCCGGGGAGGTTGGCATACGCGGCGAAGACGCGCGAGACGTGGATGGGGTTGTAGTCACCGGAGACGCGGGCATACGTCTCGTTGGAAGCAGGAGCGCGAAGCTGGAGAGGGGCCTTGCCGCTGAGCGGAATGGGGTTCTCAAAGTTGATCGGCTGCTCGATCGACGATCCGTGGCGCTGGAGGTAGTCGATGACCGGGTTGCCGTGCGACTCGCCGGCCTCGTACTCGACGGTCGCGACCTGGATGATCTCCTTGGTTGGCAGCTCGACAAGGACCTGACCCCGAGTCTCGACGTGGCTGAAAACAGTCTTGTTCTTGAACCGAACCAAGCTGTCGAGGCGGAAGATCAGAGTCTGACCAAGCAGCTCCACCTTGTTTGCGGGAGCGAGGCCGTCGAAGACAAACCACTCCTTGGAGCGGAGGACGGCGACGTCCTTGGTCGACGCAAGGTGAACCTGCATCGGGGTCTCAACCTTGCGCTGGAAGGTGTTGTTGAAGTCGGTGTAGACACCACGGTACAGGAACTGCGAGGTAACCTCCATGACGGCCTCGCCATCGCGAGTGATGGTGCCGCAAACCTCGACCATCTTGCCAGAGTCCTGGTTGATCACGGCATTGATCTGAGCCGTGGTAGAGACCTCGTCGCCCTTCTTGAGGGGTTCCGCGCCAGGCATCATGCGGAACTGGTTGGAGAGATGCACGAGCTTGAGCAGATCACCATCAATGGTGCGCGGGAAGATGGGCTTGGTGATGGCCTTCCAGCCCACCACGATGGCGAAGTCCATGGGCGCGTACATCGTCTTCTCCGGGCGGTCGACGAACGCCTCGCCAGTGTTGCCGACGGCATGGACAAACTCGTTGATGGCCTCGCTCGTGATGATGTTCTTGCCGCCGTCAAACTTGCCGGTGACGGGCGCATCGAGATCCAGGTGGTCGTCACCGAACCACGCGCGCCAGTAGAACTCCTTGATGCGGTCATTGCGGCCCTCCATGACCTCGTGAATCGGCGCATATCCAGCCTCCGGGCGGTAGATGAAACGCAGCGGAAGAGCCACGGACTTGCCAAGGGCAGTGGTGTCCTTGATCATGCTGACAACGATCTCCTTGTCGCCAGCAAGCTTGACCTCAATCACATCAACATAGCGGTTGTGACGGGGCTGCTCCTTGACCACGATGACCGTCTTGCTGGGATCGTTGGGGTGGAGGATCTCGACAAAAAGGCCCCGAGTGGGCGCAAAGATCTGCTTGATGGGGTTGGTCTGGTACTTTTGGCCCTGGACGATGACGTCGGACTGGAGGAGAGCATAGCGCCAGTTCTGGTTGGAGCCAGCCAAGAGCGAGATCCACGACTCGAGCGACGGGAGTTGTGTCGAGGGGGAAGAAGACAGACGGTAGGTGTTCTTGTGGGCGTCCACAGAGATGGTGAGGCCCTCAACGTCCAGGGGCATCTCCGTCTCAATCAACCTGCCGCCGAAATACTCAACGGTGGGGATCTTGGACGCGTCACCGGCGTACAGGTCCCGGGTCAAACCCTCAATATGACCGTTGTGAATGCCGTCGAGAATGTCCTTGATGGGCTCGTCGACCTTGGTCGAGTGCTTCGCGGCCATGGGGCCCTGGAGAATGCAGGTTCTGCCAACGTCCTTGTCGATGACGGCGCCAAGATCCTCAGACTGCCAGAGGGAATCCTTCTTGAAGAAGAACTCAAAGTTCTCATCCAGAGCGGGGACGAAGGTGACGGGCTTCTGCCCGCGGCGCTGGCAAAGGAGCAGGAAATGTTGCACGTCCTGAGCGTTGATCAGCTGCGTCTCCGCCTCCGGGTAGTGAGACAAGATGCGCTCGACGGCCGCATAGGGCTCGTTCAGGTCCGAGTAGTTCTGGAGGCGAGAAGGCTGGCCTGAACCGGCCGTGAAGCGCTCCTCCACGCGGTGGATGAAATCGGCCGTGAGCTTGGTGAAGGAGGGGTCGATCCAGCGAGTCTCGTCCTTGACATACAGGAGCTCAACCATGCGGCGAACGACTTCGCCGTAGGTCATGTCCTCAAGATCGACGGCCTTGCCCTCCTTGTTCTGGCCGAACCACACCTTTTGGAAGTCGGCATTGAGCTTCTTGATGATGTGGTCCCGGTTCTTCTTCAGCTCAGGGACGCGCTTTTCCTTAGGCAAGCTGAAGATCTTACGGTCCATCTCAGCCCAGAAGAGCACACCACGCGTAGCAAGCTTGTGGATAGGCTCGCCCATCTCAGACCTCACAGTGACGACTCCACCGGCGGCCCCCTTGTAAGTCTTCTCCCAGTCCACATCATCAACGCCAGGGGCATCGACAATGGCCTGCTTGGCGGCCTTGCTCGTGTGGGCCTCCTTGGCAACCATCATGCGGCTGCCAAACAAGCAGCCATCGTACGGCATGGGGGGGTAGCCATACTTGGTCGACCAGGCGCCAGTGATGTAAGGATACGTGTCGTCAGCGCCGCCAAAGCCGCTGCCAGCGACAAGAATGATGTTCTGCTGCCGGCGGATGCGGCCGTACATGGCCAGAATGGGCGCGTGGAAATCCTCAAACGAGTGATGGCCACCTCCTCTGCCACCGGTCCACTGGAGAATGACAGGGAAAGTCGGGTTGGCCTTGGCGATGTTGATGACGGCCTGGATGGCGTCGCTGGAGCCGGGCTTGAACGAGATGTGCTTCAGGCCCAGAGTCTCAATGTACTCTTGCGCAACCTCGATCGACGGAACACCGGCGCCAATCGTCAGGCCCTCGATCGGCACGCCCTCGGCTCTGAGCCTGCCGAGCAGGGGGATCTGCCAAGCCATAGCGTGGGGGTTGACATAGATCAGGTTGACGCTGATGCCGCGGCCGGGAGGAATCGCCTTCTCGACCTTGGAGATGGCCTCGGTCATGGTCTTGGCGTTGTAGTATCCGCCACCGGCAAGCTCGATCTGGTAGCCAGCGTTCATGGTGGCAGCAATGAAGTCCCAGGGAACCGTGGCAGGGGTCATGCCAGCGACGAGCAGCGGCGGGAGGCCGAGAAGCCTGCTCATCTTGGTGTCCACGTAGGTCTGCCCGCTAGAGGTCTTGACGAGCTTCGGACCATATTCCTTGACCCAGTCGACAGCATACTTGACGGCGTGCTCTTCATCGCGATCAAAGAGCTCAGACTTGTAGCCAACCTCGGTCACGGTGCCGTTCACCGTTCCCGCCAGGATGACGCGGACGCCAGTGCCATCCTTGTTTCTGCTCGTCAGCACACCAAGACCCGAGATGCCTCCGGGACCAAAGTCCAAGATGTGGGTGGCTCCGGGGAAGACGGTGGCCTTCTCCCAGTGGACGGGGTCGTTGGTGATCATGCGAACAAGGGCGGGCACGACATTGCCAGTCACATCCTCCCGGATGTCTTTGCCAGTGTTAGTGTCGTAGACGGGGATGCCCAGGCGTTCGACATGAATCTGAATGTCTTTGAGGTCCTCGGCGAGCAGTGCGTTTGCCTCTGCGAGGTATTTGCTGTGGAATGGAGCCGAGATTGGCAGGAACCGGTTGACGAAGCGGACCTTCCGCTCGGTGTGGGGGGTCCTCGTCTGATCCAGGCCGGTGGCAGCCTTGACCTTCCTGAGCTGGGCGTTGAGACCGCACAGGGACCTCGGGGGACCGGCGACAACTAGATTCCGGGGGCTGTTGATGAGCGAGATGGAAATGTGTTGGTCCGCAGGGAGATACTGATTTGTCTGGTTGATGTGCTTCTGAACCTCGGCTTGGGGAAGATCGCGGATGCTCAACATGGGCGTGGGGCTGCCCTCTCCGTTGTCGATCGAGTCCTGGAGCATAGAGGGGCTGAGGGACGTAATCGGGAATGTCTGTTGGCTGCGGGCACCGATCCAGAAAAGAATGGTCAAGGCCGACTTGGAGATCTCGGCGAACGACTCCCACGAGTCGGCAGCTGCCGTGGCGGCAGCAAGGACAACGCCTTGTGAGTGACCAGTAGTTCCGCTGATCCTCTCACGCAGAATGCCGGGGTGCAGGCCAAGCACCTTGCACGTCACACTGTAGTGCGCCAACTGCACGAGACCGATCAGGGGAAAACTGACGGGCGCCGAGACCAAGTAGTCGACGTCTGGTGTGGCATCACGGTTCTGCAGCCACGTCATGACGTCGAGGCCCTTGGCATAGAGCTTCTCTGCGCTTGGGTGGCTGGCGAGGGTCTGAAGCAGCTCGGCAGAAGAGACGATGAGCTCGCCGACGAAGGATGGGTATGTCTCGTAGAGCTCGCGAAGCTCATCGAAGTACTCCTCGATGTTACCCTGGCCACCAAAGATGTTGTACAGCTTGGCCGCCTCGTCATCGGCCGCCCGGAACAAGGCCGACTCGTGGGTCTTCATGGCCCTGTTCGACGCCGCACGAGCCGCAAAATAGCTGCGAATCACGGCCAGCTTCTTGTCGTCGATGCCGGGGAGTGATGCTACCAGGGCGTGGACATCGTTGCCCCGGAGGAAAGCCCTCTCAAACTCGTTCAGGATGAGCTTGAGCACCTCCTCGCCCGACCCTTGCATGTCGTCCTCGCCCTCGGCGACCTCGTTGGCGATGTAGCCCATGTACCTGGCCACGAGCTCGGGAATCGACGATGGCTCATCATCTTGGGCGAGCTCGTCGGTCGGGGCTGGCAGGGTGCCGACGAAGCCATCCTTCAATCGCGAAGCTTGGAAGTGGAGGCCGGTCGGTATTAAGAAGGATGTCTCGAGGGAGCCGTGGGAGAGAGTGAGTGGACGCAGCGAGGCGGACGAGCGGGGCGTGACGGCCCCAGTCTGAGGCCCCGTGCCGTTGCCGTTGTTGGGGTACATTATGGAAGTTTTGGGTATCTAGAGAACGTGTGCTGTTTTTCTCGTGTTAATTAGGCCACCCTGCATGCTCGTGGAGCGGAAATCGGGAAGGGGCTTGCATACCAGACACGACGGCTGGAGAGATCAGAAACAAACGGCTACCAGCAAGCCACGGCGGTGCAGACGCTGGGATGTGGTGTTGCGAGAAAGGACGGGGCGGGCAGTGCCTCTCGCAAGCTGGACGGAGGGAGTGGAAGTGGGAGAAGAATTGAGATCCTGGAATGGATCCTGCCCTAGGATTGAGTCTGGTGATGGCACTCGGTGGTGTATATCAGGGAGGGAGGAAGAGAGGGTGCGGGTGCGGGCAGCAGGGGAAGGAATTGGGCCAAGAATGATGGGCTGTGGCACCGACAACAGAAGGCAGACGGCGGGATTGGAAATGCAGTCGAAACCCTTGTTTGGGGGGGAAGACCGGGGGATAAACGGGGGGGCGAGGTGTGGCTCAACTCAACACAAAATTGCCAAACTCATCCCAGGGCCATCCCATCGATGGCGGCTTCCAGTTGCCTCGCCAAAATTTTTGGATCTTGTTGGGGAAAGGGACAGGGTCGACACGGCGGGCGCGGCGGACAGCACCCGACCCCTGCCGGCCGAACGCTGTGCATCCACCTCACCCGCCTGAGGCACCCGCAAGTGGTGCCAGTGGTGCCAGTGACTTGCTGCAACGCAGATGCCGCCGCTTCATGCGCGGTACAGCCAGGTCCCTGCCTCCGACCAGTCCGGACGGCCGAGTCCACAACGGGAGACCCACATGTCAAGCCGCACGCATCCACTCTGCCCTCGCAATGTACCAATACCCGTCGCGATAAAGGCTTCCATGACCCCATCCAGGCCCAAGAGATCTCCCGGCGTCTCGGCCGCGCGGGAGTGGCAACTGGCAGTTGGGGAGAGGTCGTCCACGTCGACGGGCAACCAGGCAAGATGGATGTGCCAACAAGGAGGGTCTCGTTTGCAACGCAACACTGGAAGTTTGGCCTGGCTTCTAGGGTCGCGATAAGACGCCTTCCAAAATACGAGTTTCGAGATTCAATGCCGGCAGCATGACATGCAGCCAGGAGAAACTGCATTGTATCTTGTACAGTTCTAGACAGAACCGTCGGAAGCATGAAACAAAACCTTGTAAGCCGAAAGCTCACGTCAACCTCAACTGGCTTTCCTCGGCTGCGGCACATATCCCAGGCCGAGATCCTCTCCCTTGCGCCACGCGATCAAGAGAGCGCCACCTCGTTCATCAGATCCCATGGTTCGCCGGACGTCTGTGGGTTGCAGGGACGGGCAGCAACAGGCGCCACGCGACATGGCCAGGCATGCCTGCGGCAGCGTGCCTGTGTCCGGGATGTTGAGGCCCTCGGCTCAGCTCGGTGCAGTGTTTTGAGGACCCGACGGTTGGAGTGCTAAAAGTGGGCTTCAGGTATCGAGACTTCGTGATCCGCAGCCCCAAAGCAGGTGGAGCAACGGGCAGGCGGGACGCTAGGCCCCCTCGGGTTAGCCCGCAGGTTTTGGTTGGGAAGCAACATGCAGGCTTCGGCCGGGCGGGCCAGGGGGGTGCTACCCAAAAATCGTTCAACATTTGCACCCTGACGACGCGGCAGCTTCCAATTTTTTGACTGTGTTGCCCCCTGTTCGCGTGCGAGGAAGTCGACAAGCGCTGTCTGCTGCCATTCCAATCCCTTCCACCATCCCCAGGCCTCTTTTGGAGTCCCATCCCATCTCCAGAGCCCCCCTTGCCTCCCTGCTTCCATTGCTTGGAAAGGGACCCCTCTCCCTCGCGTTCTGTCGCTGCCTTCCCTTTCTTGAACTTCTTACGCTTTACACTCTACCTAATCCAACCACCAACCCTCCCAATCATCTCGACACGCGGGCATCGAGGGTTGCCAATCGTTCAATTAGATACCCCATACCACGCCCGCTGAACGATCCTCGTTTTTCTCAGCCGCCTGCCTTGCCTGGCATCCCACTTCCGAACCACAACCAACACCCACCATGCGTCCCGAAGTCGAGCAGGAGCTTGCCCACACGCTCCTTGTGGAGCTCCTTGCATACCAATTCGCCTCGCCCGTGAGGTGGATTGAGACCCAAGATGTCTTTCTCGGAGACCAGCTGGCCGAGCGCGTCGTCGAGATCGGCCCTGCGGACACGCTTGGCGTAATGGCCAAGCGGACCCTGGCGTCCAAGTACGAAGCATACGACGCCGCCAAGTCGGTGCAGAGACAGATCCTCTGCTACAACAAGGACGCCAAGGAGATCTACTACGATGTCGACCCCGTCGAGGAGGAGCCCGAGGCCGCACCCGCGCCGGCGGCGAGCTCGTCGAGTGCGCCGGCAGCAGCTGCGGCGGCCCCCGTTGCCGCGGCCGCACCACCACCGGGCGCCGGGCCTGCCGCACAGGTCCCAGACGCCCCCGTCCAGGCGGTTGATATTGTGCGTGCGCTGGTTGCGCAGAAGCTCAAGAAGCCCGTTGCGGATATTCCCCTAAGCAAAGCGATCAAGGATCTTGTCGGCGGTAAGTTCACTCGTTTCTGGCTTTTCTTGGGACCCGCGCTGACAAGCTCGTCCGCGCGCAGGCAAGTCGACTTTGCAAAATGAAATCCTCGGCGACCTCGGAAAGGAGTTCGGCTCGACACCCGAGAAGCCTGAAGACACGCCCCTCGACGAGCTCGGTGCGGCGATGCAGGCCACCTTTGACGGCAACCTCGGCAAGACCACCCAGGGCCTCATTGCCCGTCTCATCTCGTCCAAGATGCCCGGTGGCTTCAACATCACAACTGCGCGGAAGTACCTCGAGACAAGGTGGGGCCTTGGCTCCGGCCGCCAGGACGGCGCGCTCCTGCTTGCCATCACTATGGAGCCCCCAGCGCGTTTGGGGTCAGAGGCGGACGCGAAGGCGTTCCTCGATGACACGACGCAAAAATACGCCTCCAGTGCTGGCATCAGCCTCTCCACCGCTGCTGCCGCCGGTCCGGCTGCCGGTGGCGGTGGTGGCATGATGATGGATCCTGCCGCCATTGAGGCCTTGACCAGCGACCAGAGGAGCTACTTCAAGCAGCAGCTGGAGCTCACCGCGAGGTACCTCAAGGTGGACATCCGTGCCGGCGACAAGGCCTTCCAGGCCTCGCAGGAGTCCTCCAAGGTCCTCCAGTCCCAGCTGGACTTGTGGATGGCCGAGCACGGTGACTTCTATGCCTCCGGCATCGAGCCCGTCTTCAGCTCGCTCAAGGCCCGCGTCTACGACTCGTCGTGGAACTGGGCCCGCCAGGACGCCCTGAGCATGTACTTTGACATCATCTTTGGGCGGTTGAAGGAGGTGGACCGTGAGATTGTCAGCCAGTGCATCCGGCTCATGAACCGCGCCAACCCGACGCTCCTCGAGTTTATGCAGTACCACATCGACAACTGCCCCACGGACCGCGGCGAGACGTACAAGCTCGCCAAGTCGCTCGGTCAGATGCTGATCAACAACATTCAAGAGGCTCTCGACGTCGACCCCGTGTACAAGGATGTCGCCATGCCGACTGGTCCCAAGACGACCATCGACCCCCGTGGCAACATGACATACGAGGAGGTCCCGCGGGAGAGCTGCCGTAAGCTGGAGCACTACGTGCAGCAGATGGCCGAGGGTGGCAAGATCTCGGAATACGGCAACCGGACCAAGGTCCAGAGCGACCTTCAAAAGATCTACAAGCTCATCAAGCAGCAGTACAAGGTCTCCAAAACCTCGCAGCACGAGATCAAGTCGCTGTACAGCGAGATCATCCGCTCGCTTGGCATGAATGAGAGCCAGATCATGCCCAAGGACAACGGGAGAGTCAACGGTCTGGTCAAGAAGGGCAAGCCCAAGGGCAAGACCGAGACCATTCCCTTCCTCCACCTCCGCAAGAAGAGCCAGCAGGGGTGGGACTTCGACAAGAAGCTCACCAACCTGTATCTTGACTGCTTGGAGGAGGCGGCTAAGAACGGCGTCACCTTCAGCGGCAAGTACGTGCTCATGACGGGCGCGGGTGCCGGCTCCATCGGAGCCGAGGTGCTCCAGGGGCTCATCAGCGGAGGCGCCAAGGTCATCGTCACCACGAGCCGCTTCTCTCGCGAGGTCACCGAGTACTACCAGTCCATGTATGCTCGCTTCGGCTCGCGCGGCTCCCAGCTCGTGGTGGTGCCTTTCAACGGTGGCAGTGTCCAGGACACCAATGCGCTTGTCGACTACATCTACGATGCTAAGAGCGGTCTGGGTTGGGATCTCGATTACATCGTCCCGTTCGCTGCCATCTCCGAGCAGGGCCGCCAGATCGACGGCATCGACTCCAAGTCGGAGCTGGCCCATCGTATCATGCTGACCAACGTCATTCGTCTTCTCGGAAACGTCAAGGCGCAGAAGGCCGCCCGCGGCTACGAGACGCGCCCTGCGCAGGTCATCCTCCCGCTCTCTCCCAACCACGGAACCTTCGGTAGCGATGGTCTGTATTCCGAGTCCAAGCTCGGTCTCGAGACCCTCTTCAACCGCTGGGTGTCCGAGGACTGGGGCAACTACCTCACCATCTGCGGTGCCATCATCGGCTGGACCCGCGGTACCGGTCTCATGTCGGGCAACAACATCGTTGCCCAGGCGGTCGAGCGTTTCGGCGTCCGCACCTTCTCGCAGCAGGAGATGGCCTTCAACCTGCTCGGCCTGATGTCCCCCACGATCGTGGACCTCTGCCAGAACGAGCCGGTCTTTGCCGACTTGAACGGCGGCCTGCAATTCATTCCCAACCTCAACGAGACCATGACCCGGGAGCGCAAGACTCTTACCGAGACGAGCGAGATTCGCCGTGCCGTTTCCAAGGAGACCGCGGCGGAGAACAAGATCGTCAACGGCGAGGCTTCCGAGGCGCTCTACCAGAAGAAGGTCATCGAGCCCCGCGCCAACATCCAGTTCGATTTCCCGCCTCTGCCAGACTGGAAGTCCGAGGTGGCTCCTCTCAACGACAACCTCAAGGGCATGGTCGACCTGGAGAAGGTGGTCGTGGTCACGGGCTTCGCCGAGGTCGGGCCGTGGGGCAACTCCCGGACGAGATGGGAGATGGAGGCCTACGGCCAGTTCTCGCTCGAGGGTTGCATTGAGATGGCCTGGATCATGGGTCTTATCAAGAACCACAATGAGCCGATCAAGGGCAAGCCGTACTCGGGCTGGGTTGATGCCAAGACGGGCGAACCGGTCGACGACAAGGACGTCAAGCCCAAGTACGAGAAGTACATTCTGGAGCACTCGGGCATTCGCCTGATCGAGCCCGAGCTGTTTGATGGCTACGACCCGAACAAGAAGCAGCTGCTGCACGAGGTCGTGATTGAGGAGGATCTCGACCCCTTCCAGGCCTCCAAGGACAACGCCGAGGAGTTCAAGCGTGAGCACGGCGACAAGGTGGACATCTTCGAGATCCCCGAGTCGGGCGAGTACACGGTGCGCTTGAAGAAGGGCGCTTCCCTCTGGATCCCCAAGGCCCTGAGGTTCGACCGTCTTGTGGCCGGCCAGATCCCGACGGGCTGGGATGCGAAGCGGTACGGTATCCCCGACGATATCATCTCCCAGGTCGACCCCGTCGCCCTTTTTGTCCTCGTCTCCACGGTCGAGGCGCTCCTGTCGGCCGGTATCACCGACCCGTACGAGTTCTACAAGTATGTCCACGTCTCGGAAGTGGGCAACTGTGTCGGATCCGGCATGGGTGGCGCGGCGGCTCTCCGGGGCATGCATCGCGACCGCTTCCTCGACAAGCCGCTCCAGAACGACATTTTGCAGGAGTCGTTCATCAACACGATGGCTGCGTGGGTGAACATGTTGCTCATCTCGTCGTCGGGCCCGATCAAGACGCCCGTCGGTGCTTGCGCCACGGCCGTCGAGTCGGTCGACATTGGCTACGAGACCATCATGGAGGGCAAGGCGCGCATCTGCTTCGTGGGTGGCTTCGACGACTTCGGCGAGGAGGGCTCGTATGAGTTCGCCAACATGAAGGCGACCAGCAACGCCGTGGACGAGTTCGCCCACGGCCGTACGCCCAAGGAGATGTCGAGACCCACGACGACGACCAGGAACGGCTTCATGGAGTCGCAGGGCTGCGGTGTCCAGGTCATCATGACGGCCAAGCTCGCCTTGGACATGGGTGTCCCGATCTACGGCATCCTCGCTCTTACCACGACGGCGTCGGATAAGATCGGGCGCTCGGTGCCTGCGCCCGGCCAGGGCGTGCTCACCACGGCCCGGGAGCATCGCGGCAAGTTTGCGTCGCCTCTGCTTGACATCAAGTACAGGCGCCGGCAGATTGAGCGGCGCACCAGGCAGATCGAGGAGGACCGGGAGGCCGACCTCCAGTACCTCAGCGACGAGGCCAACGCGCTCAAGGCCGAGGGCCGGCCGCGCTCCGAGGTTGAGGAGTACATCGCCGACAAGGCCAAGCACATCGAGAAGGAGACCGACAGGCAGACCAAGGAGGTTCTGCGCAGCTTTGGCAACAACTTCTGGAAGAGCGACCCGAGCATCGCTCCTCTGCGCGGTGCCCTGGCCACGTGGGGTCTGACGATCGACGACCTCGGCGTGGCGTCGTTCCACGGCACGTCGACCAAGGCGAACGACAAGAACGAGTCGTCGGTCATCTGCCAGCAGTTGGCTCACCTCGGGCGCAAGAAGGGCAACGCGGTGCTCGGCATCTTCCAGAAGTACCTCACGGGCCACCCCAAGGGTGCCGCCGGTGCCTGGATGCTGAACGGCGCCCTGCAGGTGCTCAACACCGGTCTCGTTCCCGGCAACCGCAACGCGGACAACGTTGACCAGGTGATGGAGAAGTTCGACTACATTGTGTACCCGAGCCGTAGCATCCAGACCGACGGTGTCAAGGCCTTCTCGGTCACGTCGTTCGGCTTCGGCCAGAAGGGCGCGCAGGCTATCGGCGTGCACCCCAAGTACCTCTACGCGACGCTGGACGAGCAAACGTTCAACGAGTACCGCACCAAGGTCGAGTCCAGGCAGAAGAAGGCGTACCGCTTCTTCCACAACGGCATGATCAACAACACGCTCTTCGTTGCCAAGGACAAGTCGCCGTACACGGACGAGCAGCTTAGCTCGGTGCTGCTGAACCCCGACGCGCGGGTGACGCAGGATAAGAAGACCGGGCAGCTCACGTTCCCCAGCGACTTTATGAAGCTGTCGGACAAGACGCAGACTCTGGCGCAGCGCAAGGCGTCGCTCGAGTCGGTGCTCAGCCTGCAGGCGCGCAAGCAGGAGGACATGAACACGCGGGTCGGGTTCGACATTGAGGACATTGCGACCATCAACGCGGACAACGACACGTTCCTGGAGCGCAACTTCACGGCGGCCGAGGTGCAGTACTGCCTGACGTCGGGCACGGGGCGGTCGCCGCAGAAGGCGTTTGCTGGGCGGTGGACCGCCAAGGAGGCCGTCTTCAAGGCGCTGGGTGTGGCCAGCCAGGGCGCGGGCGCGGCCATGAAGGATATCGAGATCCGGACGGACGAGAATGGCCGGCCGACGGTCACTGTAAGTTTCCCATGTGTTCGGTGAACTGGAGAAGAGTGCCCAGCTAACTTTTTATCCAGCTCCACGGTGCTGCCCAGGCCGCTGCCAAGAAGGCGGGCATCAAGAACGTCAGTGTGTCGATCTCGTACACGGAGGCGCACGCGGCTGCGTTTGCGACGGCGCAGCTGTGATGTGATGTAGCGGGGAGAATTTTGGAGGGGTTGATTTGGAGTTTATTGTCTAGACGGCTTTATGATCATGTTTTGTAATTGTACGGGGTGGGGGTGTGATACAGGGAGGTTTAGATCAGAACGCTCGAGGCAGTGTGGTGCGCAGGTAGCGGTGCTATGAGTAATTATTAGAGTTGTTGTTGTCTTGGGCGTGGTTTCACTGGGATGTTGTTTGAGGAGTGGTTTGACTGTTTTGTGTGTGTGGTGTTGTGGGACATCTCCTGCATGTCGACCCTGTTGAGCGATCGCAGATGAGAGAGTCACGACATGCACACACCCACGCGAAATATTCCGATACAGGAGTCAAACTGTCGGGACGTGTGATGTGTTTCATATTTCCATTTCCACCTCCTGTATCTTGTTCACATTATCGCAATATCACACTGGCGTGGACAAATGCCATTCATTCAATATCTGTATCTTCTTCCAGTGATCCTGATCGGGTTCCGGCGCTGGCCGTGCTCCGCTGGAGTCGAGTGCCAAGGCGGGACCCGCCCGCGTGGATTCGGAGGGGGCGGGCTGAGGCACGTTGATGCGGAGAGATAAGGGATAGGGGTGTGGGTTGGCGGTGGGGGTTGGGGGGATTGGGCCGGGCCGGGCCGGGTCCTGTCTCTTGTCTCTCTCTCAGAAGCCAAGGAGGGATGACGGATGGTGGATTGGGAAGTGTACTGGGGTACATTGTTTGAGTATATAAAGGGTGAGGATTGGGATCGAATTGTTGTCTTTTGCTGTTGCTCGCTTCTTTTGTTGAGTGCTGTTGCTGTGGTTGAGTGATTTGACTGTTGGGCCGACTTGAGTGCAAAGGGGTAAGTGGAGCTCTTGTGACTTCAACTTCAACTTGGCCATGAGAGCGGAGGCTAACGTGACGTTGGATTTCAGTTTTTTGGGTTTGGGCTTTGTTGTGGATTGCCTTACGATTCGATCGGACGAGGTTTCTGTCTTGAAACGCAGCGGCGCGGGTTTCTTTGGCTGCTCTGCGGCAAGGTCAGGAAGTTCAGCTGGGTTGTTGGTGTTGGTCAGCTTTAAAAGGCTCTGGCACGCCCACTCACTTCACGCTCGAATCATCGACTCGAATTAACGGCCAACAACAGAATGGCGGCCCGAAACAAGCTCTTCCTCGGTTCGTTTGTGCACAGCAAGGCACTGGCCGAGCTCGAGTACCTGCACAACACGGCCGTGTGCGTCGACGCGTCCGGCACCATCGTGGCCGTCGAGAAGGACTGCGGCGAGGCAGATGCCAAAGCAACCCTCTTCCCGCGGCTGGGGTGGGCCGCCGACGACGTCGAGGTGGTGAGCGCCGCGGACGGGCAGTTCTTCTTCCCGGGCTTCATCGACACGCACCTCCACGCGTCGCAGTACCCCAACGTCGGCCTCTTCGGCAACTCGACCCTCCTCGACTGGCTCAACACCTACACCTTCCCGCTCGAGGCCTCCCTCGCGGACCCGGCCAAGGCCCGCCAGGTCTACACGCGCGTCATCCGCAAGACGCTCTCCCACGGCACCACCACCGCGGCCTACTACGCCACCATCGACGTGCCCTCGACCAACCTCCTCGCCGACCTCTGCCTCGCGGCCGGCCAGCGCGCCCTCGTCGGCCGCGTGTGCATGGACCAGCTCTCGCCAGACTACTACCGCGACGAGTCGGCCGCCTCGGCGCTGGCCGCCGCCCGCGCCAGCATCGCGCACATCCACGCCATCGACCCGTCCGCCGCGCTCATCCGCCCCATCCTCACCCCGCGCTTCGCCCCTTCGTGCTCCTTTCCCCTCCTCCAGCAACTCGGCGCGCTGGCTGCCGAGACACAACTCCCCATCCAAACGCACATCTCGGAAAACCTCCCCGAGATCGCCCTCGTGCAGGAACTCTTCCCGCCGGCCGCCACCGGCGCAAAGGACGACTCCTACACGGCGCTGTACGACGCCGCGGGGCTGCTCACGGAGCGCACCGTGCTCGCGCACGCGGTGCATCTCACCGAGGACGAGGTCGCGCTCGTCGCGGAGCGGAAGGCCAAGGTCAGCCATTGCCCGTGCAGCAACTCGGCGCTGACGAGCGGTGCGGCAAGGGTCAGGTGGTTGCTGGATAAAGGCGTGTGTTGCGGCCTTGGGACGGATATGTCTGGCGGGTTCAGTCCCAGTGTGCTCGAGGCGGCGCGGCAGGCGGTGCTTGTCAGTCGGCATGTGGTGATGGGGAGCGGGGAGGTGAGGGAGGGGCTTGGGGTGGAGGAGGTGTTGTTTTTGGCGACGAGGGGGGGCGCCGAGGTGGTGGGGTTGGAGGGACGGGTTGGGGGGTTCGAGGTGGGTTTGGAGTGGGATGCGCAGCTGGTTGGGTTGGGGGTTGTTGGCGAGGGGGGGGAGGTTGAGGAGGGCGAGGACGGGGATGTGGATGTGTTTGGCTGGGAGAGCTGGAGTGAGCGGGTGGCCAAGTGGGTGTACAATGGGGATGATCGGAATACCAAGCGCGTGTGGGTCCGGGGGCGCCTGGTGCACGAGCGACGGTAGGGAACTGCCATTTACTGGGCAGGTGGGCTGTATCGAGGCTGTGAATAGCTTCATCAGACAGAGACGGGAAGTGGTTGGCGGCGGGTTCCTTTGCAATTTCTCTCCAATTCTTCGTATATATGGCCCAAACCCTGGAATCATTAGACGGCATCTCTGCAAATAACCCGTCTGGATCCTGTCGAGTGCCAATTATTGATGCCATCCCGCGACTGGCTCTGGGCGTTCGGCGGTGTAACAGCCCGAGCAGCCCTGAAACCCAGCTTCACTTCACATTTTTCACACTTTTCACACTTATCACGCGCAACCCGGACAATACTGTAAGGTCCTTCGGAGCGCAGCCGTTTGGGCCCTGCAAGTCTGCCACGGCACATGCCGGCAGTGGCTTTTGCATGCGGCCATCGACCGCCATCGACCGCCATCGACCGCCCGTCGAGAGCAACCCAGAGCGGCCCAGAGCCACTGGCGGCGCCGAGACCGGGGATCTAGAGCAACAGATCATGTCCGATCGAGTGCAGCTGACGGGAAGACGATGGAATGCTGTTCCAGGTGTGGTCGGAGCACGCACGGATTGCCGCCGACGCATGCATCGCCATCAGCCGCAGAAGGGCGCAGCAGGATTGGCGCAATATTGGTTTCTTGGGTTTCTTAGCTCGAGCTCAGATCAGATCATCAGCCTCTCTGGCCGTCCGTTTCCACCACCCCACGCTGTGTCAAGGACTCTCCGTTTTGTCGCAACCTTATCGGCTGGCGCACCGTCCGCAAGGCTTTTTTGGTCTTTTTTGAGTTTTTTGCTCCATCAGACTGCAACATCACGAGCATGGATGCGTCCGGGATCCGCCAAAGCAAACTCGACTCGAGGATCGGCGCATAACAGGAGGTGCGAGCCGGAGTAATACGGGCAGCACGGTGCTCCACCGTGTTTTTGTTCAACACCTTCCGAGCTCTGGCTGCTTCTTCTCTTGAAGCTGAAGCTATCCCCAGAACATCATCACCCACCGCTCCCACCCGCGTCCAGCCGACAAAGAAAATCATGACATCTCGCATGACATCGTCGGCACTCGACCACGCTGCAGAAGGCTAGCGTTGAGTCAACCGCAGCGTTTTGGAGGCGGTGCCACAGAGCTAGCTCGCGGCTTGGCTTTTTCTGGCTGTTTCTGGCTTTTCGGGCTGCCGCATTTCCATTCAATGCTCAGTGCCAGAGCCCACGGGCTGCGCCAATGGCCTGCTGCGCCGAGTGCGCCAATGGTGCCGATGCTACCAATGCATGCGCCAAGGGCCTGCAAAAAGGCGTCAGCCACGGGTCGACCCCAGCGATCCAAGGGTCCTGGTGTGTGCCGGGGTGTGCTGGCTTTTGGTTGGGCCAATGGGAAGCTTTCAAGAACGCCGATCATGGCAGTTCTCGCCAAAGCCCGCCCCAGCCCGCCAATCCCGTCCCCGGCTCGCTTCCTGGGGGGGTTTCATGGGGGAAGCTCCAGTGGGGCCAGCTCGGGCCAGGTCGCTGCCCAGCCTGAGCCGGCGCTCTCGCACCCACAGCAGAGCCGCCTCCAGCGCAAACACTTTCGCGGTGGTCGCCCATTTCTTCAGCCCTCGGAGAGGGGCCATCCTGCCGTTGCAGCCATGGCACACCCAAAACCCCATCCCTTCAGCTCCCGTGGCTTGGCTCCGTTTTCCTCATTTCCCTCCCATGGCCGACCCGGCATCCCAGCATCCCAGCATCCCAACACCACCCGACACAACCCAAGACGGCACATGGCGCGACAGCCTCGCTGTGCTGTCTCTTCTTCCCAAGGCCCCGAATTCCCAAACGCGGCCTGATGCGCCTGACCCTAGTCCCGTCTCGTCGCTAGGGCCACTGCACGGCAGCCACGCAGACCCCCTCCGTTTGTGGCCGCCATGGCGTCGCCTCTGTGGTCGGGCGGCGTCGAAATGCGAAATGAGGAGCGAGCTGGCGTGCATGGGCCGTGAATAAAGATGGCCTGGTCCCCCTCCCTCCTCCTCGGGTCTTGGCTCGTCTGTGGTTTTTTCGTGTGCACCAATCTCGACTCTCGACGCTCGACTCTCGACCAGCCCACGACGCCAACGAACAGCTTCGACACTCGCGACTCCCACCCAACCAACCCAACCCAACAACCACCATCACCATGGGCGCAGAAGGTCTCATCGCCGTCGGCGTTCCGTCGTCCCAGCCGGTCTGGCTCCTCTGGGTCAAGCTCGCCATCGTCGTGCTCTCCCTCATCGCCCTCGCCCTGGGCGCCTATGGCCTGTCCCTGTCCATCGTCGGCGCCGGCGGCATGTCCATCTTTGCCGTACGTGCCTCTCCACTCGTTACCTCCCCGGGACAAGCTCCCAAGCTAACTTTCCCCACAGGCCATCTGGAGCTTCATATTCTACGGCGGCGGCGCTGCCATGGAACTCTGGGCGTCCCAGCACTTCTACCGCATCGTCTCCCTCGTCGGCCAGATCCTCGCCATCATCTTCTGGCTCAGCGCCTGGGCCTGGGCCGCTAGCTGGGCCAGCGTGTCGTCCTATGCCGGCCTCGGCCGCTACTACAACCCGTGGCAGGGCGCCTATGGCGGCACCGCCGGTGTGGGTGCTATTGTCTGGTTAGTTCCCCCTCTCTCCATTTCTACCCAACGCACCAAACTTACCAACTTCCCACCGCAGGATCCTGACCATCGTCCACCTCGTCTTCTTCATCCGCGCCGCCATCGCCGACTCCTCCAACACCGCCAGCCAGGCCGAGCTCGGCCAGGTCAAGGTCGAGGCCCAGCCCCAGTACCAGCAGCCGCCCCAGCAGTACCAGCAGCAGCCCGTCTACCCCGTCCAGCAGCAGCAGCCCTATCCCCCTCAGCAGCAGGCCTACCCGACCCAGTAAATCGTGACGGGTCCCTAGTGCCGAATGCTGGCGGTGTGGTTAGCGGTTTCTTGTTAGATGGTCGGTGAATGCTTTTTTTTTTTGCTGGGATGTGGGAATGATACCTGGCCGAGCTTGTCTGTGTCTGTTGAGCGGCAAGTTTCGGCCTTAATGTTGGCTTGGGCGTCGCTGGGGGGTTGGGTGGTGACTTGTCATGCCATACCCCCCTGCGACGTTTCAAATTTGGGTTAGAACTGAACTGCGGATCGATACCCGTGGCGTCTTGGAATACAATCATTTATTTTTATTTTTGCCATCATCTGTGCGATGAGATGGAGGTGTTGAGTCCAAGCGATAAAGTTGAAGGCATTGCAATTCATCTGTGCATGCTCTTTCTCATGCCAACTCAGCCTGAAGCTTTCCCCCTTGAACGATAGACATGAAAGTGACGACGCAGACTCGAACCAGCACTGCAGATCTCACTCACATCAACAGGCCTCCAGATTTTGAGTGCTTACTATCACCATCAAAGGTCCCTCCCCCTAACTACTCACCATGACGCAGCGCATTATATCCACATCGACTTGACCACCGGGTTGCTGTTCGGTTGAATGCCTAGCTAACATTCAGCATTGTCTCTGCTTATAGAAACGACCAGGACTAAAAGGACATTTTGACTAAGTGAAGCCGTCAACAAGGAAGTCGGCATCCTCCAGCATCGACCAGATGTCGTATTTCCACAGTACGACAAGATTGACACGCAGTGTCGATTTCAGAACCCTGATCCTGTATTCTGAATCTAGATGTGTCAAGGATGGATAACGTTTAAGAGCATCCTCCGTTTACGTGAAATCGTCACCTACCTATGCGCCTCTAAGACGACAAAATACCGTACGACAGTCACTTAGTAGCTTAAGCAGAAGTCCTCGACTCTAGCATAGCCATGCCGATTAAGGCTAAGAAGAAAACACAAGCCCTTGTCTGCGAAAAAGGGAGAGAAAACGAGTCGAGAGACAAAAGAGGGGGTGGAGGAGTACTCAATATTAACATAGTTCCGGCGCGTTGGCTGGGGAGGGAATTTGAGAGAAAATCTCGTGCCATTCACATATGCAGAAACGTTGTGTGAAAAGGTGAGATATTTGTGCTCAGACTGTTAGGTCAGGCGGTTCGTCTCGTTCAACCAACAAAGCCCCATTCTACCAAGTCTCGACTCTGTCACCACCATCCAACCCTTCACCAACAGCACCACCCAAACCCCTCCCCCTCCACCAACTTCTTCACAACCCCCTCAACGCCAAAAAGCTCACACCACTCGCCACCCCCCCCAAAACCCACCTCCCATCGTTCCGCCACACCCACTGCCCAACCAACTCCCCCATCCCCGTCTCCTCCGCCCACCTCTTCGCCGCCTCCCGCGCGGTATGTCTCTTCACCGACAGCCCCCCGACTCCCTTCCCCTCGCGCTTGTCAGGCAGCAGTTTAAACTCCGCGTCCTCGTCCTCCTTGAGCAGCGCCTCCACCTTCCACTTGCACGCGCCGTTGATGCCTGGCTCGAAGTAGAGGAATGTTATGGGGAGGACGGAGAGGGTTAGCACCGCTGCGAGGAGGTAGAGTCGTTCAGAAGAGGAGTGCGTTGAGAGTGAGGATGAGGATTGGTGGTGGTGGTAGGCGAGGAAGAGGTTGGACAGCACGCCCGGGAAGATCAGGTGCGGGACCCAGCGCGGGCCGAGCTGGTAGAGGGCGAGCCACTGCCGGGCGAGGGGTTTGGGGTGGGTTGCGCGGGTGAGGGCGGCGAGGTGGCGGAGGGCGAGGGAGTATTGGAATGTTATTCCTGGGGGGGTGTTAGTTTTCTATGGGGTGGGGGTTTCTTTCTGAGAAGCAGAAGAAGGAAAGAAAGGGAGAAAGAAGAAGAAAAAGAATGAGGAAGAAAAAAGGGAACAAAAGAAGAAGAACAACAGAACAAGGGGATAGTGAAGGGAGGTTGCTGACCTGCGTAGAGAGTGGGTGTGGCGATGGCGAGGTATTGGATTAGGGGGAGGAGGAAGGCAGGGAGAGACATATTTGGTGATTGAGGAACTGATGATGACGGGTGAGTGTGGAATAAGGTTCAGAGATGGCGGAGAGAGGACGACATGTTCCAGTCAGGCGGGCGTTGTGTTTCTTTTCAACTGGCAGGTGACTTGTTGCAAGCGAGGACTCAACTCGGCAAACGGCACGAGCAGCGGTGCCCTCGTTCTAGCTCTCGACAGTGGCGTCTGGGCTTTGAATTGTTTGCAAACAATGGACTCGGGGCATTCCGAAGTCGTCCTGCCGATTGGCCGGGAAGCCGGGCGGGTGTCTCTCGGGAGCCGGCCGTCCGGTCGGGGCCGAAGGGCGATCTTGTTCCGGACTCGGGGCGCCAGGGCGGCGAGACGCTAGTTATTGAGAACCACTTGTGAACAATGAGAAGCGAGGTCTGTCGGTGTGTTTGTTCTTTGAGCATCTGCCCTACATCATCGACTTCCCTTTCTGTTAAACAACCTCGATAGCGTAGAATCCACTGTCAAAATCGACGCAAGGTAACCCGCATTGAGTGGCAGGCCGGACAAAGATGTCTTCCTGCCGGGCTCGCGTATCCTCCTTGATCCACCACTTGGCCACCCCGATACGCCGGTACACACCTCTGGCGGAGTCAACGACCTGCAGCAACAAGCCGTGTAGGTCGATGTCATGCCCTGCGGTCTGTGGAGCCATTGCCAAGGGCATCATAAACAGCGAGCCGTCGGCATTCTCGGTGTGAAAGTGAGGCTGGATGACGTCGAGCCGAAAGGAATGCTGGCTCAGCAGCTGCGTGTGATCTTCCTCGCTCACGCCGCGTATATTGATCCTCCATGAGAGGGCAAATTTCTCGTTGGGCTGCCGATATGGCTCGTGGATTGCGATTCTTTTCAACGCCCCCTGAAGAAGGAGGCGAGCGTTGCGAACAGCGCCGTAAATATTGTCTCCTTCGTGTTTTAGGAGCACGTCTGCCACTCTTGCCAGTGCCGCCGTACCAGCCGGGAAGCGCGGGAGCTTTACTGGACCATCGAGGGACGCCCACGACCAAGAGGGCGCGCGGTATCCTGGCGGCCGCGACGTGTCGCCTATCTGGCGTCGACGTGGAAAGGGATTCGCGGCGACCTCCCACAAGAGTTGGTACTCCAGGTGGTGGCGCCAAAGACCGGCGAGATACTCGTCCTTTGACACGGCTGCTATCCGCTTCGCCAGGCCGGCGCACGCGATCAGCTTGTCGCCCGGTTTCGTGAGATTGCACATTGTGTAGACGCGGACGATTTCGCTCCAGACGTCGAGACATTGTTCCGGTCCGAAAGATACCTCAGAGACAGCGCCGAGGGAAGGGATAAAAAAGGCGCCCTTGGCGGTTTCGGTCGGGATGCAGCTGGGCAGCCCCTCGGGATACATCTCGGCAGCGTTCATCTCGGCGCACTCCCACAGAACCTGTTGGGAGCCGAAGTGAAGCACGCGGGGTGAGAGGAGCCGCTCCTGGACGACCCACGCTCTCGTGTGCAGGATCGCGTGGGACACTTGGTGCTGCCAAAAACGGTCATCGTGGAAGACGAGCTCCTCGGTGGGAACGGCGTTGTCGGCGTTGGCGCTGCTGCCCGCGGCGGCAATCCGTGCCGCGGGCAAGGACAGAGAGCCTGGTTCTCGCGTGTGGAAGAGCGCGTGGGAACCATCCGGGGCGTCGACAGCCGAGATGTTGCAGAGCGAGTGGGTATATACGAGTTGCATCATAGGCGCCTCGCGGTTCCAGTCCGAGAGGTCGTTCTTGTCCTGGAAGATGCAGAGGGCGTCGATCCAAAGATAGCGGGTCCCGAGATTCCGGGCGCAGCAAATGGCATCCTGGAATATCTGCCGCAGACGTGATGTGCGGATGCCGACACGGAGGTCTGCGTAGGCCGCCTTGGTCAGGGTCAGATGGTCGATGCTGCCCCAGCAGTGGCTGAGGGTCATGTATCTGCCGCTAGGGACACTTTCCCGAGTTTCGATCAGCCGTATCGAGTCGGACGGTAGGTCCGCGGGGCTTAAATCGAGGAGCCGAGTGGGATACCAGTTCGAGTCTTTTGAAGCCTCAAGCGAGCTCCTGCATTTGGCGTGATGCCCAACGCAGTTCGAGATCCAGCGCTTGGCGAGGGAGAAGATGGCGGGGCTTTGGGTGCTGTCTTGGGCGTGACTCGTGTCTGCAAGCCTCGGAGGGGCCCCTTTTTGATTCTGATGAGCCGTGATTGTCTATAGCCGCGAGGAGTAGCTGTGTATCTCACCGTCAAGAATAAGATGAATCTCGATCTCCTGGGCTTTGTCGTCGCGGACAGGTGATTGAAAGTTGATGTGGTCTTCCTCGAGGCGAACCATAAGCCAGTAAGAGGAGGCGGCCTTGTCGTATCCGCTTGGGCGAATCTCGATGCCCGTCACCAGCGGCCGCCAGTCGCTGACACCAAGCTCGGCGCCCCAGCCCAGGGCGCTTCGTGTGTCGAGGCGCTCGAGGATGAGCGCGCGGGCCCAGGGTGAGATGCGCTCGCAGAAGGTGTTGCACACATAGCAGTCGGTAAAGAGGGATTCCCACAGGCTCTTGAGCGAGCGATGATGCTTGTTGTAGGGCTCGAAGGTGCTGCCCGCGGCCACGGTCTGCTTCCAGCTGCCAATGCCGCGCTCGATGGTGTCCTGGCAGACATGGCAGAGCATGTTGTAGTGTTTTCTTGGTGCTCCTCTGCTGGCCACTGGGTGTTCAATGGGCACCTCTTCGGGCTCAACTTCAGCCGTTGACGCGAGGGAAAGCGTGCTCATCTCGCTCGCCATCATCATGAAGTCCTGCATCGCGGACCGCGTGGGACCGCCTCTACCGGGCGGGCCAGTGGGATGCATCTTAGTAGCAACGTTTGGAAAGCGGGAATGAATGATGCAGAAGCGGCCGTGATGTTATCGATTTAATTCGGGTTGTTTGTTTCTGGGAAATAAAAGAAGCAACACTCCAAGAGTTCAGCCCAGGCAACTACAGTAAGTAGAACTCCAGAAGAACAAGAAGCGCATCCAAGAAGGTTTCACGCAGTTTTGTTGCTTCTCGGCAATAAATGGCGCTGCCCAGCCCAAGTTCTGGGAGGCAGTGCACATCTCTTCTGTACTACGGCAGAACCGGGCATAATACTACTCCGTACCAGACTGCGGTTGGGTTCTGCTTGCGATTTAGAGCAGCTGAGGCTGACCAGGCAAGCCAGGCTGACCCTAAGGCGGACCCAGACCCTAACCCGAACCGCGTGCCGGGAACATGTTGCATTCCATTGCTTTGACTGCATACCCTAACCCGAAGCCCAAACCCAACGCGGTGCGCGTCAAGTTACTTGAGAGTCGCGTGTGGGGGAACGCGTCTAAGTCCCCAAACGTTAAACAACTTTTGTGCATTTCGACATTGGACCATCCCCGCCACCACGCCAACGACCAAACGACCACCGACTACTACCACCAGCGAGCTGTTTCCAGTGTCATGCCCCATTTTTGATCTCTGGCCACGATGCTCGCCCCGTCGTCTCCCATCCCCTTTCCCGCCAGTTCCTCGCCCGTCCACGTCCACACCACCCACACCACCCACACCAAGCGCCCACGAGCCGACAACGCGTCGAAACCGAACTCAAAACCGCCCAAGCCCCGCGCCCTCGGCGGATTTCTCGCTGACGATGACTCCGACGACGACGAGACTACAGAGCAGCCATCGCCCAAGCGGCGGATGCTGCACCAGGACACGGACACACAGGATGCTGAGGTAGAGACTGTCACGACGGGGAGGGGGACGGGCTCAAACACCGCAAGCACCCTGGCAGCGACACTGCCGCCCGCCCAGGAGCTCATCTCGACCCCTCCCGACAGCCAGCCGCTCGAGGAAACCGTGGAAGAAGCAGAGCGCTACGAGCGTCTCTTCGGCACCCAGGGTTTGCCCACACTGGCCGCATTCACCAGCCACGACCCCCGCCCGGCACCCTACCACCTCTCGACATGCGCCGGCACCCACATGCCAATCCGGGAGCGCAAGGCGTCCGCACCGATATCCTATTCCACCATGGTAGCAGCCCGCTCCAAGACCAAGGAGGGCCGCGCCCACAAGTGCTACTACGGCATCGCCATCCACGAGCTCATCGACGCCGCAAACAAGGAGCTCGCCCAGCCGCCCATCACCCCGCCTGCGAACCCCGACAAGCCCGTCCGCTCCGTCGAATCGCAGCACACAAACCTTAAGAAGCAGCCTAAACGCACCATGCTATGGACCGAGAAATACCGCGCACGCACCTTCATGGATCTTTGCGGCGACGACCTGACCAACCGCCAAGTCCTGCGCTGGCTGAAGCGCTGGGACCCCATCGTGTTCCCGCACGCCGCCAGCAAGACCAAGTCGGCCGCCAGCAGGAGGCTCCACGGCGGCCAACAGCAGCCGCAGCAGCAAGGCGGCCAGCCGCCCGACGAGGAGAAGCCGCACCGCAAGATCCTGATGCTGCACGGCCCCCCGGGGCTCGGCAAGACCACCCTGGCCCACGTGTGCGCGCGCCAGGCCGGCTACGAGGTCATGGAGATCAACGCGAGCGACGAGAGGAGCAAGGACGTGGTCAAGGGGCGCATCCGAACCAGTCTGGGCACCGAGAGCGTCAAGACGGTCGAGAACAAGCGGCCCGAGCCTGGGAAGCAGCAAAAGATCGCCCGCCCGGTATGTGTGGTGGTCGACGAGGTCGACGGCGTGGTGGGCGGGTCGGGAGGGTCCGGCGAGGGCGGGTTCGTCAAGGCCCTGATTGACCTCGTGCTGCTCGACCAGAAAAACAGCGCAGGGGGCGCGGGAGAGTCGTCAGGCGCCGGACGGAGGAAGAAGAAGAAGGGTGATGATTTCAGACAGATGAGGCCGCTGATACTCGTCTGCAATGACGTCTACCACCCTTCGCTGCGCCCGCTGAGGCAGTCCGGCTTGGCCGAGGTCATCCACGTCGGGAAGCCAACCGTGGAGGCCGTTGTCACCCGGCTGAAGACTATCTTCGAGAAGGAGGGTATCCCCTGCGAAAAGGATGCTGCGCGCAAGCTCTGCGAGGCAGCATGGGGCATCACGAGCGGTATCGACGCCAAGCGAGGAGCCGAGGGCAACGCCGAGGGTGACCTTCGAGGCGTTATGGTGGTGGGAGAGTGGGTCGCCGGTCGCCTGAGAGCGACGTCGCCGGATATCACCCCGTCTCTCACTCGGCAATGGCTCGACAAACACATCATGCACGACCTTGCCCACGGCGGCGGGGGCGCCAGAGGTCTAGGCCGGGGCAGCGTCAAGGAGATCGTCACCCGCGTCTTTCAAGAAGGCGGTGGCTTCCCGAAACAATCCGCACCCGCCGCCCAGCAGAGCAAGGCCACACGTCACGAGCAACCCCAGGCCCAACTCGGCTTCGCCGAGTCACAGAAGAAATACGCCATGGCCCGTCTGCGCGAAATGATCGAAACCTCGGGCGAAGTCGACCGCATCATGACCGAAATCTTCCTCGAGTACCCCAACCGCGAGTTCAACGACGACTCCTTCCTCACCAAGCCGGACACCGCCTACGAGTGGCTCAGCTTCCACGACGCCTGCTCCGCCCGCCTCTTCTCAAGCCAGGACTGGGAGCTCGCGCCGTACATCAGCCAGCCGATCCTCGCCTGCCACCACCTCTTCGCCTCGCCACGGCGGCACCAGCCCCAGACAGCCCCGAGCTACGGCGGAAAATGGGGCGAACCCGACGCCGAAGCCGAGGCTCCACCCTTGCCCTTCTCCGGCCCGCGAGCAGACTACGCCGCGTACGAAGCCGAGAAGGCCACCCGCGCGGCGCTGCAGGGGATCCACGCGCAGCTGCCGCCGACGCTGACCCGCGCGTTCCGCAGCCCGGAGCACCTCGCGACCGACTTCCTCCCCTACCTGGTGCGCCTGGTCTCGCCGGACGTGAAGCCCGTCGTGGTGGGCGGGAGCAACGACAAGTTCGGCGCCGTCGCGTCGGTGCGCCGTGAGGGCGAGAAGGCCATGGTGCGCCGCGCCGCGCAGGTGCTGGCCGAGGTCGGCATCGCGCTGCACAGGGGCAAGATTGAGGACGCCAACGCCGGGCCGGCAAGCAGGACCCAGTGGGTGTACCGGATGGAGCCGTAAGAACCCCTGTTCATCACCCCTTTCGTCCACGTAGTCACTAACCCTCCCCCTCAGCGACCTCGACACGCTCGCAAGCTTCGAAACCGCCCCTGCCTCCATCCTCGCCCCAACTCGCTACGCCGTCCGCCAGGTCCTCGACCAGGAACTGCACAAAACCCTCGCCCACCAGGCCTCCCTCGCCCGCCAAGCCCGTCTCCGAGGCGGCCCCCTCGGCATCTCAGATGTCAACAACGACGACAAGGAAAACCACCTCCCCGTAACCCACCACCATCCCATGGTCATCGACGGTGATAAACCCGCTGCTGTGAAGAAGGACTTTTTCGGGAGGGTCATTCCCACGCGGCCTTTGGCTACGGCGATGACAGGGGTGGACGGGAATGTGGCGGCGGGGGCAGGGAAAGGGAGGAGGAGAGAGGAAGAGGGGGGCAAGGGAGCCAAGGTGTGGGTGACGTATCATGAAGGGTTGAATAATGCTGTGAGGAAGCCGATTTCTTTGGAGGAGTTTTTGAGGGGGTTTTGATGGGCTTTTAGCTTTTGTTTGGGGAGTGTGAGATGATCTGTGGGGGGTTGTTGGGGTGACGGATGGATAGGGGCTGGATGGGACTGCGTAGTTAGGTATCTTGAGCACAGCGGAATGAAAGGCTTGTGGTTTCTAGATCGCAGTAGAGTAGACGTTCAACAGATCCCGCTATGCGTACTCGACTTCAGCTTCCTGCTCAGTCGTCTGGCCGCCAGCTTCCAACGTCCACTTCGGCGCCCCCTCGAACGACATGGACAACGCCAAGTTGTCCACTCTCCTACTGGGCAGAAGCTTGCCTTCGCGGTCCCTCATTTCTGTCATCTTCTCCCACGGAATATCAATCTCGCATTGGATTCTGCACAGCTTCTGGACCGACTCGTCCAGCCAGGCCGGCGGCGTATCGGCATCGCTCATGTAGAGAGTTAACCAGACTGTCTTACCCTCTGGACGAAAGAAGTTGGTGAAGTGGTGGACGACCGGGGCTTTGTCTTGAACGGACTCTCCCTGATGATGGGTTATCAAAACTGGAGGACTCGTAAGTAAAGTTATCCAACCCACCTTCTTGAGGTACCACCGCAGTCTGTTCACTCTCTTGACTCCCTCCCGGTCCACGTATGGCTTCTCTTTTGCAGAATCTATAGGAGGAGAAACGTGACGAGCAGGGAAACTGAACATGGTCCCGTAGCTAGCCCTTGCAATTCGAGAAGCGACATGCGGCATTGACTCGAGTGGATTAAGTGTATCCATCTCGGCTGGAAGTGAAGCACCAGCAGGGTTGTAGGCATTCTTCAACACCGCTATCACAGCACCTCTCGAAACGGCAGACCACCTGGAGTGCTCTTGTCAGCATGGATACCGTAAAGCACTGGTGTGGTGTCCTACGCAGGTGACGGTTGCAGAACATTCTTGTGTTGTTCTTGCAACATCGAATAGAGGTACCTCGACGAGCCAAGTCCGCCGACGAGAAGGATTTTCTAGGGATGTCAGCTGCACCGCCCATCAAGGCTGGATGTAGGATCAGTATACCTTTGCTTGTTTTCCGAGATTCTTTTCTATCTGCGCCTTCTGTTCGCTGATCAGTCCTCGGATGCCACTGTACGTTCTTGCGTAGAATTGCTTGACAACATCGCTAAGTTTTAGGGGACGCATCAGTTCAAACTTTCTCTACACGAAGGAGAGCGCCGATCTGTCATACCCGGAGATCTGGAAGTTGTCGATGGCGCCCTTCGTTCGCTTGAAAACCCCGAATGCTCGCGCGGGCGGCCGGAGGGCGAACGAGCTTTCCTTGCCGGTGAAGGCTCGCTTGATTCCGTGTTCCCATTCCTCGTTGACGAAGTTACGGACTTCGGCCTGGTCACACTTGTCAAACTTTAGTCCTGACTTTATTCTCATCCAGTTCCCAAAGGCATCGTCAATGAGAAAGGCACCACAGAGCTTCCCTGTCACGTAGTCAGCGAACCCAGCCCATCATTGCCCTAGCAGAGTGGTGGAAGTTACCGTCGCCTTTTACGGCTTCCTTGACGATGAAGGGGGTTAATGATGTCACGGTATAGCTTGTGATATCCTGTAGATGAAACACATGTCAGTATCACTCTCTCCGTTGAGGCCCGAAAGCCAGGACAGGATGCGCCTACAACCGTGCCTCCTCCACAATCGCAGACGATAAACGACTCGCCAACCTGCATCGCTCGTTAGGGATCTTCCATGCGTATTGAAACAATAAGAGCGTAGCAAGTGTACCTCGATCTCGGGATAAGCCCTGCGATCAAACAAGGTCGACACGGCTGCGGCCTCGGGCTCTTCGACAAGGATAAGTTTTGTCGTGCCAACTCGCCTCGGTTTGAGGATGCCCGCCCTCTTTGCGGCTTCCTCCATTTTTTGCCTTGCGTAAAGTGGCCAGATGGCGGGTACAGTGATGGCGACCTTGATCGGGAGGAGGTCGATATCGACCTCGTGCTTGATTTCTTCGAGCGTGTGCTCCCAAAGCTTTTGCAAAAATCCAGCGATCAAACCTATCACGGCGCCGGGCTCGGAGCCAGAATGCTTGCGCAGTTTTTCTCGTGAATCCTCCAGCGGTACACTAGGGTCCATCATGTCTCTTTTCAGGTCCTTGGTTTCCAACAAAAGGAGCTTGAACCAACGGATTGGGTCGGCGTCCTTGGACACAAGGTATCCCCAATCCTTTGTTTCAAGGTCTACTTGGGTGGGAATCTGAACCTCGTCTTTTCCGCGCTGCCCGTCGTATGGCCAGTGAGCGACGTGGTGGATATCGTCTGGCGTCGCTGAGTAGGCCCAGGACACCCCCGAGTACCTGTGGGAATCAACGGTTAACACAGGGCCAGTTGACCGCAGAGGGCCACAAGCGGGGACTTGCGTTGTCCCAAAGTCAATCCCGATTGCAAGATATTTTTCTTCGCGCTCCGGCTGGTGTGGTTGATGTCGGCGAGATGGCCAACTAGGAGTGTCGAGCGGCGCCTCGAGTTCGACGGCGCCATGATGGATATGATCAAGCAAGGAGCGCGTGGAGGTGTGAGACGAATTGGTTTCCATCTTTGCGTAGGGTTCCAGACGGCTCAAGTCGAGGCGTAATGTAACGGTTGCTGCTGATCTGCCCTCGAGGCTCGAGGTACCGGTGTGCAGTCGGCTCCTGCTCGCTCTTATACCATGGCGCAACGTCCGCCTACCGTCATCCGCAGTCCGCTTGACTTTTGCTTTTTTGACCCCCCTCCTGTCGGTGTTTGCCAATCGAAGCTAATGGTTGGACCGCAGGGAGCCTGCTCCTCGGAGGCTTGGTCTGTACCACGGTCAAAGCGCCACCCCCTCCCTGTTCTTCAATTGGGCACCATCACGGCCCGAAAGCTTTCGCAGCCTGCTCCTGTGGCGTCTAAGAATATCAACACAGCCTGCTTGAAACCCCCTCCCACGTATCAGTCCCAAAATGATGCCGCCTCATTCAGCTTTCCAGTTGAGGGCATCTACAATGAGCTGTGGCGCCCAACTCTTGTCGTCGCCTTCCCGGTGTCTGCTCGTGGATGTTTGGGACCTGCAGAGTCGCCGCACCTGCTTCAGTGGCGCCAACTATGACTAACTATTGCTGCGAAACTGGTGGGTGTGGAGAACAGAGTCCGTCTCATTCGCCAGGTTAGCGACTTGAGGGCTGAAAAGTTCCAAGAAAGGAATCAAACCCCACACTCATGCGCTTGGGAGCATGCCGTGTTACCAAGTTGCTAACGGAACTTGGGAAAGCCGGGTATCTACCTCTCTAGGTAGGTAGATAACACTTGGTCGGGTTAAAGAGGGCGACTGCGGCTGCGGCGTTGGTTGCGGCTGCCACGGGTCCAGTCGAAACAGAGCCCTCTCCGATCAAATTAAAGCCCCCTCGTCTGCAGTCTGCCCAGTCGTGGGCCATTTCTTCCCGCGCCTGGCACCCACTGTGACTGTTACTCGGCCGTTCTCGTAGTCCTGTCATTATGGTTGAAACTGATGGGATGGTGTTGGTGATGGGCGTGACGGGCTCTGGCAAGAGCACCTTCATCAACACGCTCAAGCCCAACTCAGTGTCTGTGGGCCATGGACTCGAATCGAGTATGACCCCCCATCGGGCACACACGGCTGCGGTTGCTGACACTGACAACCTGAGGATTCAGCGCCGTCTCGGCCTCAAGCCGTTCAGGTTTTCCTCGATGACGACGAAGAGTACTCGGTCACAATCGTCGACACGCCGGGGTTTGACGACACGTATCGGTCGGACGCCGAAGTCCTCGAAGAAATCATGGAGTTCCTCGCAGCTCAGTATGCGTTGAAAATACCGCTGAAGGGCATCATCTACCTGCACCAAATCCACGAGAACAAAATGAAGGGGTCAGCGAGGCAGTATCTCGAGGTTTTCCAGTCGCTCTGTGGCGATCAGGCTCTTGGGAAGGTCATGCTTGTCACGACGCGATGGGACCGCGTGGGGCCACACGAGCTTGGGGACGCACTGCGTCGCGAGCAAGAGCTCATTGACAAGTGGTGGAGCCCTATGCAGAAGATGGGCTCGCATGTGACGCAGTTCCACGGATCTCGAGGCGAAGCCGAGGCCATGATTCTCGAGCTGGTACGCGATCGGTCTAGTGTCGTCCTGGATATCCAGAGAGAGCTGGTGGACGAAAATAAGGAGATCGGCGAGACAAAGGCAGGCCAGCAGCTGGGACAGCAGATGAAAACCCAAATTGACGACCATAAGCAGCTCCTTGCTCGGCTCGAGGCTGAGATTTCCGAGGCCCACCGTGAAGCCAGCTCCCGGGCAATGGCGCGGCTGAAGGAGAGCAGAAATGGTGCCAAAAACGATGTTTGGAAGCTGCAAAGATCGCAGGGCGGATTGAAAGCCAAAGTTGGCGCAAGAATAAGAGAGAAGATCGAAGGTGTGCGGGCAAGCCGCCGCGAGGCGCTCACCACCAGCTTGTCCGTCTTCTCCGCCGTCCTCAATCTGACCCTTACCGTAGTCAAGTTCGTAGGCTTGGGTGGGTAGCGGAGGGTGCGGCGGGTTGATCAACATAGCACAGTCTCGACTTTCCATAATCAAACTACCTACCCGAGTACTCTAATTAATCGTCTTTTGTCTCAAATCTACTAATTATGATTTATTCCCACACCCGATAGTAGGACAGAGTCACAACAAACCGAGTTGGAAAATCGTCGTCTATCTACCCAGCCAAGATTTCCGTCTCCCATGTTTCTTTCTCTGATGAGCTGAGTGCTTATTTGGCTCAACTCCTGCCGGGCCTCACATGCCTCCGCCGCTGGAATGCCCATCAAATGCTCCCCAATCTCTTGCGCTTGATCAACCACTGGTATTCCCACCCACCGCGCTTTGGTACGCACCAGATAACTCATCAGCAAATGTATGTTAAAAGACTGAAATGTCTTAATTAGAGGACTAATAAGCTGTTGCGTGTGTCAGGGCGCTGAGGACTAGGAGCTGGGGAAGAAAAGGGGGCTCGGGGTTAGAGAAAAAGGAGTCGCTAGGGTTAGGGTTTATGTAAGTGACCCCCTGAGCCCCTTGAGAAGAGAATGTCAGAAAGGAAAAATGAAACTCCAGCACGGAAAAACACCAAGCCCACTGAAGTTCAAAAACTGCAACAAGAACCACCGTTCATTCCCACCACTCCTGCCTCAGGTTCTTCAACCACTCCCTTCGTACCATGACACCATTCTCAAACGACGCCGCGGCAACGTGTTTCGCTTCTTCGGGCACCGGCCAAGCGCGATAGAACGGGTGACGCGGGTTGCACTTGAATTCCACCATAGTCATCCTTCGCTCCTCGTCTCGGAGGATCGGCAGGCACTCGTCGCACCAGTTGGTCGTGCTGCTGCAGACTTCGCAGGCGTACATCTCGGCGACCTCGCCAACGTCCCGGTAGCAGTTGTCGCAGTAATACGACTTGGCGCTCTGACCTTGCATATCCAGGTTCAGGTGGGGCTGTGGTTCGTCGCGAACTTGTTCGTCTGGTTTGATGTCTAGTTCGTTGATGGTTTTGTCTGGGGGTGTTTGCTCTGGGGTGTCCTCTTCCGAGGACTCGTTCGAAATGTTTTCGGTTGTTCCGGCGAGCTCGTCCTCCGTCTCATCTGCTTGCTTTCCGTCATCGCCGTTGTCGCTCTCGTCTTCGTCCTTCTGTGACATTTCCCGAAAGAGAATGGCCATGATCGCTCCGGCGTTTTCCCTGTCGCCGGCGTGGAAAAGCGACACAGCGAGACTTTTCAGCCCGGCTTTGTCATTTGTGGGGTCGTCGTCGTCGATCGTGTTCAGTTCCTCCAGCAGCCGGGCCCGGAAGCACTTTCGCCATTTCGGCTCCTCGGCGCCCTTGAACTCCCTCATCCAGCGACCCCAGAGCATGGCTGGATAGTCGGTGCGGAAGACATCGAAGCCCTCATAATCATCGGTAAAACCCGTAGACACCGCCACCGCCAGCTCCTTCAACTTATCTGCATATGCTGGTCGTGTTGTTGGGTCTTTCGTCCACGAATCGACGGCTGCGTCGAAATGTAACTGGGCCAGCAGATTCCGAGCATATTTGCGATGGGGCGCGTAGTTGTCCTGAAAACTGTCACTTTGTGACAGCCGTTTGAGGAAAGCCTCTAGCAGCACCACACAATCCTCCTTCAAGCCATAGTATGTGTACTTGATCCGCGCAATGGTATATGGCAGGAAGAGTTTGATCCACTCGCGGTCGCCCGTGTCGACAATTGCAAGCGCCTTGTCGAATGCGTCCAGAACAAACTGTGGCCTCCCTTCCTTGGCGCAGGCCCAGCCGATGACCCAGAAAACGGGTTGGCCATGCAGAAAGAGCCGTACCAAGAGGCTGAAGGAGGGGCTATCGGGTGAGCCCTGAGAATCCAGAAGTTTTAACACGGTCATGACTTCCGCTGACTCCTCACGCTTCTCCAGCTCCTGTAGCAAGGTGACAGCCGCTATAATGCTTGTAGGCTCGGCCCAGAACCCCTTTTCGGCTGCCTCGAACGCTTTCTCGCTGTCTCCGAGTTCGTTTTGCCACTCGGTGATTCGGGGCCAGAGGTAGCTGGAGACAAATTCCATTGATTGCGGAAGCGCATCAATGGCCTTTTGCTGCCAAGCAATAGCATCGAGATACTGTCCCTGCTCACCCGCACAGCGAGCTAGACCCTCCATTGCCACCCAGGCTTCCGGATCCAGAGCTACCGCTTTACGGTAGTGAGCGACAGCGGGCTCGTAGTGATAGCCCATCATCAGCGCCCATGCGAACAAGGTATGCCAGCTATATTGGAGATAGGTTAGCATATTTATGTTGATACCGTCGCCTTGGCCTAAGATTAGAGAGAGAGTGGGAAGGCGGCCACCTACTGCGTGTCGTGCTCAAGTCCTGCATAGCTTGCGATGTGTTCGAGGCGCTCCGGCGTTACAGATGAGAAATCGTAGAAAACTGGTGTTGTTTCGGAAAGTGTCGCATCAGACTCAATCCAAGTGAGCCAACCGTTAACGAGCCAAGAATCAACCTCCCCCTTCACTAAGTAAGCTTGCGTGTCATAGCCAGACCGGGAAAGCCACTTCTTCGACGCGGATGCGATAGCTGGCCGGAGGAGACATTCAAAGGAGTTTGCAGCTTCGAGCATCCAGGCTACCGCATCATCGTCACACGAGGGAATGTAGTCCCGAAACGCCATGACACTGCCCAGCCAGGACTGCACTAGACGAAGATGTTTGTCGGTGGCGACCCACAAGCTCCAGAGCTCCGTGGCAGAGGTGTGGAACTCATCGTAGTCGGCCTGCGCGCTGACAAAGCTCAGGGTTCCTTTGCTCGTCCCAAACAGCCAATACAGCCCCTCGATGATCTTCCCAGCTTTCTCTGGCGGGACGCTTGCACGGTCGACGGCTTCCAGATGAAATGGCAGGTGGCAGAGCGGGTAGTCACATAGAAAGCGCCGAGATGGGTCCAGCGAAAGCTCGAGCTGGAACATGTCCAGACATGCAATCGTTATGTCCGCCTGCACATCGTCTATGCCTGGAACGATGGGGAGACGTCGATTTCGATGAGTTTTCGGGTTGCCTTCGCGGACGAGGAAGTCTCTGATGCGTGTGTGACAAAAGGCGACCCTGGTACGTTGTTTGTTCCAGGGCAGGTGGGAAAGGAGGTCTTCTCTCTCTCCATCCCGCTCGGCGTCTTCGTTATTATTCGTTTTGGTGCCGGAATTGGCAAGTGTACCCATCCGGGAGAAGCCTGGGGCCGTACTGAAAATGTCGTCTTCGTCGGAGTCGGTGTTCACATCGCTGTCATCCCCATCCCCGTCCCCGTCGTCACTCCCGTCGTCATAGGAGAAGCTAAAGGCTTGGTCTTCGTCTGTTTGCGAGTCCGTTCCGCCAGGAGACGATTCCTCGTCTTCTGCATCCTCATCGTCGGGATCCTCGTCGTCAGGAAACTTCAGGTCAAATACCGACGATAGCCTGCCACGCGTGTGTTTCCAGAGGAGGTAGTTTGGTTTCCGGTTTGGGAGACTGGTGACGATGTCCAGCTCACCAAACAGCAAAGGCCGTCGTGCATGCGTCATGAACATGAGCATCTTGCGCAGAACGACCTGGTCCAACTCCTCGTCCCGGGCAAGTCGGTCGAAGACGGACCAAATCATCTCGTCGAGCGTCGTCGGTGGGCTGGCGAGGATGGCCTCGATCTGCGGCAAATCCTTCTTGACCAAGCTGTCCAGCAGCAGCTTGGCCCACAGGAACACACCGTCGGCACCTTCGGTCACTCTCTTGAGAATCTTGCTGCCCTCTTTGTTGGCCCTTTTCAGCCCACCGGGCTTCATCCTCCGCATCTCCTGTAGAGTTTCCAGTTCTCCCAGTCGCTGGCGGATGTAGCTCTCGATATCGTCGCGGTTCTTGTTGCGGGACACTTCGATGAAGAAATTCTTTTCCAGCCGCTTGAAGTCCATATCACTGCGCAAGGAACCCCGCCCGATGACGGCCAGACGTATTCCGCCCTGTCCTGACTTGTTGACGTTCCGGGCTGATGACAGCACGAGATCCTTCATCAGTCCTAAAATTGCTTGCCTGGTTTCGGCGGTCGCTTCATCCAGGCCATCGATCACGATCGTCACGGCGCGTCGGTCCTGACTAATGTCGGGGTTGTTGTAGTATCCAAGAAAGAGGTTTTCCCAGGTCAGGTCGGCTGTGATGGTACGGGATCGCTCGCGGCAGACAGCTATGGCATGTCTCTGAAACTCGGCGTCCTGGCCCGCGATCTGCCACGCCAACGTCTTGAGGAGAATGTTTGCATCACGCAAGTTCTCGTTGTTTTCTTTGACAAAAAAGTACGCCACCGGGTCTTGGCTTGTGATTTTTGGCTCCTTCAGCAGTTGGATGAGTCGAGTGGATAGAAAGCTCTTCCCGGAGCCGGGGCCGCCGAAGATCCAGAGGATGACGGCCTCGCGGCTCATCCACGCCCGGAAGAAGCTTTCATTTTCGAGCCATGCGCCGGTACCCTGCAAGAGAACTCGCTCGTTGCGGATGAATATCTCTTCAACGTCGGCGGGCGCAGAAGTGCCGGAGAGGGTGCTGCGGAGTCGGCCTTTATCTTCCGCCTGCGCATTCTTGTCCTTGTCTGCCTCGATGTTCTCGAGCACCTTGCTGAGCTTCTCGTCGGTTGCCTTGGCCACCTCCTCAATCCTCTGGGTAGTCGCGTACGTCACACCAACGGTGTAACGCTGTTCGCTCTCCAGCATCCGATTCAGCTCATCAATCAACTTTTTGGTGATTGGATCCTTGCCCAAGAATGTCACGCGCAGGTATTCCCGAAATCGACGCTCGCGGATCAACTTCTGAGAGCGGCCGATGACCTTCAGGAGGACTGCCAGGATGGCGACAATCTTGCGGCGCAGGACGGGATCAAGCTGGGGCGCCTCGGCATAGTGGGCGAGGCGCTCCGAGAAGTCCACCAGCTCACGGAACAGTTGCTCGACCCAGTCGTAGGCGTTGCTGACCCCATCGCACGCTTTCAGGAGATGGACGATGGCTCCCAGTACGGCGCTGGACGCGGCACCGAAGTCAAGCGTAGAGGTCGGCGTGATGGCGATCTTTGCAATGGTTGTGATGGGCGCGGCGAAGACCTTAAGGGCCGACCAGAGTCGCTCGTGCTTGTGCCGGAAAGCAGAGAATTCGGCATCCGATGTTTTGATCTGCGCCACCACGTCCGCAACGGTCTCGATCCTGGCCGATATCTGTGTCGCCACAAGGGACGGGCTCTGCCCGGTCTCTCGGGCATACTCCTCAACGGCGTCGTTCCTGCATCATGGTTGGAGCATGAGCGTTAGCTGGAAAACATCCACGCAACGGAAAACCCCGGTCTCGGGATCAGACGCACCATAGCCCCTTCAAGTCATCGGCTGTCGACTCCATCGCCATGTTGCTGTGCTGTCGAGACGTATGGTTCAAGATGGGGTATTCCAGCTCAGCCCAGTCTGGCAACCTTCGGTCTGAACGTCGCGTCAGACCACACTAATATGAACCCGCAATCGATAAAGGAGGGGAAGCGAAAGGAGCCGCATGTTCTTCTCGCAGCCTTGGGCCCCCCAATCTTACTTGCATCGCTGAGTGGCTCCGCAGTGTCTGCCTGGAATTGCGGGGTAGTCATCATCTGCTGTGCCTCTCGTCTGCGCTTCGGGATCTGATTGAATTGAAGTTTTCGGTGAGCCGGTGTAACTTGGGGGTTTTCCCGTCGCCACTCATCCCCCAACGTCGCTTGTCATGAACCTTGGCTCGAGCAGACCGCCGGCCTGCCTCAGACATTCACCGAGAACACGCAAAATACTGCCAAGTGATGCCCCAATATGACGCCAACAGAGCCTGCTCCTCTGCATTGCAATAAATTTCACTAGGTATTAACGCGACGATGACAGCGACCGCATGCTAAGCAGAAAAGAAACCCAAATCCCAACGCGCATAACCAAGAAATAGCACCCATGGTATCACGAACAACGATGCCTGTCCCTTTATTCCCGACCGCTCCAGTCCGATCCGCGCCTCTCCAGGCTCGAGATGGCGCTCGCCACCGCCGTCTCGATATCGACGTGGAAGTACGGCCTGTTGACGCCGTAAATCGGCACCAGCTTGCCTCCGTTGCCACGCGTCGTCGGGACGGGAGTGACCTCGCCGGCAGCCTCGATATCGACGTCCTTGGATTTGGACGTGACCTGGGCGGTCTTGCTGTCGCTTCCAGAAGAAGCACCACCGGCAGCGCCAATCAGCGGCTCGTAAGCGGACTTGTCGTCGCCGTTGTTGGCATCGTACCGCGTCTCGCCACCAAACCCGCTTGCTACCAGCGAGCGCTTGGTCCAGCGGTTGGAGACACTGGCGAAATGCCACTCGACGCGGTCGGGCTCCACGTAGCGGTTGAACTGATCTCGCAGATCGATGAGGGCCTGGGCAGCGGTGACGTCGAGGTGGTTGACACCGGTGAAGTCGAGGATGACAGCGCGCAGGATGGGGCGGGCGGCAATCTCGTCGTTGTTGGCGACCTTGCCGCGGCGCGGGCCAGGGTCATTCCACGGGCGGTCCTAGTACACGTTAGAGTCTGGAAAAGAAGAGTTGTAACCGTGAGGGGCACTTACACCAAGCTTCTCATATTTGTTCAGTTGGGTGCGGCGGGTGTGCTTAAAGATGTGGATCGTGAGCTTGTCTAGGTGGCGAGCCGAGTTGACGTAATTGAGACCCTCGTTGAAACGGTAGATGAACACGCCGGGGAACGGAGACTTGATCTCGAGCTCAGGGTTGGAAAGGTCACCGTGGTCGAGCGGGAGGAACGCGGAGTGGGACTTCTCGCCGCTATTGTCCTGGCTGGAAGAGGCGCTGCCCCGGACACTGTTCCTCGGGACGGCCTTGGCGGTCACCTTGCCGAGGAAGTGGCCCGGGCTCTTCGCAAGACGGAAGAGCAGGAGCGCGCCAGATGCGGCCACCGTGGTGTAGATGCCGTTCTCAATCGAGGTGAAGACGGAGACGAAGACGCCAGCAAAGAAGATGACGAATTCGAGCGGGGAGGTGGTCCAGTACTGGTACACGTCGCGGGGAGGCGAAATGAGATCACCAACGGCGTGGATGATGATGGCGGAAAGAGCAGCCGAAGGGATGTAGAAAAAGACAGACGTCAAGGCGTACAGCGCCAGCAGGACGACGACTGCGGTGAAGATACCGGCAAGGGGAGTCCTGACTCCGGCCTTGGACTTGATGGCCGTCCGAGAGAAAGAGCCGGTCGCCGGGTAGCCGCCAAGGAAGGGTCCGAAGACGTTGGTGAAGCCGATGGCAACAAGCTCCTGCGAAGGATTGATGATGTAGTTGTTGACGCGGCCGAAGGACTTGGAGATGGCAATGTGCTCGATCAGCAGCACCAGGATGGTGGTGGGGATATCAGGCCCGAGAATCGAGAGAATTTCGGAGTCAACGCGCGGCGCGCCAGTGTGCTGGAAACCTGGAAGAGACATTTAAAGTCAGAACACATACGGGCATAACATTGCGTCGGAAAAACCTACCGCTTGGCACAGTGCCGAGGATCTTGAACTTTGCATCGGCCGCCTTGGAGATGCCGCGGTTGACGCCCCAGCTGACAAGGATGTAGAGAATGACGACGAAGGCCATGCGAAGGGTCGAGATGAAGAACCACGTCTTCTTGTACTTGGGGTACTTGCGGCCCATAAAGTTGCAGAACCAACGGATGAAGTAGAGGCCGAACAAGGCAGTCAGGCCCATGGCGGCGTCCAGCTTGGTCTTCGGCAGGGCCTTGAGCGTGTTGATAATGACCAGGTAGGTCGGGTCGCGAGTGTTGACACCAGCGATGCCCATCAAGCCAGGGACCTGGCCGGAGGCGATGCTGATGGCTGAGCCAGTCATGAAAGCGCCAATGGCCACGAGGGGAATGAACTCGACAATGAAGCCGGCCCTGATCAGACCCAAAAACAGGAGGACGACACCCGAAATGAACGCCAGGCTGCGGGCGATGGTCTCGGCGGCGAGGTCGGGATTCGTCTTTTGCACGTTGAGGACGATGTTGCCGACAATGGTGGACATGACGGCGACGGCCTTTCACTTGGTTAGCGCGCGATCGAGTTTGCGGCGGGAAAAGCGTGCACCTACACCAATGGTAATATCCTTGGAGGTGGCAAAAGCCCAGTAGAGGAGGAAGCCGACGAACGATGTGTAGAGGCCGTACTCAGCCGGCAGATTGGCGAGGAGGGCATATGCCATGCCCTGAGGCACGACGACAAAACCGACAGTCAAGCCTGGGGGAAGCTTGTTAGTTCGACCATTTTGGCTGACTGGGCGTCAACGGGAGCCAGCACTCACCGGCAACGAAGTCTCCGATCAGCCATTGCAGGTTGTAGTGCAAGATCCACCCGAGGAAGGGGAACAGCTCATGGAGGTATCGAAGAATACCAGGGACGGTGGGGAACAGCGCGAACAGGGCCTCCTTGACGGAGGGCTCCTCCTCGACGTAGGAGCCATCGTCGTAGAAGGCGGGGTCGTCGACGATCGGGTCCGGCTCGATGCCGAAGAACCGCTTGACGCGGTCGGCAGTGGTGGTCGTAGCCATGGTGGTAGCCCGTGTCGGTGTGGGTCGTGTCGAGCTCGGGGTTGCAGCAAGAAGGAAAGTGTATGAGGTGACCTGCAGGGTCGAGTTTTATATCTGAGAACAAGCACCTCTGACCTGCCGCATCGGGTGACCCCCAAACGCGGTGTTCAAGCACCCTGGCTTCAGCTGAGCTCCCTGTGTGGGCAGCCACGGCAGCCGGGGGGCGGTCGAAGCCGGGGGAGGTCGAGACCGTGGGAGCAGGGGGTGGAGAACAAACCGGGTTGTGGGCGAGATAGTTTGAGCACGCGTTCGGCGGAGGATGCTTGTCGACAGCCTCTGCCGCGGGATGGAAATCCACAATCGGTGATCTGCCCAGCCAGGCGGGCAGCCGATGACACACGGGATTGGGGAAGCCCTCGCCTGTCGAGCCTGTGCACCACGCGAGGATCTGCAGACTGCGGGCAAGCGGCGAAGACCGGGACCAGAGCAGGGGTGGTTCCGTGGTGGTGCAGAGGACGAAAAAAAACCTGAGACCTTCGAGACCTCGAAGCGCCGTGTAACTGGCGATGGAGGGGTGGGGGGGAGGGGAGGGGTGAGAGGGACTTGGGACTTGGGACCTGGGATGGGTTGGATCCCGGGGAACAGGACATGTACCGAGCCGGGGCGGTCCCCGTACCAACAGACGGACGCAGTTCGCCAGACAAGCAGATAGAATAAGGTCCGCGGTGGGCCCTCCCGAGAAGGTTTTCCTGTCCGGGACTGGGTGTGACGGGGGCTTGCTGCAGTTGCTGCAGACGGCGGATCGGGAACCTGGAGCTATCCGCTTTTTCTAAGCCCCAGACATAAAGCATGGCATTTTGCGACGCCCAAGACGTGAGATTGCGCAAACCCCCATTGTTGGTCGCATCTTCTGACGTCTTCGGATTCTGTCGATCCGGCCTTGGAGTTTTCGGGTTTGCAAACAACGAACGTCGTCGCAGGCAGTGGCTCGGCAGACGTCAGTTGCGCCTCAATCTCTGGGCATCGCTGAGCGCTCTCTTCCGTAGGGAGGACCAAGAGCAGCCCCTCGATGCTTGGGATGCTTGGGAAGCTTGTCCGCCGTGCGGCGCCGGCTGGGCAGCTGGGCACCGCAGCTGGGCACCGCAGCTGGGCACTGGGCACCTGGCTCGCCTGGGCACCTGCTGGCCACCGCTGGGCAAGAAAAACAACAGGATGCAATGGCTCGGGGATGCCTTCCTGGAGGTGCAGCACAAGGCGCGAAAAAACGCCACGGCCCCATCTGCTCTTGCCATGGCGTTCTGTCGCAATTTCTTGGCTGCGGTGGATGTGTGGTGTTCGGGCAAGAGCGGCGACCGCTGACCTGCGCGTGCCTGCGCGGCCGCTCCAGATGGCTTCTGGTGTTGGCTGGAGCTGTCTGCATCGGGCAAGTGGCATGCCTAAAATGTCCCCCTCTCGCGGGGTCGCGCGCCCTGATTGGCTGCCGCAAACAGGTAGCTTGGATGACACCATTTTGGGAGCCTCTCGTCCAATTCACCTGTTCCTGCCACACGCGGCCCAGGCCCGCCCTGAGCGTCGTTTCTGCTTCCTTCTCGTGCCAACACAAACCGTCGGCTCGGTGGCTTTTTTGGGCTCAGCCCGTAAGCCCATCATCATCTCCCAATACTGCGCAAGGCCTGTCCCTCTTTGTCAGAGTTTAGTTAGAACGTGGGGGCGGCCCGCAGCACGCTCCCGGCCCAAAAGAGTCAAAAGGGACCTGCCGCCCACCCATTTCGCATGACGACATGCCAGGGGTTCTCTTGCGCGATCACGCAACTCTCCCTCGACGTCCAACCACTGCCAGCCCCCCGCAGACGGCAAACCGAAGCACACGACCTCCCCGGCGCTGCTGGCTCAGCTGCCCAGCACCAGCGCCGTCCACGGCGCCCAGCGTGGCATCCTTCCTGCCGGCAATTCCTCCCCGCCATGCCACAACGTGGTTGAAAATCGAAAATAGTCAGCCTCAGTGGGTATCCTCGCTTCCCGCTTCCCTCGCGGGTGAGAGCGAGATCCTCGATCAGACCCGGCAGCTCGGTGCCGCCGCGATGGGGAGCCTCGTGGGAAGGCCGATCTTGACGCGTGCGCGTGGGTTGGGGGTTCGCAGATGACGACGGCAGGCCGGGATGGAAATAATATGGATCCCATCACGGTACATAATTAAGAGGCCTTGGGACATGCCGCGGAGACGTCAGCCCAACTCGAAAGGCGAGATGGAAGCTGAGATTGGCATCTTGGAGCATCATCGCCGTCGACGACGCAGGTCGGCGTCACCGAGATTGCCAAGTGCATGTCAGAAGCGCTCTCCGTCAGGTTGAGGCCTGCCCGGAAGAGCTCCACACACCCTGCTCGGGCATCATTGTGGAGGACTCGGCGGGCACTTGGAAGAGCACTTGGAGGTTGTGATGAGCCGTGGTGAGATGCGATGAGCGAGCATCGGTAGCGGGCCTCGCAGATCCAGAACCCCACCGGCGAACTCTCTCCGGGCGGCGAGTTGGGATCCACACACCGAAGGCCAGGCTTCAGAGACTTGCCTCCAGCGCTCCCAGAGTCCAAAAACACATCCCAAAAACACTTGCCAAATCAAGCAGCCAGGTCAGAGAGCAACCTCTGGGGACGCTGAGGTCGGCGAGCGGTCAGCGGTCGGGGAACAGCTCCCTGTCTGGGGGATTGGGCTCGTGACCAGGCCTTGCCGTGGCGTTATCACGCCTTCTTGCGCAATGCAGGCCTACCTACCGCCCTGCTCAAGTCTGTCCCAAGAGAGGGCCCCTAGTCGAGCCAACCTATCGGGCAAGCCCGTCTTGCTGCCCGTACATTCTGTTTACGTGGCGATTCTCTGTCCCCCAACTTATTGTTCGAGAAACGCAGTCGATTTGCTTCGTTTGGCGTGTCTCAGTCTGCCATTGCATCAACCTCCACCACGCAAGATGGGGGTACTCGGGACCAATCCGGGCCGACGTTGGGGTGCATTGGGCCGTCCGGGTTTGGGCTGTTCCGCCCTGGCGCTTATGATGCCCTCGTCGCCGCCCTCAACCGATGGTGTGCTGGCGACGTCCTCGTCGTGATGCACAAAGCAGCAGGGAAATCGAACGCAAGCATGCACCTCACTTGCGTCAGCGATCAACTACTACTACTGTAACCCATCTCCGCGCGTGCGTCCCTGCAAAAGCGGGATTGGATTCCTTGCATTGCACCGGGCACGGCCAACAAGCTCTCCAGTGACGTCGGTGCGATAAGATGCAGTCCGCTGCCGCTAATACTGCCGGCCGCCTGGCCTACAGCCCTGATCTAGGGGCTGAGAGCTCGTTCCCAGAGCGGCATCTCGACGACGATAAGGCGGCCCCGTTCTCGGGTATCGAACCCGGGCGCCATCACGGCGTCGTGCCGCTACCCTCCCACGCCTGGCCGGGCCAAAGCCGCCCATATCTCCACCACAATCATGTACGTCAACACTGAACTATTACTACTAACAGTGTTTGATGGCAGCTAAACTTAATCCAAGGTACACGCCCGCAGCCCGCTGGCCGGTCCCAGCAATACCATCTCGGCCCCCTACCCACAGCCAGCCGTCACATCACCACACGCAGAATGGCCCTCATTCCACGAACAACCCCCGGGAACTCTCTTCTGGCAGCACGCCGCACCTCCCGAGTTCAGCCTTGAGGACGACTCCGACTCGATCCAGAGCTACAATGATAGCCCGGAAGAGTTCTGCCCGCCCCTGCCCACTCTGACCTCGGCAAGGAAACCGGGCCGGCAAGGCTCGCGTCACCGCGCGGCGGCGGCCAACCCACCAACGGCCGTCACCACCTCCTTGTCCACGCCAACCCACTACCCAGCAGCGCCAACCCTCCTCGGCCGCTCGGCACCGGACGGACCCTACCTCCCGGACTTTGACTACCACCCTGACGGGCAGTGGCTCGACCCCTCCGACCCCAACACCACCGCCGCGGCCGCCGCTGCGGGTTACCTTCCCTCCCACCCAGCGGCCCGCCACGGCACCCACCACGCCGCTGCCGCTTCCGCCGCGGGAGCCGGCGAAATCGAAATCACCTACCGCGACAGCTCCTCCTCGTCCAAGGTCAACTCGAAGCGCATCGCGCACAAGCTGTCCGAGAAGACGCGCCGAAACCGCCTGACGATCGCTATCCGCGAGATCCAGAAGCTGTTGCCCTCGGAGGAGAGCGGTGGTGTCACTGGTGGTGGGGGTGGTGGTGGCAGCGGCGGCGCCGAGGGCGAGGACAGGGACGGGCTGGATTTTGTGGTGCGGCCTGGCGTGCCGAGCAGTAAGCTTGATGTGGTGGAGATGGCGGTGGGGTTTATTAGGGATTTGAAGGAGAGGAATCGGGAGATGGCGAGGCGGTTGTGGGAGGCGGAGAGGAGGGTTGAGGAGTGTAGGTGTCGATCGTCGAGGGGGGATGGGGAGGGGGCGGAGGAGATGGAGGATGCTGCTGGGTGAGGTGCAAGGGCGGGTTGGGTGCGAGGGCTGGCTTGTCGTGTGCTGTTGGGTTGGTTGGTCTCGGGGGGTGCTGGTGATACATCGACTTAGGTGAGCGCCCTGGTTTGTTAGTTTGCTTTTGCATAGCACGGGTAATAGATACCGCGGCGTCGGTTCGTTGGCGGGTTCTCTTGGAGACACTTCTTCTCTTCCTTCTCCCTCGGTCACGGTGCCAGTCGCTTTCCGTCTTCTCCCAAGTTTAGTCCCACCCAAGTTTGCACAACCCCCGCCGGAGACTTTTTTCTGGCTTGGCCAACCCCAACGTGACCCCCACGGTTGCCCATCCCGCCCAACACGGGAATCCCGCATCCACAAGAGTCCAGACCGCTCCTCAACTTTGACGTAAACACCAGTCTCGCTTTGGACAAGGTGCTCCGCGCTAAGCCGGAGCTTAGATTCTGACCTGTGGAGTCGTGGGCGTTTAGGCCTTTGGGCACGCGACAAGCTCAACTACTATACGTGGGGAACCTGGCTGTTCTGGAGTGTGGGTTGGCGGGACTGATATAGCGTGATGCGGTGCAACTTGAGGGATCGTCAGCATTCGGGTCAGACGTGGCTGTGGAGTGGTGGAACTCAGATCAAGGCTTAGGATCGTTCAACGGTCTCGCCGTGGGACTTTACATGGCAGCTCGGTGAGGGTTCAGACAGATATGCTGCTGTCTCACCCTCGAGGACACGGGGCGGCCAGGCCAAGCCCAAACACGCACATCCACTGTGTATGCACTTCAAGAGTCGAATCGCAGTGGTGGATAACTGTATCCTTTTATTTAAGAGGGAGTGCAGATGTCGAAATGCAGAAAACCATGCCGTTGGACGTGATGGGGTGAGGAAATGCGAACTATATACATGAATCTGGTGATGTTGATTGGAGATGTCTGGGATGCTTGGCCGAGTTTCCAGATCACCGCCTACATCCTCCTCGAGTGTGTTATTGTGCTCATGAGAAACCGCTCTCGCTGGATTCATCTGACCAGTCCTCGCTGGACTCGTCCGACCCGTCTTCGGAAGCCGTGTGCCTGGGATCAGCCTGCTCGGGTTCGGCGTGCTCGGGGTCGGCATACTTGGAGGTAGGGCACTCGGAAGCACTGTACTGAGAGATAGAGCAGTACTGCGAGTCGTTGTCACTTCCATAGCCGTCCTCTTCCCAGCGTCCCTCATTCACGCCTCCGTCCGACTCGTCGTCGTCATCGTAGTCTGGCAAGATGTCGACGAAGTTCCCTTCTTCGTCTCTTACCACGCGGCCCAGGAGTGATGCGATCTCCTCCGCAGTGATCGTGACCTTTGATGAGTCGTGGTCCTTGATCGTCCGGGCAATCAGCTGGAGCTTTTGGACCTGGAGATCGGCCAAACGCTCGTCGACGGTGTTTTTCACCATCATGCGGCCAAAGTGCGTTTCTTTTTGTTGGCCCATGCGGTACACCCGGCCGAAGGCTTGTTGCTCCATGGCGGAATTCCACCAGAGATCAAGGATAATGACGCGGTTTGCGCATGCGAGGTTCAAGGCTTGTCCACTGCACTGGATGGAGGCAACCTGGGGTCAAGAGTTAGCCGAGGTTGGCCGAAAGGCATGGGTCTTCACCACCAAGACCTACAAGAACCCGAATCTTCTTGTTGTTGGTGAAGTCCCGGACTGCTTCGTGTTTCTCGGTGCGAGACATGCTTCCGGAATAGTAAAGAACGTCAATATCCTCGTCTTGGAGCATTCTGCCAACGATACGGGCAATTAGGATGAAGGAGGTAAACACTTTGGCCGTCAGCAGTCGATCATGGATGCCATGTAGTGGATTTCCATCTCACCAATGATTTGGTCTCCCGGGTAGGCCTTGCACCAATCCAGGAGAATGGACTTCAAAATGATCGTTTTAGCGCTCGGAGTGAGAGCTTTGGAGATGTCCTTGTCGCTATGTGCAAGGAACATCGACTTCGTACTGGCTTTCGGCTGGATTCTGTTCACGTCGTCTCCCCGGCCGCGAGGCCTCATCCTCAGAGGAGGACGCCAACGGCTTGCTGTGCCCGCTGCATTGCCTGGCGGCAAAGCAGCAACAAGCGATGCTCGGATATTGGCCATCAGCCGATTGCAGTCACGGCAGCCGTGCCTTTCTCTGCCTGTCGACATCTCCTCCTTGATACTCGATTCAATGCAGTCGCGGCAGAACACATGTCCGCACTTACAACCGAGACATGCTGTCAGCGTCGATGGAGAGCAAAACGGAAGTGTTTCAGACAAACGGGGAAATCGTACGTACTTTGGGTTGGAACGGGTCATCCGGGACGGACCCGCACATCCGGCAAAGATCCACCACTTCCTCATCATGAGTGTGGCTCTTCACTCGCTCGAGTTGTCGGATCATGTCAAACTCAGCACCGAGTCCATCATCATGTTTGGCTGGAGCGGCGACTCCTCCCCGCATTTCTCGAATTCGGAGTTGCTCCTCGCACCAACGGCCGACTTGGTGGATGAAAGGCGTGGTGGTTTGGATGTAGGAGAGCTCTTCGATGAGCCACACGATATCTTCTCGCTCGAAGTGCTGCTTCATCACACTTTCGAGTAGGAATGGGTGAGAGGCAGCTTGCCTGAGCCGGAGCACGTAGATGAGCCAATTTTTGGCCACTCTGTCTCCCCCGTGGCCCCGGGCTCTCCACTCCGCCGAAACCTTCTGTCGAAACTTGTCCTCCACCCTTCTGTGACACGTCAGCCCCCCCCTGTTCGACTCTTTTCCTTCTCTCGGATCTTTCGAAAATAGAGCAGGACATACCTGTAAATCAGCGTCTCCTCCTTGGAGAGTTTGACCATGATAGGTGGTAGCTTGTGGGGTCGGGGCAACTCGAAGAGAGCATGGCCGAAGAACTTGGTGCTCATGGTTCTAGTGCGCGTTGGTGAGTACCTAGGTAATGACGCCCACGATTGCTCCGCAATGAAAACATGAGAAACGAACCTCCTGAGCATGACCTCGTGGAGCAGTTTTTTCAGAGCCTCAGATTGCTCGGCCTGTTCCCGAGTTAGATTAACCTCAGCGGTTTGGTTTCGTCGTGGACTCGGAGTCCATCTTACCGAGGGTGTGCGGTTGACGCCAAATTTGGCTGCGAACTGTCCAAAGGTCAACGCACTTGGAACCCTTAATAGCTTCATGTAAGGAAAGATTTCTTTTGGTATAGGTCAGCTTTCAAAGAACATACTCAACGGTATGAATCAGCCTTGGTCTCCCTAATCACTCGTACCTGTCAGCCGATTCTGGACCGGAGTTCCAGTGAGACCCCATCGGTATTTGGCGTTCAGCGCGATACACGCCTTGGCCCCTTGAACGAGGATTGTTAGCCTTCCTAAAACGATAACTGAACCAGAGACCGAAATAGGTGCAGGATTCTTACTCTGAGAAGCGGGGTTCTTGATGTAGTGTGCTTCGTCGAGGACAAGGCGGTAGAAGTCGAGTTTGAACAGAGGGCCGAGGTACTTGGGCCTCAACTCCGCGCATTCCGTTGAGGTTAGATCATCGTCTTCCTCGAGGTTTCTGATCGCGGAATCAGAGGGGAACTGCATCGAGATTTCATCGTAGCTCGTCACCCTGCGTGTCTCATTGTCAACTAGACGTATACAAACAAATAAACACTGGGAAGATGACGCTTCTGCTTACCAGATGGGAAAATGATCGCGGGAGGCTTGGTTGATGACATCCAACCTCCTGTAGTGGGAAACCGATATGCCCTTGCAGTGCCTCCAGACCTCCTCGATCCACTGCCCGATTGCGCTTGCTGGCACGACAATCAATGTAATGCGTAGTCCGCCTTCAAGATCTTCTCCGGATGGAGGATGGCCGGCAATGCAAGCCAAGGTCTCGACTGTTTTCCCCAGACCCATGGAGTCTGCCAACAGGCCCCCTTGAGGTCCCTCAACTGACTTCTCCCTTGCGACCATCCACCCGGCGGCGACAAACTGGTACGTGTACAATGGTGTGTTCATGGCCGGGAGAAGGTACTTTTCGCCCAAGATCTTGTGCTTTCGAATGGCGACGCGAGCCAAGACCAGCATGCGACGGTCTCCTCGGATCTGGTCCTCGTCAGCATCCGGGTTCTTCGCGATCAGCTCCTCAAAGTATTTCTTTTGCGCCGTGATAGTTGTTGCGTTGGACTCGTTAAGGACTGGCAAGTCTGCCATCTCCTGACCCGCCGTGATGGTGTCCGGGTTCTGGAGCATCCCCAAAATCAATCTGGTGCTCTCCTGTGCTGCCTTCTGGCTCTTTCGTCGGGCTGCTGGTGTTTCTGCACACCTGGGCTTCTTCCGGGATGCTCTTCCATTGCGATTTGCTGTAGGTTTTCGTTTCCGCCCGGTGGAGGACGACGCCTGTGAAGAACCCTCAGGAAGCGGAAGGGCTGCTGTCAGCACCTGTCTCCTTCGATGCAGCCTCTTGATCTGTTGACCAAATTTCTTAAGATCCCGCACCTCCTTTTGCTTCAGGACGCCCCTGGTTTGACGTTTCTGGAGCACCTCCTGCTGAGCGTGAAGCATCTCCAACTTGTTGGCCACCTTCTCAAGGTCAAGCTCTGATTTGCTGTCATCATCAGGAATCAGCTGAACTGCCTCCTTGTCATCTTCTGGCCTGATTTTGATGTCAGTATCTCTTGCGCTGGTGAGCTCGATGTCGGTGTCTGTTGTGTGGGTAAGGTTGATTTCGGTGTCTTCTGTTTCGGTAAGGTCGATTTCGTAGCGGATCGCGCGGACTCTGGCAGATCTTGCGGCAGAGTCGGCCTCTGTCTCTTCCGTCAAGTCAATGTAACGGGAATTCTTGTCCACCTCCCCTGGTTGCGTGACGAAAAGTGACTCATCGTCCGCGTCTTCTTCCACGGGCTGCCTGTTTTGCTCCATGGGCTTATTGTCTTGCTCCAGGGGCTGAGTGTCGTTCTCCATGGGCTCAGACTTTATGAAAACCTTGGACTCAGATTTGATGAAAGCTTTGAGGAATGGAAGGTTTTGCAGTGTTGAGAGCATCTGCGCGGCCCGTGACTGAGACTACCCTTTTAAATGGAATGCCGAGACTGTCCAAGCCAGAGGCGTCAGCGAGCTGTCCGGAAAAGCGGTGAACCAAGTCTGAATCGTGGAGGATCGGAAAACACGACGGCAATGACTGAAGGGACGGAGGAACAGCCAAATACAGGCAAGGGACGGAGAAAGATTCAGTTTGAGGAGGGAACGAGGGTTACGCGGCAGAGTAAGAAAGACAATCCATGTGTGTGGCGGCAAGAGGCAGCCAACAAAGGTCAACTGCAAGATTGACAGAAAAGTTTGACTCCGGAAACTGAGGTAGGTACTCGCCTGTGTTGCCAACCTTAAAGCAGCGGGAACTGAAGGAAGAGCTCCTTCGTGCGCCCGAGGCGGATGTTGCATTGGAGGAGTCGGCTGGAAAAATGCTCTGTGCCACTGCTAGGTAACGAATATCAGACACCGGGTGGTGGATTTTGAGTGGAGGTGGAGAGTGTTGACCGCAAAACCGATCACGATTTGGCGGCCCAAGTCGTGATGTGGCCAGCGCGTGTATGAGGAAGCGGATGGAAAATATGAAAAATTGGCGATAGTTGGGAGAAGAAGAGATAGTGTTGAAGATTTGGAGCACAGAAGGGGTCGAGGGCAACAAGATTTAGGAAGGGTTGGGAGGGAGCTTTTGGGAAATAAGATTAGGAGGTGGAAAAGAACCTAGAAATGGTACCTACCTGAAGGAAGAGAAGGGCGGAGGTAGAACAACGGGGAGCACGAGGGATGGAGGGGGGGAGAACGTGACAAAGGGAAGGTGGCGGAGGAAAGACGAGGGAAAAAGTGAAGGAAACGGTAAAAGAAAGGTGAAAGAAAACCCCAAGGCGATGAAAAAGAGGGAGGGAAACATGGAAGGCAAGGAGAAAAGGTAGAGAAAGGAACATTGGAGATGGAGGGAAGCAAAGGATAGTACGAACAATAGAGAAGGAGAGAAGAAGAGAGCAAAGGCTAGCGAAAGTCGATTCTCGGATTCAACAAGAATTTACCAGGGGCGAAACCATGTATTTGGACGTGCTTTCTGGTAGAATTGTTCATTATTGAGAGTAATCATAGCTGCGAGCCCCTACTTACGTCTTAAATGAGACCAACTGGCGAAACGCGGCTCTCATCGTGCTTTCGTCCTCCTCGGGGCGTCGTAGAATTATCCCCTTTTCCTCACGCCTAGACTTGGACCCAAGAAAAAACCCCATACCTCCGAAAAAAAAGAAAGGGACCAAAATGACTCCTCACCCCATTACCTTTTCCAACCTCTCTTCACTCTCTCACTCCGTCATACCCTCCATCTCACCCTCCCCGTCACCATCCACCACAATCACCTCCATTTCGCCCTCCCCATCACCCGCATTTCCACCACTCCCCTCCCCTCCGCCCACCCCCTCCTCCTCATCATTCCCAAAAAGCCTGCCCAACTCCTCCACCGTCAACACCGCCCTCTCCTCCTTCCCGTCCTCCCCCAGTGCCCGAGCAATAACCCTCGCCTTCTCCTCTTGCATCTGCACGAGCCTCTCGTCGATGCTGTTCTTGACGACGATCTTGGCAAAATGCGTCTCCTTCTCCTGCCCGATCCGGTGCACACGTCCAAAGGCCTGCGTCTCCATTGCCGTGTTCCACCACTGGTCGACCGAGATGACGCGGTTGGCAGCGGTCAGGTTGAGAGCTTGGCCGCCGCAGCGCATGGAGGAGATCTGTCGTTTGTGGTTGAGGACGTGGTTAGTGAGGGTCAAAGATTTCGGGACTGTAGGGTTGGTTGGTCCGGGATTGGTTCGGGTAGAAGAAAGGGGCGGGGTGTGCTACTTACCAGGACTTTGACGTTCGGATTGTCTTGAAATCTGGTAATCGCGGCGTTTTTCTGTTCCCGTGTGAGGTCGCCGAAGTAGTACAGGAAAGGAATCTGCTCTTCGTTGAGCATCCTGCCGATGATGCAGGCGAGCTTGGCCCAGTTGACAAAGACTTTGGGACGGGGTTAGCTGGAAACCGAGAAAGAGGAGAGAGGAGAGAAGGGGACGGTGATTAGAGTACCTACCGATGATCTTGTCTTCGGGCGCTTCTCTCTGCCACAGAAGGATCTGGTTCTTGACGGCAATCGTTTTGGCGCTAGCACCCAGCTCTTTTCTGGGGTAGCTCGTGTCATATTGTTTGATCCACTTGGAGCTGTCCTTCATCTTGGGCTGGACTAGGTTGTAGTCGTCGCCAACTTCTCGGTCCGCCTCAGTCTTGTTCCTCTTCCGCCTCTTGGGGCGGGATTCGTTGTCGGATTCATCCTCAAGCACCCCATCAGGCTCATCGAGCTCGCTCAGCTGCCAGAGCACTGTGTTGCAGGTTGGGCGGCATGCCTTCACTTTCAGCTTCCCAGCAATGCAGTCTTCGCAAAACGTGTGTCCGCACTGGAAAACAACCCAAGTCAGTAGCTAATCAGAATCCGGGTGGCATCGAGACACCTACCTCTGTGATCCTGGGCTCCACAGGAACGTCGTAGCAGATGCGGCAGATGACATCGGCCACTGACTTGCGGGCCTCCATCTGCTCGAGTTCCTCATCCATGTCAAATGCGTAGCCGAACCGGCTCCTTCCAAACGTCACCGGGCCATCCTCGCTCTCAGAGCGGGTCTCATACTCCATATCCATCCAGTGCTGGACCTGGCGATGCATGGTCGTCATGCCGCCGATCGCAGCAAGCTGTCGCCGAAGGTAGACAAAATCCTCCAGCGTGAAGTTTTCGCGGAGGACGCCCTCTAGCAGGAATAGGTGCGCGACTGCTTGCCGCAGACGCGTGAGGTAGGCGAGGAATGTCCTGAGCATCTTGCGTCCAGCACCCGCCTTGATGTGAGTGCTCATGTTGTCCCTAAATCGACTCTCCAGGCGTCTTTGCTTCATCCGCACTGGTTAGAAGGAACACAGGAGTCGGGCTCAAAGAAGAGTAGGCACCGGTAGATCAGACGCTCTTCGGTGGTGAGGTCAACCCAAATAACTTTGGGCTCGTGCGTCCGAGGAATTTCCAGAATGGAAGCGCCGAGAAAGGTATCATCGACGCATCTGCTCTCCCGGCAAGGGGTTAGATGGTTAGCAAGTGTAATGCTGGAAAAGCGACTTCCGGTTGCGACTAGTGATCTAAGTAATACCTACCTCCGGAGCATGACGCAGGAAATCACGGCCGCCAGCCTGTCTTGGGTATCGTCCTGGGGGAAGAGGTTGGTCAGCGGACTGCAGAAGAGAATGTGGACATGGGAAACGTTGCACCTTCTCGAGGTCGCCGAACTGTTTTGAAAACTCGTCACGGTCTTCTGCCCAGTAAGCCCCGAGGAAGCGAAAATAGGGGTAGAATTCTAGGGACCACTTTGTTAGCCCAGAATGGCCAAAATACGGAGAACCGGCTCAAATACCGTCGATCGAGTTGTGAATGGGGGTGCCACTCAGGATCCATCGGTACTTGCTGGACAGGTTAATGCAAGCTTTCGCGGCTAGTGAGGGCTTGTCAGCTCGAGACTTGGCCAGGCTAGGGGGGCGAGGGGCGGGGGGGACCCGGGCAGTCAACAAACTTCTGGTGGCGTGGTTTCTGATTGCATGCCCTTCGTCAAGGACCACTCGGAAGAATTCATGCTTGAACAATTCTCCCTGGACCTTGTCATATTCTTCCGTCCATGTCTCCTCGTTCAACTTTTTCCCGGCAATCTTCCGGATCGCCTTGTCGGAAGGAAAGGCGCTCGTGATCTCGTTGTAACTCGCAAGACTGTTTGAGAGCAATTTAGTTGGCGTGCAAGCAAGAACGAGCAGGGTTGAGACTTAGGAAACCCACATAATGGTCGCAGTCTTCCATATGTCTGGCTCTACTTTGTTGCTTACTCTGTAGTGATGCACCCGTTTGATGAATGCCGGGATACAATGCTTCCTGATCTCCCGCTCCCACTGGCCGATCGCAGCCGCTGGAGCGACAATCAAGGTCTGATGGCGGTCCGCGGTTTCGTCCTCTTCGCTAGGCCGATTGGCAGACATGGCGGCGAGGACTTGAACCGTCTTGCCCAGTCCCATCTGGTCTGCCAAAATTCCTCCGTACGGTCCGTCCGGACAGAACTCCTGACGCAGCATCCAAGAGGCTCCAACTAGCTGGTGGTTGTAGAGGTGCGACTTCATGCCCGAGAGGATCCATCTTCCGTTCAACGCCCGTACTCTGTTCTTGCCGAAGGAGAGCCGCGCCTCGGTCAGGCGCTTTTCATCATCGGACCTGGAACGCGACTTCGGGTTACCCATAATCTTGTAGTGGAATTCTCTCATTGCCTTGATCTGGTCTTTCTGCCTCGTTGCTTGAATCGGCCCAGGCATAGCAACGACGCCTTGAGCTGCCCTCGCCATGATGGGGTTGGAGTTCTGGAGCATGCGCATCAGTTGGCCTCCTTTGCGTCGCCGGTCTTGCCGTTACCCCCTTTGTTTGACTTGGTAGGCATTCGTTTCCTCTTGGTCGGATTCTCGGCGACGTTACGAATGCCGAGTCCTTGTTCTCGGTAGGCGCGCTCCCAGTACTCCTTGGCCGTCTTTGGCGCCGGTCCCCGGCCCTTTTTGTTCGATGGAGCCGCGGGCTGATCTTGTTGGTTTTCGGTGGCTACTGCTGTGTCTTTCAGAAGGCCCGAGTCCGTCGAGTCTGTCGTCATTTTCTCGATGTGGTTGAGTCGCGCAGTCAGCCGTAGAAGAGCTAGGTTCTGCGGAGCTGTCAAGGTCCCTTTCTCCTGCAACGTGAGCAATTCCTCCTGCTGTGTGAATAGCTCTATCATCTTGTCGTCGTCCGGCATTTTCCATGTTTTTTGGAGGAGCTGAACTGGAGACCCGGTTTGGATCGACTGGTCTTTCGGCTTGTCCCGGGCCTTGACGCCTGACCGACGACGCTTCCTCGGCCCCTCCCCATCAGACAAAATGTCATCTTCATCCATTTGGAAGTCGGGATCGTCATGCTCTGGGTCTGAGTTAATGATCAAACCATCGTCGTCAACCTCTTCTACCTTGACTTGCACTGAGCCTAGGCAGACAACGTCGTTTGCGGCATTGGGAAATGCCCCAAAAACGTGAGTATCAAACTTTGCCTTGGTGTCGCTGGGGACGTCGTTCTCGTTGACGACCATGCACTCGCCGTCACTCTCGTCGAGGGGGTCAGAGCGGTGCTCAGCTTCCTGGTCGTACGAGTTGTTGTTGTGGTTTTGGGAAGTGGGTTGGCTCTCGTCGTCGTTGTCATTTTTGTCGCCAGAGTCGGAGTGATGCTGGGCCTTGTTGTCGTGAGCATCCTTATCGTGGGGTTGAGATGGACTTGGACCGCTCTCGGCCTCGGCCTCGCCCTCGCCCTCGTTGTTGTTTTCGCTTTCGCTCTTGATGTCTTCATCCTGATCTACGAACAGACCAACCTCGTTGATGTCGTCGCCCATGGCATGGTCATCATTTCTGGCCTGTCCATTCAAATGTTCACTCGAATGCTCGACGGGCTGTATCTCGCCGAGAACTCCATGGCCGTCGCTTGGCCCAATGGGTCTAGCACCGGCTTCCATTGTGCGTGAACATTTGAGGTCCGTCCGTGCTGGTTTGGAAGTCAGTGAGTGTCTCAGATGATGGAAAATTTGTAACACTGGAGGGTAGGAGTGCCCGAAAACCGCAACCATTCAGGAGTGAAAAGAGCTGCTGAGCCACCGTTGAGCAGAATGCGCCGGCTTTTCTCTCAAAAGCGTCGAAACAAGAAGGAAGGAACCAAAGCAGGATCGGAAGGGAGCCGCAATTCTTGGGCATTGGAGCATTGAGGTTTGCCAAAAACGGTAGAGAGTGTTGAGACACAAGAAAAACTCTCATGAGCTTCTAGAAAAGAGGAAATCGATTTCCACAAGCTGAATCCATCAGCGCCAGAGGAACTCACCTTCAAGAGTCGGCGGATGAGAAAAGGGAGGTCTCTGTCGGCAGCAGTAGTGCTGGGGTTCGCCGACCGCGAAGCGGGAGAGAGAGATGAGTCTGGAATCGAGAGTGCCAGGATCTAAGATGCCAGCCGAGCCAGGGAAACCGAAGGCTCACTGAGATGAGGGTTGGAAAATGGATGATGGTATAGGAAAAGAATAGGGTGATAGTGGATGGAGACGGGAAGAACGGCGCGAGAGAGGAAGGGCGCAAAAGACGCCGGCCTGTGGGCTTCTCCGTTAGTTGTTTGGGGAAGAATCGGAGTGGCAGAAGACGGGAGGGATGGGGGTGGAAGAAGAGGGATGGGGCGTAAGAAGAGGGATGGGAATTGGTAGATGTGGGCGGCGAAGCGGGAAGGAGGTTATCATGTTTTGTATTTTGACTACAGCCTGCAGCAAAAGAACAAGAATGATTTGAGTTTGCAGGCAAAGTTCCGGATGTAGGAGAATTTGAGAATCCGAGGGCTTGTTTGGGAAAAGGATGTGGTCCAGGTGTTGAGGTTGAAAGAGGCAAAGCCTTGAACAAAAGACTTGAAAATAATCCTGCCCCGATGTCGGTGGAGTGAGGGACAAAAATGCAATTTAAAGTCGGGTTGCAGACCACGGGTGGGCAGTGGCGGAGGAGGGTGGTCGTTGAGTGGCCCCGACAAGAGACGGATGGAGATGGAAGAAGGCTTCGACACTGAAACTTCAAGAATGAACATGTTATTGCCTGTGCTCTGCCCGACAGCCATGAAATCAGTGAACTACGGTCATCCCAAATCTCACCCCTTTTCCTGCTGATTAGGAAACCTGCAGTCGATGCCCTATGTAAGTCCCTCGTTCACTTTGCCACAGCCTCCTCCCAATCAGCGGACGACCCGAGTGGACAAGTGCGCTTTGGGAGAAAGGTCAGTGGGTGGGACTCCAACTGAGGCAGGCCGTAGGTTCGAGGGAACTGAAATGGACTTGACTCTCGAGTCTCGTGAGGCTGCGAATGGGTACCGTCCTTGTGCGATGAACGTCTGGGACGCCCTTCACTCACTTGAAGTCCTGACCATCAACGTAGTCTTTTCAGAATTTCTAGACGACATCATTACCACAGATTACACACCTACCGAGAAACCACCCTACCAGTAACGCCAAACTGCACAGATGCGAGAAGAAAAGCACAGATCACCACCCAGATCATGAACTCATCACCCATCGACAACCAACTCAACGCCATATTCACACTCACCCACTCACCCCTAGTCCAACTCCCCCGTGATATACCCAATCTGCCTCCGATCCACCCCTCCAGGCCCATTCGCCAGCCTCGCCGCCAACGCAGTCTGCCCATCAACCAACTTCTTTTGCTCCGCAATCCTCTTGACCGTCCTAGCATCCGCAGCAGAATCCAGCCTCTCAATCGCCTCGCGCTCCCGAATCCGTACCCCACTCAACGCCTTCGCATCATTCTCCCTCTGCCGCGCCAAGTTCCCCTCCCACTTGACCACCATGTCTCGTTTCTTCCCCTCCAGCTCGAGCTCCGCCTCGGCGACCAGCCGCGCGCGCGTCAGCCCAGCCTCGGCAAGCCGCTGCTCGTGCGTAATGGCCGCCTCGCGCGCGGCTTTGCGCCGCTGCAGCTCCGCTGCGAACGATGCCTCCTCGGCGGCCTGCCGCTCGCGGACGGCCGTCATTTCATCTTCTCGCTGCCGGCGCGTGCGCGAGTCCTCGAGCTCGGCCCGCGCGGCAAAGATCTGGTTGTGCATGTGCGCGATCTCCTTGGTCCGCGCTAGCGCGCGGGTGTGCTCTTCTGTTTCCTTGGCAATGCGCTCATTCTGGGCGCGGCGCTCGCGCTCAGCGACGAGGAGCTCCGGGGGTAGGTTGACTGCGTCCGGGGGCTGGGGGCCGTCGTGGGCGTAGTAGACATCGGTGGCGCGGTTGGATTTGAGGAGGTCCAGGAGCTGCGGGCGGGGGTCGTCCGGGCAAGGGAGGACGCGGGCGATGTACTGGGTTGCTGAGTAGGTGAAGGTGTCGTCGGTGTAATGGTTGTAGGTCTTGTTGGTATGCTTCCACAGGCCGACTTTGAGGAGGGCGCGGGTTGTAGGAACGGGGTCTGCCGAGTTGAGGGCAAGGAGGAGGACGGATTTACCGTCGGATTGGATACTGGTGTCAGTATCTTTGCTGATGAGAAAGGTCATTGCTTTTTCCATCTGTTTTTCTTGGGCTGAGGTGAGTGGGCCGGCTCGTGCGGCATTGAGACACAGCTCGCCGAGTGCGCTGCGGCCACCATGCAAGGTGCTGGGAAAGTCAACGTCGTGGCCGTACTCAACGAGCACTTGCATGGCTTGGAGATTAAGATCCCTCGCGGCGTTATGCAAGGAGCCATCGTTGATGGAGGGGTCGGCGGCGAGAATGCTCGACATCATGGCAGTGCCAAGGTCCTGTCCAATGTGCGTGGCCATGGTCATGGGAGTGTTTCCGGTGGCATCCATGACATCGACTTCGGCCCCTGCTAGAATGAGTGTCTTGACCAGATCGTGCCGCCGATTTTGGACGGCGAGCATGAGAGGCGTCGTCTTGGACACGCGAGTCTCGTAGTTGACCTTTGCGCCGCTGTCAATGAGCAGCTCGATGACTGCTGTGCTCACTCGCTTTTGAGGCTGGAAAAGAGTCCAGAACAGGAGGTTGACCTGCTCATCCTCCTCAACATCGTCCATCACTCGGAGCATCGTGGTCTGATCGTAGTAGTAGCCCGCGTCGAGCAAAGTCTGCAATATCTTGAGAGAGCGGGGGAACTTGTCGATGACCCGGAACATGACGGGTTCGAGCTCGGGATGGGCAAACATGACGTCGAGCCTCTCTCCTTGGTCGTGGTAGTCGAGGAACAGGTGAAGCAGGTGTAGCGTGTCCGCTTCAGTGAGGTCTGCTTCGAAGATGTAAGGGAACGCCATTGACACGGCGTGGGCGTTTGGCTTCCGCTGGAGAACCTGCTGGATAAGCTCTGAATCCGCTTTCCGGGTGGCCTTCTGGAGCACCAGCCCGTCCTCATAGTTCACATCGATCTCCGCATGGAGGAGAACGCCAGCAAATTCGCGAGCCACCACATCCTTTTCAGTGCCGTAGGCGTCAATGGCGGTGCTCAGCGCCAAAGCCAGGCTTTCCCCTTCGGCACCCTTTTCGAGGAGCATGTTTGCCACCTGGAATCCCTTCTCCGACAGCCATGTCGAGGCCGTCTCCGGGGTAAAAGCCTGCTGAAACGCCCACGAGACATCCTTCCTCGGAACGTCGGCCTCTAGCAGGAGCGCCAGAATGTCGCCCAGCAGCAACTGCGCAGCATCAGTCAGGGTCTCGCAGCCGTTCACCAGCGACGACGCGCCGTGGCTGAGCAGCAGCTGCACCAATCGAGGGTCCGGGTCGTCCTTGACCGCCCGGTTCAGCGCAATATCGATCTCCTCGCACGGCGGCAGCCCTGCGTCAAACAGCCAGCCGATGACCTGATACCTCGGATCCCGCCCAAGCTTCCGGCTCGCCTTCAGTGACCGAAGCAACGTCGCCGCCGACGGCTTCTTTTGTCCCTCTCCAACCTTCTCCACACCCAGCAGCAGCTTGAGGCTTCCCATGATGGCGCCCCGCGTGGCGTTCCAAATGGCCTCTCCGGAGTTGTAGTCGACGCTGGCGCCAAACTCGAGCAGCAGCCGCACCAGCCCCTCCCCTTCCTCGCCAAACTTCGCAGCAGACACCAACTGCGCGTCCACCGCCTCCCCACCAACCCCCTTCTCCAGTAGCAACCGAAACACCCCCGCTCTCCGCGCCAAATCCCCAACCTGCGTAGCGGCTTGAAACCCTTTAACCAACGTCCTCATGCCAACATCGCCCTTCCCACCAAGCAACATCCCCAACACCCCCTCCGCGCCAGCCCCACACGCCTCCACAACAGCCTGTCCCTCCTTGTACTCCACACTCGCTCCATACTCCAACAACACCCCGCCCAACTCCAAATCCCCATCCCTCGCAGCAACCACCAACCCCTCCGCCAAAACATCCCCCTTGATGACACCCACCCCCTTCTTCAACACCGCCCTGCAAATAACAACCCTCTCCCCGCGATCCTCGACCCCCCCAACCGCATCAGCAAACACCGCCCCCAGCGTAGCAGCAC
>FTCU01002637.1_pt1 | contig 58928 bp, 40 predicted proteins | sample 1639521 | NCBI WGS metagenome assembly FTCU01 (sample SAMEA3914864, study PRJEB12502) | metagenome | biome: forest; material: soil | place: USA | collected 2012-03-12 | depth 0.3 m
CTGTCTGTCTAAACTAACGGTGGGCGTGGAAAATACTACAGGTCGGTGGATAAGGGGACGCCTGTGCACGGGCCAGGTGGGCGGAGTCCCACGCCACACATTGTGACAGGGGGCTGCCATCACCCCACAGTGCCCCGCACCGCCTGGCGCGTGCACGCCAAGTCCCGCTCGTTCTGAACTAGGTTCTGCCACTTGCCACAGCCAAAAAATCGTCCGGCTCCAGCCTCGAGTTTCGAGCCAAGATGCGCAACAACGGCAATGAGACCAATCTGCCAACCATCAAGATGGCAACCGACGAGACTCCTAACGCTGCGGCCGACAGCGCCTCTGCCGCCCCGACTTCCAAGCCCACGAATGAATTATCTGACAAGGCCAATGGCAACCGGGGCGATCGCGGCGACCGCGGCAGCCGGGGGGGCAGGGGGGGCAGGGGAGGCCGGGGCGGCGGCCGCGACCGAGGAAACGACAAGAATCAGAAGCGCAAGCACTCGGGGTTCGGGAGCGCGAAGTAAGCTGCCGTCTTATATCCCCCCCCCCCTTTTTTTTTGATCTGGTGGCGTCTCGTTGCCGACACTGACAGGCCGCAGAGGAGACGTCCCCAACAAGCGCGAGCAGGTTCGGAACAACCGCGATGCCAAGCGCCGCAGGGTCATCGCCGACGAGACCGACGGGAATAGCTACATGAGCATCGCCTTTTCCAAGGAAGAGATTGCTGCCGAAGAGCGCCGCCCAAAGCGCAAGGTGGCCGTGGTGATCGGATACGCTGGCACCGGCTACCACGGCATCCAGATCAACCACAAGGAGAAGACCATCGAGGGCGACATCTTCGCCGCCTTCGTCGCCGCCGGCGCCATATCGAAAGCGAACGCCGATGACCCCAAAAAGTCGAGCCTGGTGCGGTGCGCGAGGACAGACAAGGGCGTCCACGCCGCCGGCAACGTGTTGTCGTTGAAGCTGATCGTCGAGGACGAGGACATCGTCGACAAGGTCAACCAGCACCTGCCGGACCAGATCAGGGTGTGGGGGATACAGCGGACGAGCAACGGCTTCAGCTGCTACCAGGCCTGTGATTCCAGGTGGTATGAGTACCTGATGCCCAGCTACTCCCTGTTGCCGCCGCAGCCCCACAGCTTTCTGGGCAAGAAGCTCGCCGATTCCGCCCGGGAGAAGGGCGTGTACGATCAGTACGTGGACCGGCTCGACGACGTGAAGGGCTTTTGGGAAGAGGTCGAGGAGAATGACATCCAGCCAATCCTGGAGCAACTAGATGCCGACGTCAGGGCCGAGGTTCTTCGGAGGCTCCACGATACCCAGGACCAAGCTCTCACCGACGAGGGGATGCCGACGCAGCCCGATTCCGAGGTTGTCGCCAAAGACGCCGAGATGAAGGATGCTCAGCCGCCACAGGATCCCGAGGCGGCGGCACCCTCAACCGATGCGCAGGACAGCGCCAAGAAGGAACTCACCCCCGTTGACCTCGCCCTCCGCGACGTCAAGGCCGCCTACGTCGCGGCCAAGCGCCGCTACCGCGTCACACCCGCCCGCGTCGAGAAGCTACAACAAACTCTCAACCTTTACCTAGGCACGCATAACTACCACAACTACACCATCTTAAAGTCCTACAAGGACCCCTCGGCCAAGCGGCACATCAAGTCCTTTGAGCTGAACACGACGCCCATCCAGATCGGCGACACCCAGTGGCTGTCGCTCAAGGTCCACGGGCAGTCCTTCATGATGCACCAGATCCGCAAAATGGTGGCCATGGCTGTCATGGTGGTGCGCTGCGGCGCCCCGCTCGAGACCATAGCCGAGAGCTACGGCCCGCGCCGCATCAGCATCCCCAAGGCACCCGGCCTAGGCCTGATGTTGGAGCGGCCTATGTTTACCGAGTACAACAAGAAGGCCGCGGGGCTGGGAAAAGAGGCCATCGACCTGTCCAAGTGGGAGTCCCAAATCGAGGCTTTCAAAGACCAGCACATCTACCGGAGGATGTTCGAGCTGGAGGAGAAGGAGAACTCGTGAGTTTTGCTTACCCCGTCATCTCAAACCCTCTTGCTGACCGTCCCGCAGGTTCCACCTGTTCTTCAACCAGGTTGACAACTTCCGGACTGACTACTTCCTCTGGGTAACGGCCGGCGGCGTTGAGGCCTCGCACGAGCGCTCAGACCGCACGGAGAGAGTGCCCAAGGCGTTGGAGGCCGAGCTGGGCGATGAGGGCGATGGTGTTGAGGAGGTGGGCACATAAAAACCGCCTGCGGTGGGCACATAAAAACCGCCTGCGGTGGGCACATAAAAACCGCCTGCGGTGGGCACACAAAAACCGCCTGTGGCTTCGACCAGAATCAATGTAGGATTGCGTGTTCTCCGTACTGAGCCATTGAGTATGGATATCTGTGTACTCAAGGTGAATGCGCGAATCTCTGGCGACCACAACAACTATTGCCTTCGTTTCTGACTCCAGCTGTGTTGAGCACCTTGTAGCGTTGCTTATTTGCATCCGGTGCTACTTCTAATGATGCAGTACTGCAGCCGCACGCAGTGCAATACATCAGTTGAGCGGCATAGACCACGGAAGATAGGCCGTCAATCCTCCAGCCACGTTCTCGGTGAGAGGTATGAGCTTTCGACCCCACCTCCTTGGTTTCCGCCCCCCCCCGCACTTTCAAGGTTGGTACGGGGCGTTTGTATGTACCATGGGCTGTTCTCACTCGAGAGAAGTCAGGTCCTGTCCTCTTCGCTGTGTCTTCCAAGATTCGGGTCCTGGCCCTCGGCCTAGTGGTTGCTTTTGACCCTGCATTAATCCCTCCTCCGACCGGTCGTGATCCAGGTGCGGGCCCACGTCCTTGTGATATCCGTTTGGGTCAATCGTGAGAGCCACCCACATCGGTCTCAGCGCCCGGGGCCTCCCCTCCTGTTGTCGGAACTCGCGGTGTTTCGTCCTCAAAACACACACTCTGCGGGCCAGAATTACCGATTGGAAGCGGTAAAGTTGCGTCGTGCGCCAGGACCTGGTTCTGCACTTCTCTATGGCCTTCGGGCTGTTCCAGACAGTCCACTTAGAATCCCAGACGACGCATCAACTAGGTCGGGCTGATCATCTTCGCTCGCCTGTGGCACGTTGGGCTGAGCAGAATGAGGAGACGATGGTAAATACAAAGACAACCCCTGCCCCTCTTCGCCTGGAAGCCGAACCCGCGTTTTGATCTCGGCGGGTGGAGCGGTATCTGTCCCATGTACAGAATACCGTTCTTGGTTCGTGGGTCGGTCTCGAGCAAAGCTCGCTCGCCCGTCCTGAACTGGTCAGCGCAAGCCTGACCTTGGTACTGCTCCTGCCCTTGCCGTTCAATTTCTGCACCAACTTTAACGTCTTCCAGGGCGTGAAGAGCGGCCTCAACCTCGGGTTCGGGCGGAGGCATCGTCTCGTTCTGCAACCACGGACCGCAAAAGCCGGGCAAACGGAACCCCTCAATGATTGCCAGCTCTTCGGCGGACAAAGGTGGTGCCTGGGCTCCCACTCCGCCCTGCGTCTGACCTTCCCGCTCCCGTCGGATACCCGACCCTGACGTGCTCACCATCCCCAGGCCCCAAGCCTCCCAGTCCTACGAAACCCACGAAAGGACGCACGGGTTGAGAGCCGAGCGAGCCTCTCATTTAGAACTGCTGACCGGCCGGTGGTGGCGCAACATGCTCTTGTCCCTCAACCTTGACCTGTGGCCCCTCAACCTTGACTTGCAACCCTTCCCCTTTGACCTGGGCGTCGACTGGGGCCGCGGCACCGTCCGCACCCGGCGCAGCGGCCTCTCCCACCTCGGGTTGATTTTGTGACTGAGGTTGGAGCGGTGAAGCAGGCCCGTCTACATCTCCGGCCTCATAGGCGAAACCACCGCCGGCGTCGGCGGCCAACAGTACCATGCGCTGGCGCTGGCTGTCCCGGAGGCTGTTGAGCATGGAAAACACATGTGTCGCGTCCTGAAGCATCCCCTGCTCAGCTTCGGCACTGCGGGCGCCTGGGGGCTTGAGCGGACCGATGAGCCAGAGCTCACGGATCTTGCGGGTGAGCGAGAGGAGGTCTTCTGTTGATTTTATCTTGGCCCCGCGAGGGAGACGGTCAGTGGCCGACGGTGCAAGGAGATGGGAAGATAAAATGGCGCATTTACAATTCCGCTCAGCATGATCTCGAGCGCCATGCTGCTGTAGCCTGTCTGGCCCGTCGAGGCAGTGTTGTCGACGGGGGCTGCGGCGTGGTTAACCAGATCGCGGAAGGCGGTCATGATGTCAGCGATGAGAATGTTCATCCTCTCTGGAGTGGCCGGATGTCAGCACAGGTTTCGTCGGCCGGCAGCAAAAGAACGGGAGAGTAGGTAGTCGAACGCTTGAGTCGGTGCGCGGGCTGGCAGGGAAACCCAAGATGTGGAAGCGTTGCACCACCTTTCCAGACTGACCTTGGAGATTGTCGGCCGAGCTCTTGTCCTGATCCATGGTGGATATGGAATAAGATTGCAATGCTGTAAACCAAGAGGGAAAAGCCCCAAGAAATGACGTCTCGAAACGAGTGTCTCGTGAAGGGAGTCGGGGCCGAGTCCAGGTGGTGTGTTGATGGCAGTTTGGATTTCCGAAAGTCGAGGTTCCCAGTGGATCGTGGAGCTTCAGTGCAGCGGCTCATGGGCTCGCCTTTTCCAGGTTGCTGCAAAAGAAGGACCAATGGATGGTACTGTGCGGCTAAGGGGCTTCGAGGGCTTGTGCACTGTTTCTCTGTGGGTCCGCGCCAAAGCCCCGCGGCTTTCAATCGCAAGCTCCAAGAAGCTCCGACTCCCGTCAGCTTCATCAACCCGAGAGAGCCAAAACAAAAGTCGACCCGGTGACAAACCGGCTGCGTTTGGCTCTCTGTTAGTCCATGCATCGTGTTTTTACATACCTACCATGTAACCCACCTTCCTACGCCAGCCGGCCAGACCAGACTGCAGTCACAGGCCCGGACCACGAAAAAGAAATTCGAGCTTTTTCAATTGTTAATTACTCGGATGCTCAACCTGAACACGGCCTCCGCTGCAATGCACATAATGCCTGTCCCGTGATGTGCAGCCAGCAGGACACAAGACGCCACAGCAGCGCCGATTGGTGAAGCATGGGAAGGGAGCCTCGGCGGGAGCCGCCACGAATTCCCCGCAGCTCCTCGGGCTTGTGACCGGTTCCGGGTTCACTGTCTCCTCACTGTCTCTTCGCCATTGCCACCGGCCGAACATCGCCAGCTCGATGTAAAGGTGCAGACACGGGCCTCTGAGATCTTTCTGAATCCCCCCTCGCGCACCTGCTGCGCGCCACACAAGCTGGATGGCATGCGGTTCAAGCTGTTGCCGGACCCAGGCTCGCGAGCACCCGCCGCAGGGCCACCGCTGAGCCATCAGAACGAGACAAGCAGTGGCCGCGGAGGCGATCACGGTAGCGGCAGTGCAGTAAATAACGCTTTTTTGGCACGGGACCGCCACGTCGAGTCACTCGAAACATCAACCAGCAGCGCCGCCGATAAGTCACCCAGCGGCGAGTGCGCCGGAGGTTGCGGTCCTGTCCTAATACCGGACGACGAGAGACCCATTGGCAATCAAGGAGAGAGCGTCGAGGAGTTGGTCCAACCGTCGTGTTGCGAGGGCAAGCCAGCTCCGTGCTGCGATCCGTCGTGCCTCGATCGTCTTGCGCTGAGAGCATGCGGAGTTGAGAAGAGCAAAATCACTACCGATTTCAAAGATGATGACTCCACGAGTGAGCCCCCCTCCCCGCGTTTCATAGAATGCCGCTTGCGGGAAACTGACGGGCATGCTAGGGTCGTTCTGTGTCGGGACGGGAAACGGCAAGCCTTGCGGTTATCACACCCGTAAGACGCGCGATGCTTATGCCGCTACCCTAGAAGCACTTGGGTGCATATGCCGCGCCCTACTCGCCTTGGGTGAGGAATCGTGCTGTCTGCCCAAGGAACGTTCCCCGTCCGAGAGACGCCGCGGATTGAAGGACTGCTCACGGACTCGCCCCGCATCGCCTGTGGTTCGGTCCAACCATGCCAGCCCTTCGAGGGAGAGCATCGGCTGCTGCTCGCAAGCTTGCTGCGATAAACCGGGCCCAGTTGAACAACCCTCTTCTTGCTTGAAAGGGTGCTGCAACAAACGGGGCACGGCGGAAAAGCCCGATCCTTGTTCGAAAGCGTGCCACGATGATCAAGTGGAACTCGGCCCAGCTGCCCCGTTTTCCGTGAAACCCGACGACGCCTGCTGCGAGCCTCAAGCTGATGGCGGCCTTTGTGTTCTCAGCGCTCCTGTCGATGTGGAAAAGGGGCTTCTTGGACGCGAGCACATTGTCCTGAGCGTGTCCGGCATGACCTGCTCGGGGTGCGAGACGAAGCTCCAACGCGCGCTCAGTCCTCTCGGCTCCGTCAACAATCTCAAGACCAGTTTGGTGCTCGCCCGCGCCGAGTTTGACCTTGACCACGGGAGCGGCTCCCTGGCCAATGTGCTCAAGCACCTGGGGAGAACGACCGAGTTTAAATGCGAAAGGGTCTCACACCTGCTACCTCACAGGGCTGCCATCGATGTTCTCACGCCTGGCGAAGCCACCGCCTTCATGCGGCAACAGTGGCCAAAGGGAGTCACAGACGTGACTGTCATCGACAGAAGGACCCTGCGTATAGTGTATGACCCCGAAGTCGTGGGGGCGCGAGACCTCGTTGAGTGTGGCTGGAATGAGCCATTGGAGCTTGGCCCCCTCCAGCCGGATCCCACACTTGCTGCTGGAAACCAGCATGTGCGGCATATCGGCTACATGACGTTGCTCTCCAGCTTTCTGACAACACCTGTTCTTGTCTTGGCTTGGGCATCGCTGCCGGAAAACGAGATTGCCTATAACTGCACCTCCTTGGCCTTGGCCACCCTTGTCCAGGTCGCCATAGCAGGGCCATTCTACCCCAAGGCATTGAAGGCTTTGGTGTTTTTCCGCGTCATCGAGATGGACCTACTCATTGTGCTGAGCACGACCGCCGCTTATGTCTTTTCGGTCGTGTCATTCGGGTGCTCTATTGCCGGGACGCCACTATCGACGGGCAGCTTCTTTGAAACCAGCACTTTGCTTGTGACGCTGATCATGGTTGGCCGCTTCCTCGCTGCCCTGGCACACCACAAAGCCGTCGAATCCATCTCCATCAACTCTCTACAGCCGACCACCGCGATCCTTGTTGGTCAGGCCAGAAGAAGTGGGGATCGGGAGATCGATGCTCGATTGCTTCAATACGGCGACACCTTCCGGGTGGCGCCAGAATCGAGGTTTCCTACCGATGGTACGGTTGTCTCGGGCTGTTCCGAGGTTGACGAGTCTATGATTACGGGCGAATCACGCCCGGTCGAGAAGAATGTTGGGTCTGCGGTCATCGCGGGCACCATCAACGGCTCCGGGACCCTCAGTGTCCGACTTACCCGTCTGCCTGGTGCCAACACCATCGACATGATTGCAGGGTTGGTTGACGAGGCAAAGCTGTCTAAGCCAAAGCTGCAGCACCTAGCCGACCGCGTGGCGAGCTACTTCGTTCCTGTCATCGTCGTCTTGACGACCATCACATTTGTTGCTTGGATCGGGGTGAGCATGACTGTTCAGCGTCTGTCTGGGACCGAGTCAACCATCCAGGCCATCACATACGCTATCACGGTGCTCATCGTATCGTGTCCATGTGCGATTGGTCTGGCAGTGCCCATGGTCATCGTCATTGCCACAGGAGTCGGGGCTGAGCGCGGAATCATCTTCAAGTCCGCCGAGAGCATCGAGCTCGCTCACAAAACCACCCACGTCGTCCTCGACAAGACTGGAACGCTGACAGAAGGCAAGCTCGCCGTCGTTTCAGAAGAGTATTTCGACGGAAACGATCCAGCAACTTCTGGGTCGCTTCTTCTAGGACTCATCCAAAACATCAAGCATCCCGTCTCCCTTGCCGTTGCCGCTCACCTCAAGTCAGAGGGCGTCTCGGCATCCGAAGTCCTAGACATCAAGTCCCTTCCCGGAAAAGGAGTGCAAGGCAGAACCCCATCCGGCCTCGTCCTCCGCGCCGGCAATCCCCACTGGCTCACCCTCACCTCCTCCCCGCACGTCATTCCTTTTCTTTCCCTGCCCCACACCATCCTCTGCTTCGCCACTGCCACTCCCAACACCACGCCGCAACTCGCAGCCCTCCTCACCCTCTCCTCCCCGCCCCGCCCCTCGGCTGCCCCAGCAATCACCGCTCTGCACAAGCTCAGCATCGCAGTGCACGTCCTCTCAGGCGACGCCCCTGCCGCCGTTCACGCTGTCACAGACCCGCTAGGCATCCCGCGGTCCCTCGTCCGCGCCCGGTGCTCCCCAGCCGACAAGAAGGCTTACCTAGACACTCTTATTTTGGCCAACGCCCCCGCCGCAAACAAACAAACCCGCGTGGCTGCTGCTCCCGTTGTGATCTTCTGCGGCGACGGCACCAACGACGCGCCCGCCCTGGCTCGAGCAACCGTCGGCATTGCCATGCCGGCCTGCGAGGGCCAGGTAATGGCCATGATACCCGAGACGGCGGCAGACGTGGTGCTCATGCGACCGGACCTCGAAGGGATCGTGAAGGCGGTGGAACTGAGTCGGAGGGCGGTTAGGAGGATTTGGTGGAATTTCGCGTGGAGTTTTGTGTATAACGCCGTGGCCGTCTTGTTGGCGGCTGGGGTGGGTGGTGGGAGGGTGAGGATTCCGCCGCAGTTTGCGGGGCTGGGAGAGCTGGTTAGTGTGCTGCCTATTGTGGTGGCGGCGGTGTTGTTGAGGTGGGAGGGGTGGTGATGTGCTGGAGGTTAAGGGGGGTGGGGGTTGGCGTGGCTCACGCGGACTGTGCTGGTTTTGGAAAAACAATTATTGTTTCCGTTTCTGTCTTTGTCGCAGTATCCGAGTCCTACTCTCCAAGTTTATTACCCTCCTAGTTCATCCAGTGTATCCGGCTTGACGGTGCCTGTCCTAACGAATCTTCCTACTTTCATATCCACCCAGCCGTATATCGCCAACAACGAGCGAATCCAAGTGGTTCCGTTTCCATGAACCACGACTCCATCCATCGTGTACTGTACGGCCTGACCAATCTTCTGCCCTTTACTAGGGGGATAACATCCATCTCGCCTGCTTCTCGGAGGTCAAAATCGAATCCAAGGGGTTGTTGCCCTCGCGGGAGGAGTCGCGTCTGGCATTCCAGAAGAGTTCCTCCTCGCCCTCCTCTTCCTCCTCGCCGTTTTCGTGGGTCGAGATCCAACACCTCCAAGCATACTCAGCCCGGTATAGATCAGAAATTGCTCTAGTGTTCACGTCGCCATCTGATCGCCGCCGCGACCAGCTCTGGAAAACCTCCAGCTTGGTAACAGCGGATTCCTCGACGTCAACAATCTCAAAGATATCGGGTGTCTGTCGGCGAGCATTAGCCCCGGCCTGAACCCAGCTTTGATGGTCCCACCCGGGCACGGGTTGTTTGTGCAGTTTCGTGGAGGGGCCTGCGAAGTTGAGTGACAAGGGCCGCGCCGAGTCGCCGGTTTGCGACTTGGCCACGCGGTGCTTCAAAGCCGCAACGCGGCGGGCGGCTTGCACATGTAGCCTCCATAGCTTGACCTGGATCGAGACTGGGGGCGGCCGAGGGCCTCCCCCAACCACAGGAAGAAGCTGTCCGCTGTGGTTCTGAGCCCGCCATTCGTTGCAGGCGTTAATGAACTTGGAGTGGAGGGGTCAGCAACATTCCTATTGAGGGAAGAGCGGGAAGACACACCAGATCGTCCCCTGCCTTTCGCATGTATATCTCCTCCCGGAGCAGCTCGTTCAGTGCGTCCTTCCACAAGAAGCGAATCTTTCCGGCCGGCGAGATCTGCAACCCTGGCAGGTCGGTATCGTTGAGAAGATACCCCCCTCTGCACCCCTGGGCGAGGTACCCCTCGCCGAGGCGTACCGTAATGTTTCTGTTGGCGGCTGGGTCGTAACGGTTCCATGCTTCCCGTAGGTACCTGTTAGTCAACCTGCCAGGTCTGGAGTCCTGGCTCAACCCGAAGATCGGGCTGTGAACCTGTCGGTGGACGGAAAAGGCGACCCGGCCGCTACCGTCGGGGTTCGCAGCGCCCGCGTTGTCGTCGATAGCATACTCGAATTTATGGCGCGTGCCGGCATAGAGGGTGATGCTAATCTTAGGGAGCCAGAACGATTGGAAGTGGAGCTCGATGGTGTGCTTTTGATGGGCTGAGAGCTGGCGAAGGCACACCCAGGTATACGCGGGGTCGGTGTAGATGTGCGCCTCGACGAGCTGGGAGAAGGTGTGCTCGACGAGCTCGATAGGGAGATTGCCCCAGAGGCTAGGGGAGAGCATCTTGGTCGATCTTGATGGAAAGTATGTGCATCCTTGAGAAGTTTATTATGTAGTACTGGGAGGTGAGGTGCGTTTTTGCAGATCGAGGTCGATAATTCTTGCAGTCAAAGAGATGTGGGGGGGCGCCGGCTGTCTCCAGGCCCCAATAAGCTGGACTTGAGATGGACTCGTGAAGAAAGCTGACCTTGAAGAGGCTGGACTTGAGAAAGCTGGAGGTCGGAGCTGGACTTGGGGCCGAGTGAGGCGCCACTGCCTGTGTGGCTGACACCCCTTTGTTCCCAGACAAAGAAGGGAAGGGAAGGCCCACATCGGTCAGCTGCTGAGATCCTATTTCTCAGGGTGAAATAGTGGGAGGCGTCGTGCATTGCTTGTGACCAGTTTATTTCGTCCTGGTCAGTCTGTCTACAATTTATCCCCTTCTCCCCCGTTCCTCTTCTCTGCACTTTTTCCTCCCTTCCCAGCTCTCCTACAGCTGCAGTCCCATCTTCCTCAGCCTGGCCCCGTACCTGTGCAACAAGAGCGGCACCGGAATCATCAGCACGCACAAAAAGCCCAGCAAGGAGTTTCCCCATCCCAAACCTAAAGATTGGTACATGGCTGGCCCCGCGAGTGGCAAGAGCATGCCGGCAAGACTGCGCAGGACCGTGTTCGCGGCGATGGCCGAGGCGGCATACATCGGGTAACAGTCGACCAAATACGTCGTCATGGGCATGAACAAGCCGATGATGCCAAACGCGAAAGGGAACAGCCCGAGGATGGGCACGATCCAGTGGGTCTGGTAGTAGGTCGACCAGCCGTACCAGAAGAAGGTGGGTGGCAGGAAGAAGCTGAAATAGATGCTCAGGGGCAGGCGCATTTCGGGCTCGAAGACGCCGTCGTTGGCGCGCGTGCGCTTGACCACTCCACGGTCCGACGTGTAGGTGATGACGGCCCAGCCCGCCATGTTGCCGATGCCCAGGCAGATGTAAATGAGGCCCGTGATGCCGGTGCTCCAGCCGTACGTCTGTTGGAAGACGACGGGAATGGTGGTAAAGAGGAGGTAGAGCGTGCCGTAGGTGAAGGCGATGTACAGCGAAACGAGGAACACGAGTGGTGAGAGAAAGAGCATCTTGGTCGGGCGGATGAGGCCGTTGAGGAGCGTGCGGGTCGGGTTCTGCTCAGCGCCCGGCGTGTCGTAGCAGCTGCGCAGGTCGGGCCGATTCAGCTCGACCTGCAGGCGCTTGACCTTGCGCTGGATGAGGATGCGCGGGTACGTCTCTTCGGTGAGCAACAGGCCCGCGCCAGTGATAATAACGGCGACGATGAAGACGATCCAAAAGTCCCAGCGCCATCCAATCGTCTGGGAGAGCCAGCTGCCGAGCACAGGGCCGATGGTAGGCCCAAGTAGCGGGCCCAGCGTGTAGATGCCGATGGCAAATCCGCGTTCGTCCGTCCGGAATACGTCGGCAATGACGCCAGCGCCCAGCGTCTGCGAGGTGAGGCGTCCATGTCAGCCTTGACTCGATTCACACTCACAACCAAACTCAAGGGCACAATCAGGGGTTGGAGGCAAAGAAGGTTCACTCACTAGACAGCCGGCACCCCCGATGCCGGCCAGGAACCGAAACACAATCAAGGACTCGATCGACGGTGCCAACGCGCAGCCAATCTGCCACAGGCAGAAAAACACGTTGGCGGCCCCGAGGACGGGCTGCCTCCCGTACAACTCGCTCAGTGGGGCCAGGAACAACGGCCCGATGACATAGCCCAACAGGTAGACGCTGACCGTCATGGTGCCCACGATCGAGTTGGTGTTGCCGAACTCGCGGTTCAGGCTGGAAATACCCGGGGCCAGGATCGACGAGGCGAAGGGGGTGAGCAGCGTGATGGCGGACAGAAGGCCGATAATCAGCCACTTCTTGCGCTGGGTGAAGTTGAGCGGCATGGCGGGGTCGTCCTGGGACTCCCATCCGACGATGCCCTCGTCGAGGTTGGAGAGCGGGAGGGGCGTGAAGGGGATGCGCTCACGCTCGCGCGTGCGCCGCCGTGAGAGGATGCGGGAGACGCGGGACACACGGGAGACGCCCGAGGCCCGAGTCGCTGCACGGCTGAGTTCGGGGTGCTGGAACAAAAAGAGGGATTCAAGTCAATTCCTACTGATCAAGCAGCACATAGTGATGCCAGTCGTGGTGGCCATCATGGATCACTCACCTGCGCCAGCTCGACATCGAGATCGTGGCCCGGGACGGCGTGCTCAACCGCCTCGTGGCCAACATCGGGGCTGCCCGTCACGCCATCGTAATGAGAACCCGAAGACTTCTCTCCTCTCCCCGGAGACACGGCATGAATCGAGCCTGCCGTTGAACTCGAGTCTGAAACGGACGGCTCGCGTTTCTTCTCTGACACGGCGATTCCCATATTATTCGAAGTCTCCTGGTCCGAGTCCCGGCCCGGGTCCTGGCTGTGGCGGCTCTCCTTTTCGGCCATGTTGTTGCTTGTCTGGTGGAAACCTGTGGAAACAGCCCAGCGGACTAATAATTCCTAGTCCGTCATACTACGAGAATCGAGATCGTCCAGGCCAAGAAAGGCCAAGAGGGAGAAGAGAGAAGGGAAGGTTGTGGATTTTTTCTGGAAGCACCTCGAGCGCCGGGAATAACGAGTTAGCGGCAGGATGGCGTGCTGTGATGTGCTGTGAGAACCTAGCATCGGAGTCACACTGAGCGAGCCCTGCAGGACCCCAAACCACCAACTGCAGTGCCGACATTGCCGGTCCGGAGATAGCGCGGTAAATCCAAGCCCGAATCGCGGAAAGCACCCGCTCCCGATGCTGCAGCGGGAGCGAGGCGTTAGGGCGGTTGGAATAGGGCTAGCCCGAGCCGAAATTGGCAATTGGGTCCGGCTGGACCAGGGGGGTCGGAAAGTGGGCAGCTTGAGTCCCGCGCCAACAATAAGTTAAAGGTCCGGGCCCTGCTCTGTTCTGGATGGAGGGGAAGAAGGAAGAAGAAGGGGGGGGGGAGAACGTGGCGTTGGACGAGGCAATGGCGGAAACATGCCTGAGTGGTTGATTTCTCCGTTGTCATGGCCTCTTACATGGTATTCAGTTGTCATGGGTTCCGACCTACACGCCCTTTCCTTGGCTCGGATCCTTCATCGTTCCTCTCAACCCCCAAGTTTGTTCAGGCCTGTCAGTAAGCCCCGACGCGAGATGCGGCCCGGATTTTGACTTCAAAGCCCCGGTCTGACCGAGATCATTTCTTCCCCCGTCCAACTTGATCTCAATCTTCCGACGGACGTATCCTGTTTTAAATCCGGAGTTTATCCACTCTGACACCTCAAGCTTATTACAGCAGGGAGCCCGAAGGAGAGCTGTTGAATCCTCCTGAATACATACAGATATTTGGGTGGGGACCTTTCCTCTCCTCATCAGCAGGAAAGTCCTGCATCTCGTGACTATGGCCTCAGCACAGGTCGTTCGCGATAGACGCCTGGAGCGGGACTCGCCTCGCTGGTGCTGTAGTGCGACCCCAGATGACTAATTTGTACTGCACACACTGCTTGATTTATAATAATAGACTCTTTTCGGTGATTAGAACTTTATAGGGTATCAGTTGTTGGCTAGAAGATAGTTCAAGTTCCGCAGTTGCTCCGGGAAGATGTTTGAAGGTTGAGAAAATCCAAGCTCAACTGTCTTTTATATCTTTTCACGCAAAAGTCGAAAATGATAATGGAATATGTATGTACACTGAGAAGATTAATATGTCTGAAGCCCACTCCAGCTCACTCAAACAATAACTGTCGCCCCTTTTCCACGCTGATTATCCCACCCAACGACCCCCACCTCCACCAAGTATTACTTCTCACGACTGCCAGCTATCATTCTTGACAGCCGCGGTGGCGCACGAGCTGGGCACCGTGTACGTATGGTTCGGGTCCTTCTCCCATGTGACGGTGCCGCTCGAGGCCACGTTGATGTACTTGTACTGGATGACCTGGCCGGCCGACAAGCTCAGGGTGGCCCACCAGAGCGGGTTGGCCGAGGTGTACGCGGAGGCGCTGAGCGCGACGGCCTTCGTCGCGTCCCAGTTGCCCAACTCGGGGATATTGCCAACGATTTTGATCGTCTGGCCGAGCGAGGTAGTGGCGAGCTCGTCAAAGGTCACGGCGACGGAGGCGGCGATGGCGCAGCCGGTCGAGGCGGCGGCAGTGACGGTCGTGGTGACAGTGACGGTGCCGCCGCAGCCGGTTGCGCTGGCGGTGGTCGTCGCTGAGGCGTCGCCGGTGCTGGAGGACTGGATCGCTGTCGAGATCGGGGTTTGGGAGGTCGGGAACGAGGTCTGGGTGGCCGAGGTGTAGGACCCGGAGACGGAGGTGCCAGAGCACTGGGACGGGACGGTGAGTCCAGCGGCGCCCCAGGATGCAGGCACGGTGCCCGCACGACGGGCTGCGGCAGTGAGCAGGGCAGCGTATGACCAGGTTAGATGGTGCGCCGACAGCGGGGTGCCGTTGCTCCGAGAGAACTGCTCGGCCAACGAGCCGTCAGACGGGGTGTACTGCGCAACAACGTTGACATACCCGTCGGCGTAGTTTGAGATGGCGTTGTACAAGGTGGTGAAGGTCGAGGAGCCCGACGCGTAGGTGCCAGCGGTGACGGACGACGAGAAGTCCTTGAAGAAGGCCAGCGATGTCGAGGTGACGGTGATGGAGCCCTGCTTGTTCCAGACATACAGCGCATCGTAGAGCTGCTCAGCGGCGGCAAGGGTATTAAGATACCAGGGGTTACCACCATAATAACTATCTTCGGAATACCGGCCGACCGAGATTGCAACACCCTGGGCGATACCGGAGTTGACTGTGTAGATGGATCGGAACGAGTCCGTCACCGCTTTGTGGTTGGCCAGGGCTTTGTCACTGCAGGGCTGGAACGTCGTAGCATCACAGCCAGCGGCGGGATCAAAGTTGTGGATGGAGGTCAAGATTGAGTTTGCGTCCTTCCCAGTCCGGCCATTGTTCTGGTTGACTACGTGGTTTCTCGTCAACACTGACCATTTTGCCGAAGCAAGCCATGAGGGCGTGGGTGTACGTACTGTTTGAGACAACATAGTTGCCCGAGGACGACCAGAACCTCTGGAGGAAGCACAGGATCTGCGGGGCCACAGTGCTACAACCGTTGCAAGACGTGCCGAGAGAGGAGGCGAGGGCAGCACCCTCCACCAGCGCTGAAGATTTACGCGTTAGAAAGGCGGACCAAGTGCTTGCAAGGACCTCGAGTTCCTACCTCTGTGCTGGCTTGCGACGGTGAAGAACGAGCTGCCGCTAACTTCCTCCCACAGGTCGAAACCGGTATTATTCCTAACGGTGTCAGCCCTCGGCTCTCACGCAGGACAACGCAGACACGAAGCATGGACGCTCACCAGTACTGGGCTACGTAGGCCAGATCATTCTTAATAACAGGCCAGACGATGGAGGACGCAGTCGACGTGTATCCGTTGTTGATCAGCCACTTGGCATATCCGATCAAGGCGATAGCTCGAAGCGCCGGGCCATCCCGCTGCGGCCGACCTGTCCAGATGCATCGAGTAGTTAGCAATGCCGAAACTATTGCTGAGTGGCGATGAGCCCCAGGTCGGCGGTTACTTACCCCATGCGCCGGTATACTGGGTCAGATCAACATAGAACTTGGGTTCCGCAAGACCCGCTCCATCTCCGAGACCGCCAGAGGGATTCGAAACGCCCTGCAGACGAGCTTGCGAAACGATGTAGTTCTGGATCTGGGTCTGGAGGCCCGCATCGTAGTTGTTCGTGAAGGTCTCGACAATGCAGGTGAAAACGAGGGCGGCGTCCCGGGTCCAGGTGTACCAATCTGTGGTGGTCAGCGTCCAAAACAACTCGGACTGGGAACGTGTGATGCATCTCACAGTCGGGGTTCGACTTGTCAGGGGAGGCCACGACGATGCCGGAAGAGGCCCCGGAAGCCCTACAGCCTGAAGCTCCGATGTTGCAGAGCAGGTTTTGGAGGGCAATGGGCTTCTCGGTTGCGAGGAAGGAGTCGGCGGACCGCTTTAGCAGCTGATCGCGGCGAACACGAGCAGCCTCGGGATAGCCTAGGGCCGTGGGGACCAGGAGGGCCGAGGAGGCCAGGAGCTGGAGCTGGAGTTGGAAGGGAAGCCACATGATGACAAAACGAGTCGAGGTGCAACTACAGTACTGCGCGGGATTCAAGACTGGATCCAGGGACGGGGCTGCTGCTTCGTCACGCTGCGGAGGCCAGGAAGGGGAGAGAAATGGGTGACATATTTATGTCGATAGGCCCCTGGCAGTCCATCGCCTGTCCGAGATAGATGAACGACCGCAAACGCGCGGTTTTCGTCGCCAGGAGCATCACGCACGTCGTCTCCCAGGGCTCGTGTGGGTGTAGACGACGAGGTTTGAGGCTGAGGGTCGGCGTTGGGTGGAGTCACTGACACGCGAGGAGTCAAAGGACCGAATCGGTGTGATGGCTACCGTAAGTTGGCGTTTTCTGGAAGACTAACTTGCCTGGGAAGCGGCGTGGATGGTGAATCGGGGCTAGGTCGATCGAAAGCGAAGATCGACCACCCCAGCAACACATCTCCAGAGTAAATCGTGGGCTTTGCCCTGGCTTCCTGCGTAGTACTGTGGGGTTGCAGCCCGTCCAGCGCGCGCGCATGCGAACATGGGTCGAGATCTGGAGCATCGGACCGTTCTCGAAGGAGGAGGGAAGCCGAGGGAAGCCAGCCAGTCCCCAAACCGCGAGAGACTTCATGTTCATCCGTTGAGGAAGGAAACAGTCGCATCGGAGTCGCCATATCAGCCCGGATATCGAACATGACACTGGGTAGCACTCGGGGTGCACCAAAGCTTGAATGCTCCTCTTTCGAAGCCCAAAGACGATCTCGCTCAGGCTTCTGTTGGTGGGCAGTTGTGGTAGGTTGTGGCTGGTTGGTGGGAGAGAAGAGCCGAGCTTGCGGGTGGGGGTGGGCATCGAGGGTGGAGCAACGGCCCCTGTCTTGCGGGGAAGCTGGGGATGGAATGTGGGACAAAAGCCGGAGAAACCGCTTCCACTGGGCCCAAGATCAGCCTTCCCGTCCTCGTGGTGCATGGTCGCAGGGGGGTAGGCCTCGGCTCTGGCACTTCCCCTGCCTTCCAAGAGGGAGCTGATCTCTGCCGGGATCTGAAATCGGACCGTTCTCCAACATGTCGTCAGCGAGTCCGACCGACATGCATCTCTAAAGTGGCTTTGTTGGCGTTAGTCCTATTTTTGCAACTTGCCGTTGAATCTAGCCCCCGCCAGCGCCGTTGAACGGTGCGCCATCGGCGGAACCCCCAGCCTAGTTTCGACCCCATGGACCAGACGCACGGTGTGCATGGCAGCCAGGGCCACTTATTACGGTGGTAGTCGCCGATGTGCATACTGTACTTGGCCAACTCTAGATCCGAGGGACCACGCCCCCCCACCTGAATTGGCCCGAGTCGTCCTCCGTCTTGGTCTCCAAATTCCGCCGATTTCTCTCCGTCGGCCGACTTCTCCAACTGAGGGCCTTGGAACCCTGCACCTCTCGGGTCGACGTTCCGCCCGAGTCCATGCTTACCGATGACTGAGTAGTGGCGGCAGCAGGGAAGGTAGGCGGCTAGGCGAGCTAGGTAGGTAGAGACAGACATGTCCACAAACGGGCGGGGCTCAACGTCTCGAGAGGGGACGAAGTAGAGATATTTCAAACTCGAAGGCCGTGGAAACGGACAACACCGAGAGTACCCGTTGATATGCTGCGACAAGAGATCCAGGTGTGGAAGCTTGGCGTCTTGATTCGGGGATGCCCTAACATTGACCTCGCAAGCCACCGATGCCATCCGCTGCAGACCAACATGGGTTGTACGTTCGATGCTTAGCAGACCTTGTAGAACAGGCCCCTTCGGCCGGGAAGCCACCGTCAGTGCTCTCTTTGGTCGTCATAGCACGCTGCATGAGCTCGCTCAGACCTGCTCATTGGGAAGCCGCAGGGAGAGGTTCGGCCAAGAAGGCAAAACGCTTCAAGCCCCACGAGGATCCCGAGCAGTGTTCAGCTTTCATCATCCGGTGCTGCCCCTGCCGTATGTCATCCAATCACGAGGAGCGACACGCACAACAAGGCCGCGTCCCCTATTTCTTCCTCCTCCCCGTGGTCGCCACAAGTCTCTTCTTGACCGATTTCGGAATCTTGTCCTTCCTCTTCTCCCTCTTCGCCTCCTTGACAGCCTGCTTGTGCAGGCGTTTTTCATCCTTGTCCTCATGCTTCTTGCCTCTTGGCGGGCCCTTTTCGAACCGGCTTTCGTCGTCCTCGTCCGCGTCCTCGTCCTCGCTGCTGGCACCGCTCAAGGAAGCGCCGTCGTCAGACTCGTCTTCCGAGCCTTCGGCCTCGTTCTCGTCGCCACCCTCTTTTTTGCCGACGACCTGGTCGGCTAACATGTGCTTGTATACCAGGTCGTCGACCTTCTTGTCGGCCTCCTTTTCGATGTCGTAGACCTCGTCCAGGGTCTGCGGAATGTACTGGTTGCGGAAGACCTCGTTGTCCACCTCGAGCGCGGCAGCGGCCTCGTCCGTCTCTGCCACCTCGGGACGGATCTCGTAGAGGTGCTCTATTGCCTGGGACAGAGAGGGCTCGTCGACAGGGCCCTCGGGGGCGGTGATGAAGTTGAAGATGGTGCGGTCTTGGAGCGTGTCAACGCCCTGGCGGCGGAAGAAGTCGCCAACATTCTTGATGTCCATGCGCAGGAATTCGAGGGCGCGCGGGTGGTCGTGCTCGACCGACTGGGACACGTCGATGATGTACAGCTGCCTGTCGTGGTACAGGATGTTGTACTCGCTCAGATCCGCATGCACCAGACTGCACACCTGGTACAGGCGGCGCATGACGCCCAGCAGCTGGATGTAGAGGTGCCGCCACTGCTCATCGACGTCGTCGCCCGCGAGGCGAGCGTCGCGCAGGCGTGGGTAGGCATACCCCCGCTTGTCGCCCAGGAATTCCATGACCAGCACGTGAAGCTTCAGCATGAGCGGCTCGGGGCAGGCGATGCCGGCGGCGTGCAGGCGGCGCAGGTTGCGAAACTCCTTCTCGGCCCAGAGCTTGACCATCTTGCGGTTGTTGCCCTTGTCAGCACCGGCCTTGAAGCGGTGTTCGCCCGTGATGTAGCGCTCGCGGTCTTTGAAGACCAGAATGGCCGTCTTGTAGATCTTGATGGCGCGCTGGACGGGCTCGCTGGCGTTGTCCGGGTACATGACGGCGCCGTAGACGTTGGCCTCCTTGCCGGTGCTGATGGCGCCGTGGATCTCGCTGACGACGCCGCGGTTAATCATCTGCAGCAGGATCATGCGGGTGCGCTGGTCGAGGACCAGCTCGGCGGTGGCGCGGTCAGCCTTGTCCTTGTCGCGATCCTGGGTCTGCTTGACATTGTCGAGGCGGATCTTGGCGGCGTGCTTGGACAGCTCGGCGACCTGGTCATCGACGCTGGCGAAGGTGTTTGCCGTGGGCTTCTGGGCGTTTTGAGGCGCATGGAGCTGGCGCTGGCGGTTGTACGACTTTGTGAGATCAGACGAGGGGTTGCCCAGCACGTCGTCTCCGAGCTCGTCGGCCGAGTTGAAGACATCGTCGAGGTCATTGTCGTCGTCCTCGTACAGGAAGTCGGGGTCGAGCGCAGCGCCATTCGCCGGCTCGGCGGCGGCGGGAGGAGCTGCCATGAGTTCGAAGCGTCTCGAGGGCAAGAAGGTGCAAAACACGCGGAATAAAGATATCTCGGTGTGAGAGGCAGCGACAAAGATGGCTGTAGGTTAGGTAGGTTCTTGTTGGGTGACTGGGAGACCTGGAGACTGGGGGAGACTGGCGACTCGAGACGGGCAACCTACGACCACACAACGTCTGGCGGGCAGTCCTGAATTTTTGGCGGGGTCTGTTGGGTGCCAGTTTATCTTATCGGTTCGCGGGGTCATGAGTGGGGCTGAGAGAGGTACTTGAGAGGCCCGGGCTGCTTGCTGCGGATTGCTGCTGTGGGCTGCCAGAACCACGCAAGCCACGCATCCAGGGACGAGCGATGTTTTCACGAATTCCAGGCCCTCGGTATGTACTAACGCCAGCCATTCGTTTGTCTCGATGCCTCCCGGTGCTGCGTGCGCGGCCGCATGCTTGCTCTCTCCAAGCATGCAGTGAATGGCGTACCGAATGCTGATATGTGGACTTTTGACGGGGTTGTGGGCATGAAGCTGCGGCGTAGTGTAGTCAAAGCTCTCGGGATTGACGCCCACTGTTTTTTACAGCATGACGGGAGGTGCTGCAGGGCTGGAGCCTGAAGTTCCACAGCCCCACACCTGATCTCCGGGTGGGTTGCAGGGGCCCACGCCTGGCACAGCTGCTGTGGGTCTGCCCGAGCTCCTACCTGTGATTAACTTACGGGCTGGAACCTCAACTTGCAGCGATCGCCCTCCGTCTGCACGAGACCAAAACCTCCCCAGTTCAACCTGGAATCATCAAAAACCCGGGCTCCCGGCCATCAATCAGGGCCCTAGTATCGCTCGCAGGACCACGTTAGCTCTGGTTCGCCGACTCTACTCCTCCCATCCTTCCGCCATCCAACCCACTGCTCGATCTTTGTCTCGAGCAGCATGGGCTAACAGCCTGGTGCTGTTCCATCACGAACATCACCGACCTCTCGACCTTGAGTCCTGCCGCTCCCGGTTATCGCTGCGCGTCCGCATTGCTATTGCTGTACCACCTCACCTCCAACCTCAAGATGGCCACCCCTCGACCGGCCTCGCTGGCCGAGCCGCACTCCCGCCCGACCTCATACCATGATCCCGTGTCGCCGAGGTTCGACCCCGATGATGTCCCAGTCGAGGTGCTGGTCCGCCACCTCCTTGGTGCCAAGCAGTCGCTCTCGTCCATGGCGCTGGTCCTCCGCGCCCACGACTTGGCCACCCACGCCCGCCAGATGTACGAGGACTCGGTCGTCCAGAGCGCCCAGACGGGCTTCCTGCACTGGGTCATCACCGAGGAGGTGCAAGTGCTGCGCATGCTCCGCCAGGGCATGGAGCGCACCTACGACAAGGCCCGTCGCGAGTTCAAGCAGCTCCCTCGCACCCTGGATTCGGCGAACGAGAGGCTCGAAACGACCATGCGGATGCTTCGGGAGACACGCGTCGAGCCCGTCTTTCGTCCGCCGGGAGAGGCCGAGAAGTGCCTGCTGGACTTTGTAGACGAGAACAGCGTCGAGGCAATGCATGATGCTCTCAAGGCGAGCATCGGCGACTTGCGGGTTAGTTTGAGGAGAGCCACCCATCTCTAAGATGGCTTGCTAACCCTGGATGCAACAGGCCGCCCAAACATCTTTCGACGGCGACCTCCTCCGCTTCGACCACGACCTCCGCCTGCTGAACGAGACCCTGCCGGCCGCGCCGGTACCCGACTCGATGTCGCCCTCTGCCGACCCGCCGATCCCCGACCTGCTCGCGTCACTCGCCGAACATTCGCAGGACATGGCCGAGCACCTTACTTCTCTGACCACCCACTTCGACATGTGCGTCAAAGCCGTGCGCGCAACCGAAGGGGGCGCCGCCCTCGCGCGCCGCCGGGCCGCCGAGGCTACCGACGAAGGCGAGCCTGTGTCGATCTCGGGCGTTATTAACGAGCACGAGTCGGACCTGCCGGACTTGGAACCGATGGACCCGCAGGAGCTGGCCGAGATTGTGCAGGTCGTGTTGGAAGACGCGCCCGAGGTGGACGAGGTGGTGGCCGAAATCCAGGCGGTGCTGCAGCAGATGGAGCAGGACTTTGGAGCGCTCAAGGAACAGGTTGATAAGATCCAGGGCGTGAACATGTCGACTCTTGTGGCCTTCCGGGCGCTCGAGGAGATTGGCGCGCGGCTGCAGGGTTACGTCGCGGCCGAGCAGGAGTTTGAACAGCGCTGGGTCGACGAGAAGGAGTCCATCATTTCCAAGCTCGAGGAGATGGACGAGCTTAGGCGGTTCTACGAGGGCTACGCCAGTGCATACGGCAGCTTGCTGCTCGAGGTGGAGAGGCGTCGCGCGGTCGAGGACAAGATCCAGACTACGCTGCGCAAGGCCAAGGAGAACGTGGACAACCTGGTAGAGGCCGACAGGAAGCAGCGCGAGCACTTCCGACAAGAGGTGGGCGAGTTCCTGCCGACCGATCTATGGGTTGGTATGAACAGCCCGCTGAGCCGCTGGGAGCTGGTGGCCGTCAGGGATGGTGCCGGCGCGGGATCGGAGACGCGGGACGAGTTGACGACGCCTACGCTCACGAGGCCGACAGTTAAGGGCAAGGGGTTGGCTCGGTGATTGGATAGGGATGGGCATCTGTCATGATTTTTGGAGTTTTTGGTCGGAAGGATGGGTGGATGGCGCGTGGATGGCGCCGGCTTGATTTGGAATATGGGCATACCCGGCAGGGAGGGTCACGGAGTCCGGCTGTGAGTTGTACTGTATAACACACAGAGTAGTGCAGCGCTGTAATTTGGATTTGCCATGTTTTCTGTGTTGATCGGCGTCCGGTTCGAGTCCATTGCTTCGGCATGTATCTCGGAAGGTTCCGTGCCCCGATCGGAGGTTGCGGGCACATTTCAGAGCGGCCAATCCCCCCGTCGGCCTCGGTTTCATCCGGCTCGTCGCCTTGTTTCAGACAACGTCCAATCCCTAAAACCCCATCGCCGCCGCCGCCGCCGCCACCACCACCACCACTATAAAGTCGAACTCCCTCAGTCTAATCAACATTACCCACCCACTCTATCACCGGACGCCAAACCTCGACAACGAAACCCCCAAACTCGCTCAGAACCCGCACATCAAACCAAACAAAACAATGGCTGAACCATCACCTGCATCGCCTCCATCACCACCGCCATCACCACCGCCACAACAACAACAACAGCAACAACAATCACCATCCCCCACAGCCATCCCTAAAACAATGAAATCCTACACCTCCACCTCCCTCGGCAGCCCCCGACGAGCCCTCTCTTTCCATCCCACATCTCCCGTCCCCTCCCTGCCCAACGACGACCCGTCCTCCACCCTCCTCCTCCTCAAAGTCACCCACGCGGCACTCAACCCTGCCGACTTGGCGCTGCAGCTGGTCCTGCCGCCGTGGCTTCCTTTTCGTAGGGGACCGGTGCCGGGGCTGGATTTTGCGGGTGTTGTCGTGGCCGTCGGCGGCGGGGTCGCTTCCGCCGCGGATGGAGGGGTGGAGGCCGGGGAGAAGGTGTGTGGCGCGCTGGGGCTGGCCGAGGTTGCTAGGGGGAAAGGAACGCTGGCGGAGTGGGTTGTCGTGGAGAGTGGTCTGGTGGCGAAGGTTCCTGCTGGTTGGGAGGGGAGAGAGGCCGTTGGGGTCATGGGGATTGCCGGGCAGACTGCTGCTGAGATGGTGAGACGGGTTGGTGAGGCCAAGGGGAGGAGGGTGTTGGTGAATGGGGCGGCTGGCGGGGTTGGGACGCTCGTGGTGCAGGCTTGGAAGGGGCTTGGGGGAGAAGTGGTGGGTGTTTGTTCCAAGGCGAGTGAGGCGTTGGTGAGGAGGTTGGGGGCTGATGAGGTGAGTTTGAGGGTTGACTTCTCATGTACTGCTTGGTTGGTGATGATGGAGGGGTTTGGTGCTGATCAATATTGCATTAGGTGGTTGACTACCAAGCGCATCAGCCGCTCGAAGAGCATCTTGCCGAGCGGTTTGGAGAGCAGCAGTTCGACGCCATTTTGGACTGCGTTGGAAGCCACGCGCTCTTTGCTAAGTCGCCCAAGTATCTCAAGCCAGACGGCAAGGTCATCAGCATTGTCGGTGGTTGGTCGCAGGGCGTCGTCCCCTTCGTCAGGAGCAAGCTGTGGCCGCGGTTCCTCGGCGGCACGCCTCGCAGCTTTGAGCTGTTTCTGCTCGGTGCGTCCGGGCAGAGGGCCAAGGAGGTGGCCGCGTGGGTTGAGCAGGGAGTGATCAAGGAGGCGCTCATTGACTCGGAGTACCCTATGGAGCAGGCAGTTGAGGTATGTGCCGTGAAGCGCCGGTCTGGTTCGGCGTGCTGTTGACTAACACGTTGGTCAGGCATACGAGAAACTGGCAACCCACCGGGCCAAAGGCAAACTTATCATCAATGTTGGCAGCAGTTGATTCTGTCTCCTGGTAGCTTTGAGAGGATGCAATACTGTACAGAATAACATTGTCAAGCCAGATATCATGGCGTTTAATCACTCCTTTTTGTCTATCTCGCTCATGCATTCCAATGTTGCAACCTCATTGCATCTGATAATAACCATCCCCCGCTCTTTGCCCATACCAATGCCCATTCCCATGCCCATACCCAAGCCCGTGCTGCTCCTCTGCCCCCTCCCGATGGTCGCTATACGGCCGCTCCAACGCCCTCAGCGGCACCCCACTCTCCCGCGGTGCATGGTAGCCCGACTCGTACGTCATGCCCAGATGCGAATCCAAATGCTCAGCCCCAGCTCGCCTGCTCTGCCTCCTCCAGCGGAGACAGACGAAGGCGGCCCCGGCAATGATGGCGATGGCCGCCAGACTGGCGCCTACGCCGATCCCGACGACGGCGCCCTTGGACAGCGGGGTGGGCTCGGTCTTCACCTTGTAGGCCATGGCCCAGGCGAGGTTCACGATGGCAGACGTTGGACGCGAGGTATCGGACGGGTTGGCGGCGAGGCCGACCGTGATGGGCGGCGGAACGGCGGTCACGGCGAGGGAGCTGAAGCAGGGGGTTTGCGAGGCCACCTCGCGGGTGAACTTGTAGTAGCCACTGGGAAGAAACGTACTGTTAGCTGCTTGTTCGTCGGGAAATTTGACAGACTGGGAAAACGTACTTTGGGCAGCACTGCCCCGACACGGAGTAATAATCCTGAGGGCACCGCTCCAAACTGTCTTTTGCATTGGAGGCGGGGACGGGGAATTGTCCGGGCTGTGCGGCCACTCGGTTGCCCGCGGACGTCCCCGATCCGGGGCTGGCGGTCGCGGCTTCGGTCGAGACGGTCCAGGGGCAGCACTGAGGCCTGTCCGCGTTGCACCCGACAAAGGCGGCGTAGAGGACCACGTCTCTGTCGCTGATGAGCGTATACGACGTCGAGCTGCAGCCGCCTGCTAGCAGCTCGCCGCCGTCCTGGTAGTTTGGCGTGGCGGTGGGACGCGGAGGCTCGGAGATGGGCCCGGAAGGGATCACAGTGATGATGGTTTGAAGGTCCAGGTTGACTGAGGTCCTAAGAGACACGTCAATATGACAAGACCAGTCAAAAGGGCCGCGGGCATGTTCCTCGGTATACACCTACGGCTGAGGCAGCTGAGTCATGACGCTCGGAGGGGGTGTCGGGCACGACGACTGGAACCATGTTCGTTCGTAGGCGTCCCAGTCTGTGTCGAGCCAAGGTTAGTTGTCGTGGGCGCTGGTTGTTTTTCTCGTGCAGACGGCAACTTTACCGTCAATCCCCACCCCTCTAAAGCATGTCGACGAGGCGAGCGCTTCCGAGACGCAATCCAGGTACTGAATCCCGCTGCCGCAGTTGCACACGGCTGCCTCGGTGCTAGCGAGACAGCTGCCATAGTCGCCAGTCGAGCTGCATGTCCGGAAGCCGCTGAACTTGGAGCAATCCGGGCCTCGGGAGGTCGTGGTCAACGTGCCGTTCTCGAACCGCCGACCGATGCGTGGGAATGCCCCCTGGGCAACGAAGGCCGTCGAGACAGGTGTCGGCAGGGGCACGATGGGCGCCCGAAACAGAGTTGCCGCCATGATCGCGGTTCGCCACCGTTGTTTCGTGCTCTGCTGCTGCGGAGTTGTGGAGAGGTCGTTGTGTTTGGAGTCAAGTCAGATCCCGAAAGGACGACAGATGGAGCGGTCGTCGTTTTGTTCAACGCTCCCAGTGCTCCGTGGTTCGCCCACAGCCACCCGATTCCCGCCCATTGGAGGCAGCCACATGCCCGGCCTGGCAGCCCAAGCCGTTCTGGGGCCCGCCAGCTTGGCGATGGCTGCTCATTGCATGGAAAACGCGGTCGCGTGCAATGTGTCGGGGCAGGCGAAGGTGGAGGGTGCGGCTGAGAAGGGCCCACGTCGCCGTCGCCAAGAGGGTCTCGACTCGGATCCCCGGGCAGCCAGCGTGATTGGTGCGAGGGGGGTTTGACTTCAACATCATCTGGGATGCAAAACACCAAGCACTTGGACTCCGGACATCCCCACAACACCACCATCAACAACGCTGACGCCGTTCATAACGTTAACCGTATTTGTATTTCTGTTTCTTGAGGCGTATCATGGCACTTATAGAGGCTGAGGCGGATGGTGATCCAAGCTGTCTCTCCTCCTGCTGCAGTGTACTACCCCCGTCAACTCCCCAGGCCCAGCCGAGCCTGCCACACGCTAAGGGCCAGGTACTTCTCCGTCCCCATTCCATTCCTCCCATTCCAGCGTAACCCTTCGTCCGGCACGAAGGTTACTGCGCAAGGCGCAAAGCCATCAATCGCCAGGGTGATGCTTACTGAATCCAGCCCGACCGCTCGGCAAGAGACATGACGAGGCCCAAGACCCCAAAAAGAGCGAAAGAGGACGACACAGAAACCCCCAAACCATTATGCGTAATGAAAAACGAAAACGCCTTTTGCCCATGTTGATGTCCCGAGATCCCGATGCGCGCCAATTGAACCGAAAGAGGCGAGTCGAGAACCAGGCCGCGACGCTGCCGACGAGACAAAGCCAGAGCGCCGAAAGAGGGGGAAAAAAAAGAGAAAATGTTTTACACCGCCGTTTTCATGCCCATCGTTGCCGAAAAACAAGGCCCACCAAAACGCCGAGCATCGCTGTGACGCTATGACTTGAAACCACAGCAACGCCAAAGAGGGAATGAGAAAATATTATGAGCCACGGCTCGTCGATGGTGAAACACGACGGGAATTCGTAGCCGGTATACGGAGACAAGGCGACCGTCAGTGGCGTCGCCCTCGGGTCGAGGCATCGACCGTGCCCGGTTGACGGGTCACGGCGCGGAAACGTCACCCCCTAATCGCCGCCGCCGCATAAGTCTCCGGCCCAGAAAAGGGGAAACGGTCCTGCGGGCGCTGATATGGGTACTCGTTCGGCAACGTACCGGCGAGAGGCTCGAAATTCCCCGCACCAGAGTGCGGCTGGACTGCCTGCTCAGAGTCAGGGTTCTTTGTCAGCTCCAGAGGCGACTCGGAGGGGGACACCCCCATGGCCGTGAAAATCGGCGCGTGCGAGAAGTACGCATTGGCATCTTGCGAATGCAACGAATGGTGCTGCGTGCCGCTGTGCGAGTGGTAGTAGTTGCCCAGCTGAACCGGGCTACCCTCGTAGCTCGCCGTGTTGCTGCTCGAGTCGTCGAGCGCCTCAAGCCGGCTCGGGTTGAGCAAATGAGGCTTGAGTTGGGGCCCTTTAGGCTTGGAACCGTACTGTGGCACTACGGTTAGCTCAAATGGTCTCGGACGGAACGAAGTGAAGCTTGCCTCCCATCTGCTCCTCGGCGGTGGACGGGCGTAACGCAAGATGTGGTCCGGGAAAACCTACAAAACACCATTTATTGACGATCTCCTCGTACGAGGCAGACGAGATGGCGGTACTGGGCGAGCTGGCAGGCGACGCGGCTGCCGGAACAACGCTCTTGGCGTCGACATTGATAGCCGGGACCTGCTTCGTCTTGTTCTCCGTGTCGAGCCTAACGGCGCCCATCTTCTTCTTGGACTTCATGTAAAGACCGTCGGGCCTCCCGGTCATGTCGTTCTTGGCGCTTTGGATGGCCCTGCTGAGGGAGTCGCCAAAGTCGTACCGAAGGGCAAACTGGCCGCTCGGCGCGGACAACCTCTTGGACAAGTTGTCACTGGGAAGATCGCCGGCGCTCTTGACGCCCTTGAGCCTGAGGCTTGTTGAACCGGACTCCCCAAGGTACTCGTGGATCGACTGGTTGAAGTTCAGCGTCGCACTTTCGCCAAACTCGTCCGAGACCGAAGCTGCCGGCTTCGGTTTTTGACTCGGGCGGCGGTTGCTCTTGGGCAATCCGTTGAGCGGGCGAGAGGCGGCTCCGATGGGACCCTTCTTGCCGTTTTGCGGAACCAACTTCTTGCGGAAGTCGATCTGGAAGTTCGTGCCGTTGTTGTTGTCCCAATGCTCCTTTCCGTTCACAGTGTACCGGATGCAGAAGTACAGTGTCTTGGACTCGAGGTTGGCCAAATCAGAAAGCTTGATGGTGAAGTGGAACCTGTCCTGGCCGTAGGGCGTGTCGACGGGGCGGATTTCGCAGACGTACTCGGCCGCAATCTCGGATGTCGTCTTCCAATAGTCCAGAGTGAACCGGCACGCGACAAGCTTGTGGAATGCCAGGTTAGCCACAGCGATCGACCCAATGAGCGATTTCTGATCCGTCGATAACCATACCCGCTCCAAGCGGACGGTTTGCGCCTTGCGCACCGGTGTCTCGACGGGAAAATTGGTCATGATGATTTCCCACTCGGCCGGAAGTGCGCGCGCGCCCAGCCTCTCGTCCCCAGAGAAGGGGTACTCGGTGTCGCTGTCGTAGTTATCGACGGGCGAAGAGCCTGCGCTGACGGCGAGCGGCCGGTCGACCTGCAGGAAGTGCCTCACGTGTTCGAGATGGGAATCGAAGTGCACCGCCTTTGAGAAGGTTGGCGTGCCGGGCATGCTCGACGGCCGCCTCCTAGACGCAAGGCGCAGGGCAGGCCGAACCAACTCGCCCGACTTTTTACGCACCATCTGGGGCTTTTGCAACCTTTCTTCGTCGGTGTCTTCCTCCGAGCCCGTTCCCGAACTGCTGGTCGACTTGCTGAGAGCTATGTGCGGCTCCGTTGCCGACCTCGTATGGGTGAACCGCCGGTTGCCGCCGCCGCTGAGCTCGCCGAACGACCCGGTGCTGAAGCTGTGGTGCATGCCCGCGGCGAGAGCGCCGGTCTGGGTCGGGAGGACAAGCAGGTCGCCAGCATCAGAGGATTCCTTGGTCGGTGCCAGGTTTTTAGTCGACAACCGTGCCCGTTGCTGTGGGATCTGGCTGATGGCCTCGTGCAGCTCCTTTAGGTTCTCAATCCGACGGTCGTGGACCGCGGGCAAGTCGTCGTCGTCACTAGCTGAATCTGGAGGCGACATTATTGCGCCGCTGGGCATCCCGCGGTCGCTGGTAATTGGCGGTGGTGATTGGCGCACGCTGCTGGCGGCTGCCATGCTCTTTAGATCTTCTGATGTCGCCTCGGGTGAGGGTTGGCTCGCGCGGGGCTGAGCAGCTGGCGGTGTGCGTCGTTGCCTAGTGAGGTATGAGGCCGAGCGCGGGAGGACGGGTCGCGCATTGGCTGTGTGTGGGTGTGGTTGATGGAACGACGGCCGCCGGCTTCCCTCGGGCGACGAGGGACCTGATGACGCCGGCGACCGGTTGGAGGGAGGGGTGTAAGGCATTTTCCCGCACTGGCCTTCGCCTGGAGATGCTCCACTGACAGGAGAGTCAGGAGTGGAGTAGGACCAGATCTTTCTCAAACCCAGCGCATGGATGGCGACGCTCTTTCGGGGGGAAACAGAAGGCGCTGGAGATCCCGATGATAAGTCAGCTGGATCGTCTAAGTGGAATTCCGGAGACGAGCAAAGAAGGGACGGGTTGTCAAGCAGGCTGAGCGGTAGGGGCGGAAACGGGGGACGGGGGACGGGGGACGGGAACGGCGGGGAGCTGTTGCGGGTATATGGTGGGAATTGATTGTGCGGCCAACAATGGCGAGCCAAACACCGTGCTATTACTCAGAACTGTCACCAAAGCCTACCTGCTGACTGTTTGTGGCTCGGATCGAGAACCGGACAGGAGCTAACTGGGCAATATTCCAGCAACAAGTTGAGCTCGTTGTCGGTCCCGGAACAGCGAGCGGCCGACTGTAGGCGAGAAAGGGAGTGGGAACACCCTCAACGGCCTTTCCCGAGTCGTCGCAGAGACAGGATCAGCCGGGATGGCACCTGTTTCTGGTTCGGGTGGCGGTCTTGTTGGCCAATCCGCCCGACTGGGTCGCTGGGATGGCGGCCGAAGGGGGGTCAGGATGAAGATGAGGTGCGGGCGAGGTGGGAGGACGACGTCAGCGAGGGCTCCGGGCAGGTGTCCTCGGTGGTGGTGGTCCTAGGACTGCGACCTGTCAGCAGCCTCCTCCGGGACGAGGTGATGGGCCTCGTTGGGGCTTGTCAAAAGGAAACAAAACAGTGGGTTGGTGGTTGGCGGCGAGAGAGGAGACAGGAGTGCTCGCCTGGAGCGGCGGGATCGAGCCAGTTTTGAAGGACCGGGACGGGGTCGAGGAGTGGGCGGATGGGGGTGGGGCGAAAGCGACCAGGTTGGGGAGTGCAAGCAACCTGGAACCACCTCTTACCCATGGCCCATGGACCATGGACCATGGACCAAGGACCAAGGATGGGATTGCGCCAGAAAACGTTATGGACCCGCCTTCAGTACCTTGATGTATGGGCCTGTCGTACCCAATACCCTTTGTCTGACAGACAGGCAGGAAGAAGCTACCCGGGGTGCTTGTGGCGGGGGGCGAGTCACTGCAGGCGAGATCTGCAATGCGGGAGCTGCAGGCGAGAACGGACAGCGAGCTGCAATCCAGATTGCTCGAAGGGTAAACAACAGATGATGGTGGGGGGGACAATGCGACGAGACTGTTGCGGTGGGAGGAGGCAACAACAGCAAAGAGGGATGGAGTAAGCGTTGCAAAAAGTCACTTGGATGGGATGAGCAAGCAAGCAAGAAGCAGGGAGGCGTGAACGGAGCAGGCCAGATGCATCCTGCAAGCCCCATGCAAGGAAGCGACCGGTGGGCCCTCTGTGCTCCACCGCTTCGCTTTTTTTTGGGAGCCGGTGGGGCAGTGGGGCCGACGGCAAGGCGACAGCGCCTGGGCCAGCGAGGGGGGGCGGCCTTCCCAAACCAACCAGGCGTCAGTTCCTGCCCACCGCGAGCATCGCCCCTGCTCGGCCTTGTACTCTGGCGTCCGCGCACTGTGTGCGGCGAGTCACCGAGTCCGATAACGTTTCCCAACACCCCCAGGGATCCGATTGAAGACCGATGCCGGCGGCCGTGACATTGAGGGCATCCGAATAGATGATAGCAACCGAGCGCTGTCTATTCGTCGCCGAATCGTACTCGATGCCGCGTTTGACCGCAAACGTTTGATATGGACTGCGCCTGGTTGCAACTCGAGCAACTCCGGCAGACCCGGCACAGCATCATTCCAGCTCAAGCATGACGGGTGGTGGTTAGCGCACTGTCCCGTGCTGGATCCGGCATGGGCTTCCCACGGTCGACGGCCCCGGATCCTGGCAGCGCTGCGAAAGAGCCCCTGAGAATACGCAGACAACGGCGAGGATTCTTCCAGCAACGCTTCGCTCAGAGCTTGCCAGCTTGGTCGGTATTCGTATCACGTACTCCGTACAGAATACCGCTGGGGATACGACGGTAATTACGTACAAGTGGTGTTTTCCCCTGGTGCGACGTGCTTGGCAGCACGGCTGCAGCAATGACGTCGGTGGAATGATGTTTTGTCGCAATGCGGCGGAGGGACAAGGCCTGCCAGCCAAACAGCGGAGACAGCGAACGACTGCTCCGGCCGGCAGAGCGAGGCTCAAAAAAGTGCAATGCACTTGACCAGGCGGCCGAGTGCCAAACACAGCGTCGTATGTTCTACCAATTGCGACCTGCTGTGTGTGCCAGAGGGACATGGTGATGCGATGGAATGAGGCCAGTTTGTTCTGGACGCTTCCGTCAGGCACTCGGCAGCTGGGCAACTCCCGCGCGCTAGCCACCGGGACTGGACTGGAGGCCGTGTGGTGGTTCGTGTCGCACGTCGGTGGGCTGTTGGGCTGTGCCATCAAGGTAGTGCTCGTCCGCACCACGCCTTGTGCGCCTCTCTCCGATCTACTTGTTGGCCGACTACAGTACGTGTGATTTCGCAGAGGGCGTTGATCCACAAGTCACGGCATTTCCATGCGGCGCCATGCGACAGACGGACGAGCGATGCTCTCATGTTGTTTTGACGTTTCTTGAAATCCGTGTCACACCGACGAAAGTTTCAAGTGGAGCCTTTCACCGAGCACGCCAGGGAACATCCTCCATGGGAGAAAATATTTTTAGCGGGGCCCGTTGGTGCTGATGCCGTCCATTGGCCATTCAGCATCGACGCCGCAGGAAACCAGCCAAACCAATGCGCCGCCTCCTCCACCGTCTCGAGCAGGCAAGGGCTCGACCAGATCAGGCCAGGGCGTGGGCGTGGGCGTGGGCGTGAGGGTGAGCGTGGGCGTGGGCGTGGACGTGGGCGCGGGCATCCCATCACATCGCAGACAAAGCACAGCACAGATACACCCGGGCTTATTATTGCTGACGGGTTCCAAGGAACACCGTGTGTCCTGGGTTCAGATTACAGCACAATAAGAGCCCCCTCGCCGCCGTCATGCCATACGACACGGACGTCTGGTCGATCCGACGCTGCCCACGGGCAGCTCCTTGCGGGCGCATTGCACCTCATCCCCGCTTCAAGGCCGCTCAGCTACTGTGTACCCCCTACGAAGCAGGACCAAACATTCCAGCGCAAGCCCGGGTCCGGATCCTGGATCCCAGAGACTTGACAGGAGCGCCGGCCTCGCGCCGTTGCGGCTCTTGGCTTGCGAGCCCCACCGGCGATGGCGAAGACGCCGGCCTGGACTCGGAGGGGATGCTCGTTAACATGGAGATCATCGCAGTCGGCGTGTACCGCTAGAGGCGACCCACCGCGGCCGCCAACGACACGAAAGGCACAATCTCACACATTACTAAGGACGCAGGACCACGGCGGCCGGCCGAGCACGGCACCACCGGCTTGGAGTCTTGGACGGCGTCTCGAGCTGGCGGCACCGACGATGCTCAGCCAGGGCCGACGATTTGTTATCCCACGCGGTGTGTGCTCGCCGGCGGGCAGCACAGAGTTGGACTGGTGTAAACTTGTCTCTCTCTCGCCCAAGACCAAGGCGGAGGACAAGGCGCACGGCTCTCGCCAGCAATGGCCTGACGGGAGCTGATTTGCCAGCGGGAGTAGCGCGGCTGCTCCTGGTCTGGGTGTTTCGGGTCCACAAGTGCCGCTAGCGTCGCGCCAGTTGCCCACTTGCATGGGTCAAGACCCGGGCCCCTGGACCGTGCCCATGCCCTGAAGCGACGCCATCGCACAAGCCTCTCAGCAAACCAAGGAAGTTGCATGTTCCCGTCCTTTTCCCGCTGTCATCGGTCTGGTTTGTCTGGTTTGTGCGTGGGGAGCAGCCCTCGATCAAGGTTTATGTCCGCGGAGCCCACCAACAAATTGGAGCCGCGGGGGTTGGCTGCGAGACTCTCCTTCGAGTTTCCGCATCTTCGAGGTCCCGCCCGGGCTCGGTTCCGTTCCGTCCTGCACTCTGTGCATCCTGTGCATCTCGCGCGGTGCAGGGCTGTGGAGTCTGCCTCCTTTCCAATCTCTCCTTCCATCGAGGATTCGAGTCCCCCTTGGCCTTCTCTCGGTCACCTAGGTCAAGGAACACGGGTGTTTTCCGAGCACCGACGACGACTGTTCTCGGCACCATGTTGGCGTCTATTTTCGCCTCCCGAGCCGCGCAGACGCAGGTTGAATGGCTTCATCCGATTTCCCCGTGTGGGGAAGCTGCCGTGCCGACACGGGCTCCAGCAGCGCAGCAAGGCGGGAACCCCGGATTCAAGCACCGCCGTGAATGTGTGGGCATCTCCAGTCGATCAGGATGAAGCTCGTCGTTTCTGGTTTTGTGCCCCATCCAGTCCTTGCGCCACTGGAAATCGCACTGGGGGCGGGGTACCCGGGCTCGAGCCAGGCTCGCAAGGGCAGGGGGGCAGGCACTTTGCGAACGGGAGTCTTTGTTCCACTTTGCGCCAGGTTTGCTCCCCAGTTGGATCCATCATCAGCATCCTCTGCAACCTGAGTTTTGTTTCCGTGTCCAGTTGCAAGTTGCGGTTCGATGGTCCCGAAATGCGGCGCGACGACACATGACCACATTTTCCACGGCGTCGCAGTCTGTTGGCTTCACATTGGCCATGACGGATTGTTTCAGCCTCTCAAGGTGCCGTCAGCCCAACAAGACAGCACCTGACCGGCCCACAATCTCAGCCATCGAAAAAGTGGGCCGGCCCCCAAGTCCCAAGCATCATCGAATCCCGGAGCGCCGGGTCCACTGCTTCCACCGGAGATATGAACCCCCACGAATCCCGCGACCGTGAGGGCGAATAATATCCTGCGCCCAGTATTGAGTTCTTCATGATGCTCTGGACAAGTTGGGAATTCGGTGAAGTGCCCCGGCGAGCCAGGTCACGCGCGCAGTTCCACGGCAACGTCTCTCTCCAAAAAGACGTTCCCAGAGACGGAGGGGACCAGACCTGTTTTTTTGGGCAATACGGTACAGTACAATAGTTATCAGAGCACCGCGCTTACTGTGTAACGACACACTCCCCAGCGGGCCCGCGGCGGTCTGCGACGAAACCGATGCCCTTGCTGCTTCGCAGCCCTGAACCGACGATGAAAGGCTGCGATCCATATCACGGCCGACTAATTGCAGGCAGCCGTTGCATACCGTCGGCAGGCGGTGTGCATTGCTGCTCCCTTATCACGACGACGGGCGTGGTGCGTGGGCGCCTGCCTGCCCCGTGATTATCAACCCTTCCCAAAAGTGGCGGAGATTGCCGGCACTCCCAGTCGCACTCTTATCGGCGGCCATTGGCCAATCAGATCCCGTTGATCTCTGCCCCTCCTTCCCACACGTGGGAGTTCGCGTGCATCCCAACGGCTGGACGCCGTGGGAAGGTGTGCTCGGACCGTGCCAATTGGCCGGCCACGGACTGTGTTCAGAGACGACGCCCGAAAGCGAAAGGACTTCCCAGGTGCGACGCCCCGAAAAAGGGTGACACCCCTCGAAGCCGAGACATGTCGCTCACGGGACCAGCCATTCGCCCCCTCCGAGGCCTCGACCTTAGGTCGCGGTCCTGTGTACGGGTCGGTTTATCGTGTCTCTCCGCAAAAAATGCCAGAAACCCGTCGCTGATTAAGAGTCACATCATGTACGCATCAAAGCGCACAACCCGCCATGTCCGCCCGGCTAAGAGTACCCTTTCTCGGAGCACACCACGGTACGGAGTACATGTATGTCCATACACTAGTATCGCTCGTTGCTGGGCATCTTGGCCATATTAATATCCGAAACTATGCGCCAAACACGACTGTCTCCTCCCACGGCTGTCGAGCGTTAGCGCGTGGCAGAATATGTGCGTCGGACAACTTCCTCTTCGATCGATCGACTGCAGGATGCCCCTAGTCTCCCCCCCAGCCAATCCCTGAGCTCCTCGGAAGTGGTCTCATCGGGCATCGGAAGACGGCGACGCCAAGAGGACCTACTCCAGGACACCGCGCGCGGCACACGGTGCATGGCCCGCATCAGAAACGCAAAGGATGTCTCGGCCTCTGAAAACAAGGTTGCATCAGCAGCGGCGGCGGACAGCACCACCACCCAAAATGCCAAACTTATAGTACAGCGGTGTACACTACAGCACAACCATGGGATTCCGTAATCTGCAGTCTGTACAGGACGCTGCCGTGGCTGCTACCCCCTGCGCCGGGCGGGCGGGTGTCGAGTTCGAGATTGTCTCTGTGGTGTCATGGGCGAGATGGCGACACAACCGTCACGCATCGCATCCCAGACACGAGGTTCCTCGCCGGGGACAATTCGGGGTTCTCGCCAAAGCATGGAGGGTCCCGATCGGCGACGGGGCTTCTCCAGCTTTTTGACTCCCACGAGTTTCCAGCTTTACCGAGGTGGCGGGTGACCACCACATGGGATTGTCGATGGGGGTGGGAGAATTTTTGCGATACCGATCGAGAGAGTGGACGGGCCGGGGTGAAACGACAGGCTTCGAGCTGCTGCATTGGATACGATACAGCACGCCCTGCGGAGGAGATTAATACGACAAAAATGGCAGGCATGATACGACACCACAGCTGGTACCCCATCTCGAGCCCCTCTCCTGAGCGGCGGCTAGCCCCAGGCCCCTTGGTGAGCTGCCCTGCTGGCTTCCATGCTGGTGCCGCAGTGCGTTGATGGCGGTGTGGCCATGGTGGTGTGCATCCCCCAGACAAACCCAACCAGAAGCTTTTGCCTGGGTGCATTGTATGCATCCTTCCCTGCTCCTCGTCGGCTGGGACGGCCATTCGCCAAGCTCGCCCCGTCCTGTGTAGTGTATGGGGTTTTCCAGGTTTCTCCAGGACGGAACAGGCCGGTGGACTGCACGGCATGTCTGCACAGCACGCACTGCGGTTCTGCTCTTCACCCCACCAGATTGTCCCGCCTGTCAGCAGACGGGAGCAGCCTTCTCCGCGTGGGCAAGGGACCTGGGCACAGCGGACTCCTGCCCACCGCGCTTGGTCTTCGTTGCAGTCCATACTGTACATAATCGTAGCACAGCTCCGTCCTCGCCAGCTATGCGGCTCTCCACTCCGGCATATCGTCTCAGGCAAGGCTGGAACTGCTGCCGGGCGGGAGCACGACGACCCCGCACGCGGTTGTAGCGGATGAACTCATGTCATGTCATGTCGGGCGCGCCGGCTCGGATCCGGCGGCCGATGGACCTCTTCGCAGCAGAAGGTGAGTCAAGATCAGGACAGATTGCAGTCATGTCGCCCTGTCGATCATAATACGCCGTCGTGATATGCAGCGAGGTCTCATGACCTCGACTCGCCCTGGTTCCGGCCCTCCACGGTTCCGTTGTTGGCAGCCTTCTGGAACGGCGACGAGGACGAGCATACGGGCCAGAAAAACAAGGGTGGCCGGATTCGGACTGGCCTGGTAATTTTCTCCTCGAGCCCCTGCGGCCTGACGTCATTCCTGCGAGCTGTCGCGTCTCGCCTCACGCACCTTCAATCAAATCTGCAGACAACTTGGCAGAATGCTGCGTCGAGCTGCAGGCCACTGGGCACACTGGGCCACCGGCGTCCGTCGCATTGTGCGCACGCCGGACAAACCTACACTACAGAGTAATCTCAACTTTTTTTGTCCCGTCCAGTTTCTCCTGACCTTCTTTTCCCTTTCTCGAACCAGAACTGCGCACTGTGCCCGCCACGCGTGCCCGGTTGCCCGGCTTGCACCTCCTCGACGTCGCACAGCCAATGAGGGGCAGGCATCCAGAATCTTTTCCTCTCGCTGGGCAAGCCGAACAAAGAACACGGCCCGGGCTCTGCAACAATTGCGCAACTGGACTCGGCAAGACGCAAGATGAAAGCGGCAGGGTGGTGCCGAAGCGCGGACCATCCTGCAGCCTCAGCTTGCAGTGGGGCTTCCCTTCTTTTTTTTTGTTTTTTAAACTCCTCCAGACCCCACCGATCGCTCGCCACCTCCGAAAGCTGCTGTCAAGCGAGAGGGTTCGTGGTGATCTCCCGCGTCGGAATCGGAGCCGAATATCGGATCGCCCGCAGCTCGACTTTGAAGTCTTCCTCGAAATTCGTGAGTCAAAGAAACCATGGCGCAAAAACGCCGCAGCACGCCGCATCTGGCCAATAACAAACACCGAAGAAAAATTCTTCTCGCTTGTTGGGATGTGTCGTTGGCGGTGCGTGTCTCAGATCCCCCCGCGCGCGAGGGCGCGCTCCTTGGCTTGGCTCAGCTGTGATCTGTCTGAGTGGCGCAGCCGTTGGACAGTTTGCATCCTCAGTCACAGCCATGCGCCGGGGGGCTTGCGGTCGGTCGCAGCAGCCACCGAACAGGTGATTGACCCCCAAACAATCCCTGGCTCCGGTGGGGGACTGGCCCGAGTCACGGAGTGCCCTCTCTGTGGGCGGCGGTGCGCAACCGTCAGTGGACGGCCGTGACAGGTCGCCCGGAACATTTCCGGACAGGCAGGTTTTCGCGTTCCAGCGCTTCTGCAAGCTCAGAGAGGAGAGCAGGATGTTATGCGTACGAACACAGTCGCAGATGCGTATTCTGTATCATGTGCAGAGGTGCAGAATATTTCTGTATGCACCAACTTTCCATGATATCTGCTCCCACTCTTGCCCACACGGCAGAGTGGTGGACAATTGCATCATCCACGGTCAGCTTGAGGGAACACCAACCTGAGTACCAAGGCACGTCGACGGCGAAGTCAAGCATTGGCCAATCGAGCGCGGAGATGGCAGATTCGCCAGGAGATTGGCTGCTGCAGCCGACACCCAATCCGTGCAACCACCACGGGCCGGAAACGGCGGTGAGGCTCCAGCTATTCCGTCTCCTCTCACACTCTCAGCACGGTCGCAACAACTTGATTACTTGTACCAAGTAGGTTCAATCCTATGGGGCTTCTCGCAGATCATCAAGGGCCCAGGCCATCACCTCCCCACCAAAAGCCGCCCAGTGCGCATCCTGGTTCGTACGGCGGTGGGCCGGCCACTCGGGGCTCGACGCTCGTCGGGAGCACAACGGGGCCGGGCCGACCGTGACACGGCAACCCCATCCATCCACGGCATCGGGGAACGGATCTACGGCGACCAGCTGGCTGCCGTTTTCACACCCCGCCTGCTGGGTGGTGCTTGACCACTGGCAAGCACTCCAAGAAGCGGCCATGGTTCAAGTTCAGGGTTTGGCTCGCAGCTGGGCTCAGGTAGAACATGGACGATAACGGCAAAACTCCACGGCTCCTCGACTCACCCTGTGTCACGCTGAATGCGGCTGTCCGGCCGGGCGCCAGGACAGCGTCACCGGCCAACGGCGGCGGCCAAGTTGTAATACACGCACAGCTACACAGTATCAGAGTTGTAGGTCGAGGCCTCCTGGTGCTCGGAAGAGCCACTCGCTGCGCGGCTGGCTCAACCGACACGACCCTCGGCCAGCCATAACTGCTTGAAACAAGCACTTGCAGAGCTCGAAACACCGCGCAGCATGCGAATGCGGCATCCACGTCATTCGACGTGATTCAGGTGGACGCTGCATTTCAGTCACCACCTAGGTACCCGGAAAAGGGAAGCGAACGTCACAGGAGGGTCACGGGTTCAATAATCGTCTCGGTCCATCGGCTTCCGCTTCACGTCGTTTACAATCAGCATCGGGACGTTACCTGATCACCCCGTCGCTGAGCTGCCAGACACCACCACTTGTTTGCGGAAGCTGCCTCCTCGGTCCTCGCGTTAGACGGGCGTGATGGTGTCCACCGTGGTGGTGTCGCTGCTGTCGTGGCTGCGACGCCGGTGAGCCCGTCCGGCATCAGATGGTGGTGCTGCGATGAAGCCCACAGGCGTACCCCGCAAAGTGGCTGCTGCTGGGGCACGTTGCACGACTGATGAGGTCGAGGCGCATCCTCCTGCTTCGGCTTGGGAGACAGGTCCTGTAGGGATCGGGATGCTGCCGCCGGCGTCTGACGGTGCTGACGGTAAGGCAGGGTCCTTGCATCACGGCCCACGCTTGTCAGCATGATGGTCCTTGGGCTTGGAGGGGGGGGGCCAAAACACGTTCTGCTTCGCGATATCAACAATGGATGCCCAGGTCGTCGGATGCGAGGATGTCCGCTGCTGCCCCGCCATCACCCCTCCTCCAGCTCGATGCACCCCCTCACCTGGCGCTCCATGCCCGGTGCTCCATGGTGCTCCATGGGACAATATCGCCATCCAGCACGCTACGCTCCGCAACCGCTCGGTAGCTGGGCCAGCGGCGTTCGCAAGGAAAACGAATTCCGCAACGCCCCACGACGCCACGCCACGGGCTCGATCTCGTTGGCTGTGTGTGTATGCATGGACAAACAACACCTCAGGGATTGCGTGTCCACGGCCCTCCTTCTCTCGTGCAATCTCGAATCTCGAATCTCGATCCTGGGAGCCTCAACCCCCTCGAGACCCCCTCTCGAGCCCCTCCAGACCCTCCTCGGTGGGGGACGTCAACCCGGGACGCCAAGCGATCCCGCCGCGACGGTGCCGGGGCTAGAAACCCTGGGCTCCTGCGTTCCCAGGATGGGCAAACAAGCTGTTGCCTTCTGATTTGTCGGCGTCAGCTCTGCCCTGCGAGCCCAGCACACCGACACCAACCCGCCAATGCGCCAACCAGACCTCAGAAGAGCTAAACCCCCGTACGCCACCGCCAAAGACGCGCACTGAGAGCTCGGGGCTGGCGCCTTCGACTAAAAATTCTGCTCGCTCGCTCCATGCCGGTGGGCGCTTTGGGTTAAGGACCTCCTCACCAGAGAGCACGACCGTCTCTCGCAGTGGCAACTCCGGCGACAGAAAATTCCGTTCGGGCAAATACGAGATTGGGATTGCGTCTTGGTTTCCCATGTTGACACCGCGAAATGGCCGTCAAAACCCGCCTACGACGTTAGCATCCCGGCATGTCGCAACCAGCGCGACACCTGCAGCAATAAGTCGCGATCTGGGCCGCTCAGCAGTCGGGCCCCGCCAATGCACAGGCGTCGAGTGGATGCTGGGCACTCAGCCCTGGCCCTGTGCCGGTGGGCCGGATCTCACAGCCCAGGTGGGGGAGGAGGGGCACTGCAGGGAGAGGAGGCGACAAACGCAAGTGGCATGGCGAGGAATCGCCGGTACTCCGTACCCACATGAGGTTATGTGCCCACACTACTCTCGAGCTACTGCATAAAGTGCCAGAAAGGAGATCAGCACTGGGTCTTGGTACTCTTGGACATGGCCTGATATTTGTCTCGAGATTGTCCATGATCTGATGTGCACCATGGTGGGCCTCCATCTCCACTTGCTGTCAACTTCAATGAGGGGCTCGAGTCTCCATCTCTCAGGGGCTGGCGAGGGGCAAAAAAGCCCGGGCGTAGTATACATTACCTAACCAATATCAAGAGCAGAGGGGCGGCAGGCTCGTCAACAGACAGCGATTCGCCAATGGCTCGAGACGGCAACCTCCTATCACAATGACAACCGCCTCCGGCTCCGGACCCGGCAAGGAGTGTGTGGCACTGTCATACGGCAGCCGGCGGCACGGTCCTTATCGGATCGGATACTGGTGGCTCTCGCTGTCAGGCTCCCTCTGGCTTTGTTGCCCCTATCAAGCTGGTATCGTCCGCGCTCGCTCTGGGAGATTTTGCCCCGTCTGACGCTGCAATCTCGACATGGAGGGGTAGCAATCCGGGTCAATTTCACATGCACCATTGCTCACAGCTCGCCACGCTGCCGACAAGTTCAGTTCCTCCTCCCTCAGCCCCCCGATAGCATTGCCTTCGCAGAGGGGCATACTTTACCGAATCCTCGCCAATGCAGCTCGAGATGGATTTTGCAAAAATATCCGATAGCACCATGGCACCACGGGTGTTACACAGGATCCCTGGCCATCCGGAATGCGATGGCTACATGAGTCAAAAGCTGCAAGGCAACCACACCAAAACCGGCACCAGACCGCACAACGGCCTTGGACGTGCAGTAGCGCTGGCGCCCTGGTGGAGGGTGGTATGCGTCTGGCGTGCATAGACCCCCCTCGGCCAATCGAGGTGCCGGGTTAGGGAAGGTGGATGGGTGGATGGGTCGGTGTGTGTGGACACCATTCTGGAGGGCTCCAAGATTGCAGTCTTGTTCCATATCGGGCAGTCTTTCTGTGTTTCCTTGGATGCCGGCCCTCTGTTGTTCTTCGGTGCTGTTTGAGTGTCCCACATCCGTCCACCGTGCTACCTACCATGTACCACAGCCGCCCAGGTTGCCCACTTGGCTGCGTCCTGCCGCTGGGATTGCTCCCGCATGGCGCTCGGCTGTGGTTCACCGGTGGATCGTCAAGTATGCCGTACATTGCTGTCTGCAGCCGGTGAGGCGCGCTGGGTCCGCCCCTCCCTGCCCGCGCATACCGTGGTGTCGAGAGGTCAGTCAGTGATGGTATCGTGCTGTGCTGGTGCTCCCGGTCCGACACGGGCTCGTTCATGCCAGGCCCCGGCGTGCCACGACGGATATGACGGGCTTCTGGAATTCTCGTTGTTCTGTCGATCCGTGAATACAGCATTTGCCATTGTCTAGGTGTCTGATTGCGAGATGAGGAAAGAGAGGTCCGGGGGGGTCCTCGGGATCGTCCTGTCAACAAAGGGGTCTTCCCGAGCCCCGTTTTCGGGTGGCCCGCCGGCCGGGCAACAGTGGACTTGAACCTGTGGCGTGTACCACCATCCAGCATGGCGGTGGTATTCAAAGCAACCCCCTCCCTTTGTAAATACACCCTCCCTCCTCCTGTGTACAACCGCCTCGCACCCCTCCTCCACCTCTGATGGCGTTAAAACGGTCTGCCCAGTCGCTAGCGCGGCTCTGGGTGTCGTGCAATGCAGCACTCCGGTCTGGTCAGTCTGGAAGTTTCAGGCCATCACATCTCACAACTCACTAGTAGCATCGGACCTGGCTCCTATCCACTCATCTTGACTGTGTCCGTCTGCCTCTGCATGCTGCGGGGTCCAGACGGCCCCAGACGGCCCCATATCTTCACCGGGAGATTCCAGGTAGCAGCACGCCGGCGGCGGCACTTTGGAAATCACCCCGGAAATCGGGGCAGACGCTGCTCCGATTCGGCAACTCTGCCTCGTATGTCTTCACTTCCGACGCTCCTAGTTCCCTGCAAGTCATGCAGCTTTGTCCCTTCTCGAGAGCTCGCGGCCTGCAAGAAAGAAACAGGGGGGCGGATGTTTGGAGGGGTAATAACCGCCAACCAAGATCTGGGTTCAGGGTCCGGAAAACACGAAGCACGCCCTGGGCCGACGCACGGCCTCGCAGTATCTACACTTTCCTCCACAGGCTGTAATGTATTCGGACCCTCAGTAACTGAGCCCCTGTGAAGCTCCCTCCCCGCTCGCCATGTCTGATGGCGAGCTCCTGAAGCGACCTCGAGCTTGACCCACCCCCCTTACAACCAAACCCGACCCGCTGTCTTTTCCGAGAAACAGCCGCATAAAGGCGCACGCCGCGGGACTGTCTTGGAAACACGGGGTCACGCCCTTCCTCGCTGACTGCCACCAACTTCCCTCTCAACGACGGATGCCGGTTGCAGCAGATAGCTTGTCCGGCCAATCGAAGACCTCCAAGAAGGCGTTTCCGGGGCTGGCTGTGTAACCGGGAAGGTGGTGTGCAAAGGGAGCCGGAAACTAGAATGGCGTCCTGGCTAACTGGCGGGCCGGCGCGGTGGGAAACACAAGGAGCTGACCGGTGCCCTTAGCCTTGACGCACATCATCACGGGCCGTGTGAGTTGTCTCCGGGTATGGGGTACATCGCTCGGCACTCGGGGGCTTGTGAGTTATTCCTTGCGCACAGGGACCGCTCCGGCAAGACTCGGGCTGGAGTTAAGACTTCGGAGGCATGAAACGGTTGCCGGAATAGGAAGCAGATATCTTCTTCGCCGCCGGACCTCAGGAGATGGATGGCCGCGTCATGAGCAGGACTGAAAGAATCTCCACCCACCACCATGCCCACATCCCGTACGCTCCGGAGCACACCGGCTGCTGTTCGCTCCCGTGCTCCTCCCATTATGGCGTCTTCCTCTTATCCCAAGGTATCAAGCCGTGGATGCCATAGTCGGCACTGTGCAACTCGGTAGAGGTACGGGGAGTGGTAGAGTATCTACCGTAGCCAGCCACCACCGTTTGTTTGTCTACCTAGGCTTTCAGCTCCATGATTTTACCAAACGCAGCTCAAAGAATAGACCGGCTGCATAGTTCTCGCATGACGCCTTTATTCACGACCGGATGTGAGTGTATCATCCTATCCACGGCGTCAACGTTGAAGCACAAGGGCCGCCCTCTACCTTGCGCAAGATCATTTCGAAGAAGGCACCGGTCAAGACCGCACAGAAAACTTTTAATAGATTCGCTCAGAGGCCCAACTCAGTTTTGGACGCAGTAGCAAGTAGTATCGTCGCATCCATAGGGGCTTGTTTTAACAACCGGTGAGGGATGGAGTTACCGAAGGTCAAGGTCTGTTCATCAGAGCACAGGCCAAACTGTCTTTTGACAGATGCCCGTCAATGGGATGAACCAGCTCTATAGGTATCAAACTTCAAATTACCGACGGGTTATTTGATCATGGGCATGGCACAGTCAGTGTCGGTGGCACGGCCAATGTCGACACAGGTCTCAAACCCCTCTTCGGCGACTCGGGCATGTATCGCCATAATGATATCTCCTCGCTACCCAAACTTTGCCACTGAATGCTCGCAATCAGAATGTTGAAACCCGCCCATTGAACACTCATCAGTAAGACCATGGTCGCTGAACGCCACCTGCAGAGGATTCGCCATCAGACGACGTCGCCCCAGCGCCGATCTCATCCCCTCCTGCAACGACCCCACACGCAACATGTCGCAGCTTTGATAACGGTGCAACCACACTCCATCTGGCTTTCTCAACGCCCTGTGGCTTAGATCTTTGCGCTTATCAAACTGATCGTCGGTTTATGAATCATCTCTCGAGACCGGTGCGAAGGGTTGTGGACGTTGCCAGAGATGGGGGGCTCTCAGATTGCCGTCTGCGAGTTCACTACCTGGTTTGATTCGTGCCGAAATCGGGGGCATATTCTCGGAAGCCTGGGGTAATTATTTGTTTGGTTGACGTTTTACTGTATCATGTCAATCCAAGACGGGCCAGAGACAGAATAGGGGTTACGCTTCCAAAATAAACAATGGAGTGAGTACATACCAACCGGAACACCAAGAATAATACAACAACACGCTCATGGAAACCAGCTCCAGCAACAGTAAAAAAAGGCACCCAACTTCAGTTAACAACTGAACCCCATGTCTCTCCATCACTTCATTCGTCGACGTGGATTGTCCAACACATCGCCATCATCAGTCCGAGGACTTCCCGCCATTCCCGTGCGTACTGCCACTCGTGCCGCTAGTAGCGCTACCGGTGCTCCTCGCAGGCTTCACTCGGGAGTTGCTCGTGGCACTGGAGTTGGTTGTGGCACTGGTCCTAGTATTCGGTGTCGTCGCCGATGACGACGTCGACTGCCTCGTACTTCTGGGAGTAGCGCTACTGCTAGTAGAAGTAGTTCCGCCCGCGGTGTTACTCCTGGCTGTGCTCGAGCTTAGGGTCGAGTTTGACCGCTGGGTGCCCCCCCGCCGGGGTGTGAGGGTTTCGCGCGACGCGCTGGTTGAGGGCGTAGGTGTGGCGTTGCGATTCCGGCCAGAAGTTGAGTTGCTCGGGGTCGGAGTCGAGGCGCGCTGCTGCGAGGGGGTAGGCTTGGCCGACTCCTTGATATACGCGGCAAAGGGCCCCCGGAGCATGCCGAGCTCGGCCTTGGTGTCGTATCCGCGCTTGTGACCCTCCTTGTAGAAGTCCAGCACCGTCACGTCGATGCTCTTGGCGTCGTATGCCCCGTGCTGACGGTAGAGCTCCCAATTGACAGGGAAGCGGACCTTCATCTCGGTAGTGAACAGGGAGGCCCTTTGCTGCTCCGATTGGAACAGGGCGAGAAAGTTATTGACTAGATTTGGCTTTTCCATGCTGAACAACATGGTTAAGTGGGCTGCTGCTCTCTCGGTGGGGCCGGCCGTCTTGTTGAACTTGGGAAGCCACTCAAATAGCAGTTCGTTGGAGGCGTCCGAGTGTCCGTCGGAGCCGAGAATCTGTAGGCCCTTGAAGGGGGGTCTATAGGGGTCGAGGAGCTTTATGAGAAGCTGCTTGGTCTCGGGATTGTTTACCAGAGTGCTTTTGTTCCAGAACATGGCCAGCCGGGTCCTCCGCAGCGTGTACAGCTTGTAGTCTGTGGGATCTCCGTTTCCGTCCTCAGGCATTCTGAGAACATCGGGAGTGCCGGAGAACTGGGCAGCCACCGACATGACCGTGTTGCAGTAAATCTCGTCGATCTTCTCGTTGTTGAGCCAAAAGACGGGAAGCTTCTTCTGAACACGTTCGGACCGGAGGAACTCGCTGACGGAGTAGTGGGCCAGGTCAACCGTGTTGTCTCCACGGAGTCGGATGAGACAGCTGCATTGTTTCCGGAGCGTATTGATGGTGAAGAAGCTGTTGGCTGCGGCTTTTCCTCCAGAGCTGATCACGGCACTGACGAGCGTCGGGGCGAGGATAGGACCAGTGTGCTCTAGTGAGCCGAGGATCAGAGCCAGGGCTCGGGCGACATCGCCATGGTTCTTGGCGTCAATTCTGCAGACGATGCGTTCGTACATGTCTTCGACGGTGTCTGGTAGATTGTTAAGGCACCGGCGGACCTCCTCAAGCCTACCGCACTCTGCCAAGATTTCGAGTTGGCAAGCCGCGTACCGGAACCTGTCGGCCTAGTTAGCTCACCACTGCGCAACCGTTAGGCAAGCTCGACGCTACTCACATCCCCCTCGCTTGCTTGTAGACGCGATCTGCAACCTCAGTCTTCAGTGGCTGGTCCCAGTCCTCGTAATGCACACTCTGCAGTGTGGAGGCGACGTAGTTTTGGATATCGTCCTTGACGCCGCCATTGCTCATAGATACGGAAACAAACCGCGTCTTGAAGGCGGCCTCAATGTCCGGAAACTCGCGGCTGGTGACGGCGAGGCGAAGCTTGCTGAACCGTGGCTCGGATGCAAAGACAGAGAGGACCCTGACTAGCTCGGTCCGCGGTATGCTCTCTTCGATGGCGTCGATGACGACGAAGGCGACGGTGAAGGCCTTCAGAACAGCCTCGAGGCAGTTGAGCAACTCCTCGGTACTGGCCTCACAGCCAGACTTGTGCAGAGCCCTGAGAATGCCCGGGATGTCTTGGGATGCGCGGCAGAGCTGGGAGATGATCCACTCCAAGAAGGGCACAGCCTCGTTTCTGTTGCGCGCGTGGTAGCAGTAGTAGTATGCAGCCCCCCGGCTCCTGTCGTTCTTTGTAATGTGCTTGATCTGCTGGATCATGGTGTATGCCAAGACAGTCTTGCCGGCCCCCGGGATGCCATGGACCCAGAGGCATCGGTACCTGGGGTCTGCGCCGACCCAGCGCTCCCACTCTTTGGCCTGGATGAGCCACTGGCCTGTTCTGCCCTCATGCAGTCTGCCCGCGTCGTTGTGGTGGCTCGAAGGGTTGACCTTGGCTTCGAGCCACTTGTGAATCTCGTTTCGTTGCGTCTCTGTCGCGAGGTATTAGTGTCGAACAAGTCTTGCCAGGTTAACGGCCGAAGTGGCTACTCACGGTCCAGGCCGGCTTGCATAGTCCTGACCGTGGTCTTCACTTCAGCCACATCGGCGCCGACCTTCTTGACCTCGTGGCTCAGCTCAGTGGTAAGGCTCAGGGTCAAGGTCGCTTTGTGTGCTCTCAGATGCTGGAGCAAGGTGTCACACCTGCCCTTCTTGCTGCCCGTGCCCCAAGCGAGGGCGTTGAGGAGGATCTTCGCCTTGTCGGTTTTTCCGAGCCGGGCGCCGGTGTCCTTTAGCATGGGCTTGGGTACCAGTGTTATTAGTTCATCGATGCAGACTTTGCAGTTTTCCACCGTCTTGCTGATCTGGCGGTCCAGCCGCTGTGCCTCGACGCTCTCGATGCCGCCAATATCGATTAGGTCCTTGACCACGTTCAGGGTCGCGGTCAAGCTCGACGTCTCGATCATGATCAGCTTCAGGTCGTTTGGGGCGTCGCCCCTGGCGGCGTCAATGTAGTATTTGCAGTTGCTATACAGCTGCATAGAGAAGCCAATGAGTGTGGCAAAGGTGGATGCTAGGGCGACGGCCTCCATGGTGGGCGGAAAGAAGGGCGCGGGGTGGACTTGGTGGGTGAGGGGCTGTAATGTACCTGAATAAGGTCTTGCTGGAGGTCGCGAGATTGAAATATATACCAAGATTGATCGAAGTGGAGGGAAGTCAACAAAACTCGGGAGCGTGTGTTACCAACAACATCAGGTGGTGGATATGTGCTTGTATATAGACTTTCATAGGTGCCTATGGAAGAGGAACCTATGGAAGAGGGGACCTATTCTCTGCCCCATGGCATGCTCAGTGATAACATGGGAACAAGTTGAAACGCCAAGTTCGACACCATCGACTTTTGACCGTGCTAGGGACCCCCAGGCTTACTTAGCACTGGTCTCAATCTACGGCGAGGCCCAGGCAGATACTTCTGAGGTCGGCCGAGCCTTTTGATTCTCCGTAACAGCATATCTGAAACGAACATCGCTCGTACCTATGATTTGTCGCACTGAACGGGACGTGTGCAAGCTCAAGGCGGACACAGTGCCCCCACTCTGGGCCATCCCTATGCCCCATGCGGTCGCTGACAGCCCAATGCCGGATCCTGCGGGCTGCCAAGTGCTGACTTTCTCACTCCCAGCACCAGACTGGAACATCTAGGGAGGAGCATTTGCCCTGAATGTGGAGACACGACGGCATTTCCAAGATGGATTTCTATTTCGAGACAGACCCACGCGGACGAGGTGGTCACCAAGATCCACATCCTGCAGCCCCTGAATAATGCCCCTATGCCCCATCGCTCTCGAATTGAGTCTTCGGTACCAGGAGAACTCGCCAATCAAGTCGCCGTAACCGTCGAACGGACCCCATTGTAATCCAAGGTGTCTGGGGTCTCGATGTCGACGCACACCCCCACAAGCCACGCCTGATGTGGAGGTCGTATCAAAGGAATCGCGGCGGCGTAGTCGGATCATTAGATCCGATGGGTGCGACCGGCGTGGGCATGAACATAGCTGCGCCACTGTTCACGCGACTCGGACTCCTTCAGGGTCTCGCTTGGGGCCATTGTGCAAATCGTGGGGGTGGGTGTTGCACATAAAAGCGTCACTTCGGGTGCAGTTCCCACGCATCGCACTTTTGCCCTGCTTGGTTTGCCGAGCAAATCTGCTGAGGTCCAAACTGCGAGGAGGTGACTCTAACGCTGTAAATTGCTCACCCAGGCAGGCTTTCAGTCCTATGGTGCGGGAGGCACTACTCCCTTGGCATTGCGGCATCGCGTCCCGGGTGTCTTTGACTGTGTCATTTTGGTCTGACGGCCAAGAGAACCATTGACTAGTAATGATAGGCAGCAACAGAGAAATCGCCTCAGTGCCCGCCAATTTGTCCCCTTGGCAGCGGCGGGATTGGGCTTACTGACCAGCTGACACCGACGTGGATGACGCGCACGACCCAGAAGCCTTTGGTGTAGTTGCTCCCGTGGTTCCCGTAGAAGGACAAGTTTTTTTTCGACCGGCGGCAGGCTGATTGGAGAACTGGGTATCGTTTTTATCCCGGTGACAGTGCTGGTTGTTGGCCCCGGGGAGGGTTGCGAAGCGCCGAATCGGACACTCTTCCCTTTAAGACCTTTCGCGCTCTGGAACGGAGGGAGCGATGCCCAGTGGTGCCGCTCTCAAATTGCAGTGATACACTGAACCGAAGGAGGGTATTAAAGCCGTGGTTTAATACCATTAAGCTAATCTCCAGTGTCACCACACAGACAAGTAACAACAATGAAAGCATGACTGACGTCGTCAGAGGTCAGGGACATTGCGTAGTGTACACCAGCCTCCTGACTATCATGGATAACCGACCAGTCCACTCCCCGCTAAGTCCGGCCCAAGATTTTAAAAAGACGGAGCATGACCAAAAAAAGAGACCCAGAAAATACCGGCCCAGTGGAGTCTAATACAGCACCCTCTCCTCCAACAACGGACTCTCCTCAAACTCGCACTCAAGCCTGAACCCCCGGCCCCTCGGCCCCTCCACCAGCCAACACCCCCGATCGCTGACCACGCCAACACTAGCTGCCGAGTGAGCGACCTCCTGCCTGCTCACGCGGGCCTCGTCGCGGGGAATCCACAGGCGCGGCGCGGGGGTCCACATCTCGGGCGGCCAGTACGCGCGGCGGGCGTAGTCCGGGGGTAAGCGGACGTCGTCCGGGCCTGGGTTGACGGTGGGCTGGAGGGTACGGAAGTCCTGGTAGATTTCGGGGTGGAGGAAGTTGAGGAGGAAGTTGGGCTTGCGGGAGGCGTCCGGGGTGATGGAGATTTTGATCTGGGTTAGGATGCGGGTAAGGGGGGATTCGTTTTCGGAGGGGCGGGTTGGCGCGGGTTGGAGGGTGGATTTGATGGTGGATTTGAGCTTGGTTTTGAGGAGGGTTTTGGTCCACTCGGTGATGTGGTACTTGAGGCTGCTGGAACCTTCGATGCCGCGGAGCTGAATGTCGGTGTCGAGGCCGTGGTTGGGGGAGTCGTCGGGGTAGGGGTCGTCGTCGTCCGACATGTTGTAGTAGTCGGCGGCCAGGCCGCCGGCGGGGTCGGGTATCCGAGGGGCGGTGTCGTCGCCTGGTCGCTCGTCTTCGGCGATGGGGCCGAGGTCCTTTTCGAGAGCGAGCGTGCGGGGGAGGTTGTAGAGGAGCGGGGTGACGGCCTCGTTGAGGGAGATGTGAACGAGGCCGGTGAAGATGAAGAAGATGAGCATCAGAAGGAGCGGCCCGAAAGCGGACTTGAGGGCGAAGAGACCGATGAGGCAGATCTCGGCGATGTACAGACCCACCATCAGCTGCATGAGCGCGCGGGGGTAAAAGAGGCCTTTGGTGTCGAGACCGGAATCGTACACGTAGAGCAGGCCGTATCGGTAGACATAGCTGACAAAGAACATGCCGATTCCCGCGAAGACGAGGATCATTGGGGCGATGCAAGAATAGCTGATGGCTGGTCAAGGGGTTGGCAGTTAGCTCGTCGTCTCCGGCTTGACAACGGGGAGGTAGACTCACCGATAACACCCATGTTAGTGAATCGCGGGTATTCGGCTCCCCAGTGCACCCTGGTCAGCCGTTTCCAGCGAAAGAAACGCGCCCTTGGGTTGGGGATCATCTTGGAGATGACCTGATGACGGATGAGGTCCCCAAAGCTGGCAAGCCTGCCAGATCCCGCCCCGAGACACTGAATGAGAATATACGACAAGTAGAAGTTGGACGCTTTGGGCAAGTTTTTGGACAGCACATCCTTGACGGAGAAGGGATCCTTCAACACGTCGATGATGGCGGCCGAGGTCGCCGACGTGAGCGTCGTGATAAGAAAGACCTGGACGACTTGGAAGGCAAAATAGGCGTGCTGGACGAACAGCTCCACCAAGGCGTGCGAGGGCACGCCGGCGACCCTGGCGCAGCCTCGCAGCATCCAAGGTACGGCGGCCATTAGCCAGGTGAGGGCGAGGGCCGGTAGCAGGCCCTGGATGACACCCAAGATGGGACCGGGGAGGTCCTTGATCCAGGCCAGAAAGAAGACCATCTCGCTTAGAGAATCGATGTTGCTGATCATGCCGACAAACACGGCCGGGATGGACCAGAAGATGATGGCGGCCGTAATGACGCCCATCATGAAGAAGCGGCGCATTATGTGCTCCCACCAGCGGATCCGTAGAGCACCCCATATGATTTCTTCGGGCTGGAGGCCGATGTAGCGAGGCGACATGTGCAGCGGCTGATGATGGGCGAGGATCTGGAAGGCCGCTTGGGCGCTTGCTTGGGAATCAAATTCAATAAAAGCTGCGTTGAGGGGGACTCCGTCGCCACCGCGGTGCTTCCGGCGCAGCTTCCAGATCTCCCTGTTGAGAATCTTCAGCCTCTCCCGCGTCCACCGGATGGTGTCGACTCGGCGGCCAAAGTTGCGGAGCGGGCGATGGTGAGGCCGTGACTGTACGGGAAGCCAGAGGGCCGCCACGGAGCCTCGAACATCCGGCAGCGAAGGGTGGAGACCGTAAGGGTGCGTGTACTCCGGATCCGACGGCTTTTCCAAGGTTGGGCTGTCCAAGATGGACAACTGGCGCTCGGCAAAGCGAACGGCCGTGTCGACGACCTGGCCCTTTTCGGCATCGTGTTGTGGAGATTCTGCGGGGCCAGCAGCCTCGTTGAGGTGCGCATTCAGGGTGGATGATGCTGGGTGTTTCCTGAGCTGCTTCTGGCGGGCTTGGTTGGCCAGCCGGATCAAGTTGACCTCTGCTTTCTGGAGGTTAACTGCGGTGGCCTCGCGGTCTTCAACCAAGGCGCGTAGGGCGCTCGTGTCCTTGACGACCCAGAAAGTCTTTGCCGAGTCGCCAAACAACTTCCGCAGCTTGGCCTCCTCCGCATATGGCTTTGGGATGCAGGTGAACAAGACGGTCCTCGTGGAAAGGCGCTCCGAGTAGTTTGGCGACAGGAGATAGGCCTGGCGGAGGTTGATGTAGTAGATGCACTCTCGGCAGACCATGAAGAGCACGAAGCCAAAAAAACACCACGCGACGAGGACATGGGCGTAGAATTTGGAGGCCGATTCGATGTTTCCGATGGTTAGGGAGTCCAGCTCGGCGAGCCCGCTGGCGCCGGTGCTGTTGATGGGCAGCAGGACAGGCCAGACGATGCAGGCGCCGACAAGGCAGATGAGGGCCAGGACACGGAGGAAGCGGAGAAAGAAGAAGCCGTCGAGGGAGCAGTTGTTGAGCATGTACTCATCCGTGACGGCAAAGAATGGCTTGATCCAGTCGAACCAGCCACCGGGTAGCTCCGGGGTCGTGGACCTGGACGGCACGGCATGTCTCATCAGCCAAGGGCCGGACGGGCCATGACGCATCTGGCGGGCGGGGGCGGGGACTCACTCGGGGGTCCGGAGGGACGGCACGGTCCTCGGGGCGTAGACGCGGCGGCATTTGCGGCGGAAGACGAAGAAGACGAGGAAGCAGATGCCTGAGTAGACGAGGACGGGAACCAGGGTGCTGCCCAGGGATGAGAGCGACGCCGAGTCCTTGCCCTTGTTGCCGGTCGCGCCCGAGAGGGTGCCGCCCCCGGCGCTGTCGTCGCGGCCGGATCCGACCCTCGGGTCATTGCTCTCGTTCTGTCGGCCCCACCACGGTCAGCACACGGGCGGGATCCGGGACCCGGGAGTCGAGCGCGGTCGTCTCCCTCGTCGGCAGCGCAAGACAGGGCACGGAAGACAGTGACATAGCAGAGACGTACGATGGCGAGCACTCTCTTGTCGAGGTGAGCCAGATGGGCTACCCAGTCCATCGTCGCACGGGGCAATCACGATGGCGACACCAGTTCTTCACCGCAGGGCGTCTGCGACATGTTTGATGCGCCTCTGCCTGTGCGTGTGTAGACAAGTGAGTGGGTGCGCGGGTGAGTGAGCTAAGGAGTGCGTGTGTGCGCGATGTGCGATGTGTGTTGTCCGCCGGCTCACAATTGGAAGCACTGCTGGAAGCAAGCAAGCCCGCCGTTGGGCTAAAGGTACGCCAACAACGCCTTCTGCTCGGCGGACGCACAGGATCGCACCAGAAAAAGAGGGCCCCAAGACCCCTTGGATCCTTGGGTCGCTTGGCGAGCGTCGGCTGGGGGTTGATGCATGCCTCATTTTTCTAGCGGCGCTGTGGCTGCCAATCAGTGTCTGATCCGGCCGGTCGCCGAGCATTAGCGCGGGCGGGCTGCAAGCCAGGCGCCCCCGACTGTGGAACCCGAATCTCTGCCGCCTCCCCCGACCGGCCTCGTGCTGGCGAGGTGCGTAATCGGGATCGTGGGCCACATGGAGCGGATCCTGACGCCATCTCGAAAAAAACAAAAGTTCAGAAAAAGATGGACAGAGCAGTGCGCAGGGCCAATGTCAATGTCCAGCCGGCGCGCGCGTGTCTGCTGGGCGGGTCGAGTGGCACAGGAGATCAGCGCGCTGGAATTCGCCGAATGGCCGGAATGGCGCAAACTTGCAAGGAATGTTCCAGGTTCCAGGTTTTGGTCGCTCCCAGCCGGCAGCTGAGGGCGCTCAGCAACGCCACAGGATGCACGCGGCCCGCGTTTCCGGGGGGGGGTTGGAGCCTGGCGTCGACAGGTTCTGGCAGGCGCGCGGGGTGGTTCTCAATTGTTGTGGCCACAATTTCAGTGTCAATGTCAATGTCAGTGTCAGTGTCAATGTTGAGATGCCGACAAGTCGAGAACAAGACCAGATGGCGTGCCTGGTGTGTTTCAGATTCGATGGCGGGATCGATCGGATGTTTCCTGGCTCAGCCTGGCTCCAGTGGCAGCGGCAGTGGGAAAGCTCAGTGGGTCGGCGCCGGCAAGTCCAGCCTGGCGGGGTGAGGTGGGGTAGCCTGAAGGTTGTCCCCCGGCCAGCGGGGTTCCCTCCCTGCTCGATCCAGAGTTCCAGACCAACAACCGCTCATCATCGAAACAGGCTTCAATACAGGATATTGGCAACAGCAAACGCTTGCACTCTCTCCTTCATTAGCCCGCTGCGCCGCTTTGATGCTCCAGAGGTTTTGGGGCTGAGAAATGGTTGGCTCTTGTCGGACACATTCTCTGTTGAACACAATCAACAACATTGTCAGATTGGTCCCCGCCATGACAGAAACGCCCGGGAATGGACCTACATCGCCAGGTCCTCTGCTCCGTGCCAGCACAAGGAACGATTGTGGAGCTTCGCCCCAGAAAATAAACTTGGACAGCAGGAACTTGCCAGGGAACACACCTCAGGCTTTCCTCCATACGCTCTGGGTGATGATATCCATGATGTGTTACAGCTTGAGTGATATTATAGAGCAGCCGAATCGGCCATCTTCCAAGGATCCGAGGGACCACCGCCTCAAGAACCTCATATCCAACATGTCGATGCTTCCTCCAGGTTTTGAACCAAACAACGCCCAGATATTTAAGGTACCTAGGCCAGTAAGGTATATCCTTTCCCTATCGGGGTCCTAGGTTAGCAAAAAGCGGACGGGTTTGGTCGTTAGTCGCCGTAACACAAGCTGTTGGTGGCGCAGGGTCTCTATTTCCACCCCACGCCTCGCTTTTTCTAATTGATACCATACCGAGTGCTGCGTGGAGATTAACTTCTTCGGGAAACAGATAGCACAAACAACATGGTTGCATGCGACTAGATCTCACATGATTCGAGCTTGTCATCCAGTTTCCGGAGGCTCGGATTGTGCACCGCTACCGCCGAACGTGAAGAGGACAAGTTGAGGAGTGAGCACCGTACTGATTGCTGGGGTTTGGCCCGTTCTTCCCGTCCAGTTGTTTATCATGGATATCTAAGTAACCCATCTCCGAGCGGCCTATGGATACTGTGGTACATCCAGAGGAAACCCCTGTTGGCGATCCGGGTGATGGCAGCCCCGGTTTAAGTAATACGAGAATCAACAAACCCTTTTCCCTTGCATCAAGCGGACTCGAGGGCAAACAAGGAGAATACGGCATTCCGGCCCCACCATCACGGCCCCGTCCCGTATCCCTCTCTGCCCGCCGGGCCTTGGCAGTCGGTGCTTTCGGAGTTCGTGGTTCAGGTCTCTTCACCCTACCGTTATTGGCTGCAATATTGCGCTACTGCCCCGCGCCGATAAGGAGCAAGCCACGCAATCCCACGCCGTCAGACGGTGGGTGGGATGCCATGCGGTGCCGACTTTGACCACCCTTCTTCCACGTCGTGACGGAAAGGCAGACGGAAGGGATCTTTGAATAGCAGCACTGGTACATACTTGTAGTGGTCCTCTCTCTCCGTGGGCCATCCGAGACATATTTTTCACCAGCTGCCGGCATCACGTCGTATCGACGAATCACCAGACATGGGTGATGGGCGGCCTGGAGAGGCTTGAGGGGGGGGCCGAGCGGGTCCTGGTCCCCTCCAACTGCATGCCGCGGGCCAGTAGAACTGCGTCGAGACAGCTGCGGGTCATGCAAGAAGTGGCTGTTGCAGCCTGACGCCGAGACAATGGGTAAGGGCTCATTCGTTCGCCCGCATGACCGCTGGCCAGTGACATGTTCTCGTAACATGGCGTGCAGCGGAGGGGTGGTGTCGTCGCGGGAAGATCTTGGCACGACTCCAGGCTGACCATCGCGACAAACCCCTCTTAAGTCACACGGATCCTCAAAGAGCTCTTCTTGTTTTTTCCCCTGCCTGCCTATCTAACCTACGTCTGATTCTGTCAAACCACCATGACCAGCCCAAGATCATGGCGACCCCAGCCCGCGGCCTCGAAGTGCGCACCCGAGTCGTGACCCAAACCATCACCCGCCCTTCCGCCACCATCACCACCGTCGTCACCCTCGGCGACTCACCAGCCTCCACCTCAACAACACCGGATCCCACGCCGACACCATCACCACCTCCGGACCCAACACCAACCCCAGCCCCCACCACCATCGCAGTAAGCCCTGCGCCAGCAGGCACCATCCCCCCTCTGACCACCGAGCAACTAATCGCCCTCCTCGCCTCCCTCTTCTCCATAACCTTCCTCGTCCTCCTGATCTGTTGCTATCTCACCTGGCGCCGGCGGCGAGAGGCCCAGCTCCGCCGCGAACGCCGGTACTACCGCTACCGCCAGCGCACGCTGTACGGCGAGGATGAGGAGGACGACGACGACGACGATGGCGGTGGCCGGACGCGAGGTACCGCGGCGTGGAATCTGCGGGGTGGAAGAGTGGGGGTCGCGGGAGGCATGACGGGCACGTGGACGACGGTGCCGCCTCCTGTACGGATTCCGCCGACGCCGAGGGTGGCCGGGTATAAGCAGACGAGGGAAGTGCAGATGCCGGGGATGAGGAGGTTTCCTTGACCCTGGGGCCGATTATGCCCCGTCCGAGAAAGTCATATCAACTCGAATGCGTTTTCCACGCGAGGGTAGTGGTGAGGACGGATTGTCATAACCTGTGACAAAGATGCAGGGAAGATTGTTCAACAAGCCAGCGTAATGTGGTGGGGTGTGGCTCAAATGTTGAGTGAATTATTGCTGCTCACGGGGCTGCTGTTAATAAAGACTGGCTAATTGATTACACCCGGAAGACAAAGGGGCCAGACCTTTCCCCTCAATGCCAAATCGTCTTCTCCTGCTCGATCATGTACCTGATGACACCCAACGCGCAAATCCGGCATGTCTCGCCATCGTCGAACCCACCCGCCCTCGCTGCGCTTACTCACGACCAACGAGGCGGCAAACGATCCCACGCGTGGTGATGTCTGTCTCAATGTTTGTCTTGAGAGCGGTGCTGTCCTTAGAACTCATCCACCATGGCCGGCAAGCACCCAGCTTCTCTCCAATAAAATCGGTGGAGCTATGGTTTTCAGAATCTCAACATCCAAGTCTTGATCGCCTAAGTCATGATTTGCCATGTTGCTATCTTGGTTCTCCAACTTGCATTGGTCCGCACTGTGTTCTTCCATGCCTCGGGACACAGTAGGGTTCTGTCCACCTCGGAGGGTGGCCTGGTGGCTTTTGCACCACGATTGCGATCTTGGGGGGGCAGACAGCTCACAAGGAGGCACGTCTGGCAAACCGGAGTCTCTGGCAAGCGTGGCTCCAGTCGTATGCCCTGAGCAGAGAGAAAAGTCAGAGTTCCAACCATTATGATTCCTGAGAAAATGAGACGACTGCTATTTATTTTGAAACAGCAACAACGGGGGCAATATAACGTTAAATCAAAATAAGCATGATTGTGTCTATTTCTCAGAGTGACACCCGACTGCTTTGGGCATAGAATTCATGGTCCTCCTCACATCAGCCCAATCATCCGCCACCCTGCTTAAAATTGCTCGCTACGATGGCCAAAGCAGAACATGTAGCCATCGCGGTTTTCGACAAAGTTGTCTGGGTAAAAGGTGGAATCGTTAGCCGCCGACGAGTATTGTCCAGTTGAGGGATGTCCACGTACTGAGATCCAACGAGGTTATGACTTCGTCGTTCCCGTTGCCATTGCGACAAAAGCACGTGAGGTAGCCAGTTGGGGGCGCGCCAGATAGAATCAGGCCTTGGCCTTGCTGGCATCCCCAGCAAGTCTTTTCGAACTGCCCGCTAAGAATGAGCAAGAAGCCAAGTCAGCTCATCTAATGCAAGTTCGACGGTTAGAGGCTGTCTGCTTACTTGTCGCGGGCTATCAGAGTGCCGAAAGAGTTGGTGATGCACAGATTCATGTCCTGGCGAGTCCTCCTGTACTGGCCGTCGAGCTGTCTGCATTCGGCAATCATGAGGTTGTTTTCCATACGCCACTATTGCCATGGAACAGAATCATGTTAACGCCACTGCTGGGAAAGAGACAAGAGACAAAGCTTACGTTGTCTCTGCAGGACTGGAAGAAGCCGCCGTCGGCCGAAACAACCTCTGGCAAGAGGGCAACGGCCACAGATAGCATGACTGACGGCTTCATCTTGGATTGTGACTTGAATGGGTAATGTACGTAAGGTACCAGGGAGTGAGTCTCGGACGCGCCGTTGAGAAGTGAATGGAGGGAGGAGATGTCTGGCAAATCCCATGTGTGAGGAGTTCTGCAAGCAACACAGCTTCCAGGTTCGCACTTTATACTCCTTTGAGTGTTGATTAGGGTGGGTACCTGGTAATCCATTCTTTCACGTTGACACTGCCTCTCAGTTCCTTCCGTCTGCTGCGTGATCACGCTCCTACTGTAAATTAAGAAACCCCTCAACGGGCCTCGACAAGTCGTTGTTTCCCATTTAGCCAAATGCTCACATGCAGTGATTCTGCAGCATGTGCTGCTGCAGCGGCTTGTTGGTGATCTGCTCGCCGGGAAAATCTAAAGCTGGCCATTTAGGAGTATTCGTCGCAGGGCACACAGAGAGCAAGAGAGAGTGATGATACTGCGTGCCGTCTTGCGTGGTGTTGTTTGGGAAAAGAGGTTGTGGTAGGGAAAGGCCCTGCCCGCAAACCTTCGAAGAGAAGAAAGATAA
>FTCU01002992.1_pt1 | contig 56673 bp, 40 predicted proteins | sample 1639521 | NCBI WGS metagenome assembly FTCU01 (sample SAMEA3914864, study PRJEB12502) | metagenome | biome: forest; material: soil | place: USA | collected 2012-03-12 | depth 0.3 m
AATGGTCCAGCAACCGCTAAGCGCCTGCTTCAGCAGCGGCCAGGCTGGAGCCAGGCAACCCCCACACTCGGCGAGTGGAATTGGACCCTGAGAAATTGAGAATCCCAAGCGTCCGATGTCTGCCTTGCGCCAAGCCCCAAGCGGTCCCTATTCGCCAATCACGGGTGATCTGGTTGGGGTCTTGGCGGTCCCGAGACCCGCATGCATTGGCGGTCTCTACGTCATTGTTGTCTCTGATGTCATTTGTGGTTGGCGCGCCAAGACGCCAGGGACCCTTCCAAGGCAGCGTTTTGCATCCTTTTCGCGGAGAAATGAGGTCCTGGGACCGGTCCGGGTCTGAACACCTTCACTTTCTCTCGCCGGGAGAGCCCGGGGAGTGTTTGCCATTTAGATGCAGCGTGATCGCCCAGCCATCTTTGATCCGACCTGTTCAGACCTGGCCCACTCCGTCTCGAGTCTGGGCTCTAGACCTCCACCACCTACCATCACAACCCAGCCAGCCCAACCCAGCCCACAATGATCGTCCGGCTCGCAACCGAGGCTGATCTCGAGGCCATGACCGCCGTCCTGGTCGGAGCCTCGCCCCTCGACCCGGTCTACCCCTATCGCTTCCCCGACCGGCACCTCTACCCGGACGCGTTCGCGGCCCTCTGCCGGCAGAAGTGCGCCGAGTACCTCGAAACCAGCACCGTCGTGGTGTGCGAGATGCCCGAAAACCCCTCCACCACCACAACAACACACGTCGTCGCCTTCAGCGCCTGGGACATGCCCCCGTCCCTCTCCCAGCGCGCCGCAGCACCCACCCCCTCCCCGACAAGTCCAACACACCCTCACCTCCGCCCCGCGACACCGCCGACCCCCCTCGGCCACCTCACGCGCCAATCCGCCTTCCGCGCCGCCGTCACAAAACACAAAGCCCTCCTCTTCGACAACCCCTCCACCACCCCACTCCGCAACATCAACGCCGCGGGCCAGGGCCACGTTTTCCTCAAGATCCTGCTCACCCACCCCTCGCACCAGCGCCGCGGCGCCGGCACCGTGCTCACCCGCTGGGGGATCGAGCAGGCCCGGCGGCAGGGGCTGTACACGACCGTATTTGCGAGCCCCATGGGCCTGGCGCTGTACCGCCGGCTCGGGTTCTGGGAGGTGGGAAGGTTCCAGGTGCGGCTGGAGGGGGAGGACGAGTTTTTGGAGATCCCGGCGTTGGTGCTTGGGCCGGTGGGAGTCAGGGGAGAGGGGGCGGGTGAGGAGGGGTTGGGTGGCGGGTTGGTGGCGTCGAGGGTTGGGGTTGTGTGTGCTTGAGCATTGAGGGGCGGGATCAACTCACCCGGCGAGCCCGGATGGAATCTCACATGTTTGGATTTGTGGTTTTGGAATAAGGCGTTGTGTTTTTGGATTGGGTTTTGGGAACGGGACTCAGGCGTTGATAGATGGTTTTGTTTTGGACAGCGTGGTGGTTGCTTCGGACTTCAGCGGTTTGAGGTTGGATTTGGGTTCTGACGCAGGGCACATCAGAGGCTGTGGATCTGGGGATTTCAGCGGCGTTGGGATAAAATGCGGTGGACTGTGGGGGGCACTGTACAGAATACTGATTACTGTGTATTGTTTAGCGCTAACGTTATCTGGTGTCTGCTGCGTCACGATGTAGAAACATTTCGCCTTTTCTTCCTCTTTCCTGCCCTGCATCACTTCTCTCCGATTCCCTCCACAACCCTCGCCATGGCCTCGACGCCCTTTGTTTGCGCCGGGTGCATCCGGGCCCAGCGTTTGAACACGCTCTCCCGGATGGCGCTCCGACAAACCCGACGCCCCGTCTCCCGATCGCTCTCCTCGTCGCCCTCCTCTGCCCTCTCCGCCACCTCGTCCCGCCGCGACAAGCCCCAAGATGCCGCTGCCGGTGCCGATAATGCGCAAAACACCCCTCGATCCCCCGATTCTGGTCCCGACCCTGAACTCGGTCCTATGGCGCGTCGCCTCCAGCAGGCAACCGAAGACGTCCTCCTCTCCGGGGGCCGCGCCGGACGCCGCGCCGTCGAAGAAGCCGGCTTCAGCGACGAACTCAAGGCCAAGCTGCTCGACAAAGTAGCCGCCGCAAAGTTTCACACAGACCACTCGGTCGCCCTGGCACAGGCCGACATTACATCGCGCATTCCCGACTCGGCCGGCCTGGGCACACGGGCCATCGCTTCGGCGCAGCCGTGGGCGGGAAAGGAATCTACCGAAGATGCCGTCTTACGGATGCTGGATGACGCCCGCAAGCCCTTGACAGCCGGGTTGAGAGGGAAGAGCAAGCCACCGGTGCCACAGCCGGTGGATATGCGCCTCCGACGGGAGGTCGGGATGAGCCCCGGCCGGAGGGCTGCCGGGGCGCGAGACAAGGCGCATGCCTATGCGGGAATCGCCGCCAATGACAAGGGATTGAGTGAGGAGGAGCGGGAGGCGATGAAGAGGGAGTTTCGGGAGCGGTTTGCCCCGGGCGCGAGGGCCATGCCGAATACCGTGACGGGGCTGGCCGCGCTGGCGAACGAGCGGATCGAGGATGCCATTGCTAGGGGGAAGTTCAAGAACATACCTCGTGGGAAAGGGGTGGAGCGGGACACCCGGGCAGATAGCCCCTTCATTGATACCGTGAGTATCCCATATCAGTTAAGCACGACAGCAGCAGTACGGCCCGTCTGACCAGTTCCGCCAGACGGAATACATCATGAACAAGATGATCAAGCGCCAGGACATGGTCCCTCCCTGGATCGAAAAGCAGCAGGATCTCGTCAAGGCGGCCGAAAACTTCCGCGGCCGCCTGCGCTACGACTGGAAGCGCCACGTCTCCCGCATGATTGCCACTCGCGGTGGAACCCTGGAGCAACAAATCGCCCGCGCTACCGCCCACGCCGAGGCCGAGCAACGCTACAACCCGCGCCGACGCAACCCCGAACAGATGTCGGTCCCGACAAACTCCACCGACGGGACCCTGATCCTCCAGACGACTCCTGAGCCCTCCCCGTCTCCTGCCATCAGCGGAGAAGAAGCCACCTCCGACCCAGTACCAAGTCTGCTGCCCTCCCACCCCTTTCGTGACCCAACCTGGGAAGCGGCCGAGAGCGCCTACATGAACCTCGCCATCGCAAACCTTAACACCTTAACCCGCTCCTACAACCTCATGGCCCCCGAGCTGGCCAAAAAGCCGTACTTCTCGCTTGAGCGCGAGCTGCGCAACTGCTACGCCGACGTCGCGCCCCAGGTGGCTGGCGAGATTCGCGCGCGTGCCACCAAACCGGCCAAGTCCCTTGTGGGGAATCCTTTTGGCGGTCCTGCTGCTGCTCGCGGGTTGAGTGGCGGTGGCGCCGGCGGAGGAGGGGCGGGAGGGCTGTTCGGCGGGGGTATGGGTTCAGGAGTGAGCGTGGCGGAGGGGAGGGAAAAGCAGTATGGGATGAAGGAATTTTGGAGGGACTTGTGGGGAAAGGGATAATTGGAGGGGTGCGAAACTCGTCCTGCTAATTGCCAAATCTAACTAACCACCAGGTATGTACTGCTGCTACTGAGTAACGTGTAGGTCCGGGACAGTCCCATCTAGTATTCAATCTATCCCATTCCCATTCCTAATCCAACTCTCTTGTCATCGACATACCACCACCCTTCACTCATGGAGATGACCGTCAGGCCGTCCACCCAACCCCCACGCCGCATCTCGTTCACATCTCAATAGCGGCCTCCTCCGAGTCGCCTGCTTCACCGCGCTTCCCACGAATCCTCGATTTTGCCCCATCGCGGCCGAGATAGGCACTGGGATGGAAGACACAAAACACGCCGATGGCGACGAGCATGGGCGCCGCCTCGAGGACCCAAAACAGCCACTCATGCCGGAAGGAATACCCATCCACGCCCTCAGCAAACTCGGCCACGCGGTAGATGCAGCGGATCTGTGATTCACGTCAGCACATGCTCTGCCTCTGAAGCACGAAGAAGCAGAAAAAGAGACCCACCAGAATCAACACCGACGACACCCACACCGCAACCACAACCCTCTCCCACCCCGCCGGCGCATCCGCTGCCACCAACCCCTTTCTCACAGCCACATAATGAAACCTCCCAAACACCCCCATAAACACCGCAAATGCCGCCGCCTGCAACGACAGCCCGCCAATCAGCACCTTGACGCCCAAGTCAGCATTCGCCCCTTGCCATTGGGACGAGCTGGCGATGCCGCTGCCGCTGCACTGCACCAGCGTGCAGAGCACGTCGCACGCCACGAAGACGCGCGTCAGCAAGCGGCCGTGCAGGCCCAGCACTTTGTGGCCCGTGTGCTGGCGCGAGAGGACCGCTTGGATGAGGCGCCCGATCAGGAGGTAGTTGCCGGCGGCGATGAGGACGGGCGCGAGGACGACGAGAGAGAGGGATGCTGCGAAGGGGCCCTGGTTGTGGCATGAGTTGGCTTGGTGCTACTTCATGTAAAGGAAAAAAAGGAAACGGAATACGTACCACCAGGGTAGGTTCCTTGATCGAATAGCACCGCAGCGCGTACCCGGCGACCTCGGAGGCCGCGCCGACGACCACGCAGGTAAAGTACCAGGCGCGGTATTTTATGACGGTCAGGTAGAAAATGCAGAGGAAGACGAGGCCGTAGAGCACCGAGGCGAGCACCGCGAGGGCGAAAGACGGGTCGTACATCCAGACTACGTCGTCGTCGGCCATTTTGTCTGTCGCGCGAGGGGGCTATTGCAGGGTGATGGTGGGCTTGGTTGCAAAGTTCGAGGACGTCGAGGCTGGATATGAATGTGTCTCTTGCCACTGCCCTGTGATCTTGCAGGGCAAGACGAAGCGCGTTATATATGCCATAGTCGGCGTCTGAAGTCATAACCAGACTGCTGCTGAGCCACGGACGGCAGCATGGCCGATGACACGTCTGTCGCATCGATCCCGAGCGCTGCGTATGAGTCCATCTCTTGGCTCTTGGCGGCGACAGCGACTGTGGTTCACCAGGGGTCAGGAACGGGTTTCATGCTTTAAGCTTATCTCGTTATGGCCGGTTTAGGCCATTGATGTTGGTTTAAGCCCTCGTGTAAGTCAGGGGTGGGCCGGAGCTGACGTTGTGAATGCGACGAATGCGAATCCGACGGATCCGACGCCGCCGTCAGCACCAGCTTGGCGGGGGTTGCAAGGCTGGGCAAGTCGCGACCCCAGAAGAACTCGACTTGGGCCCTGCGGACCCCTTGCATGCTTCTGGGGCCTGGATAGGGTCTGCGGCCTTGGTAGGGCAGATTTTATTCAATGAAGAGGCGGACTCGGACCTTGACAGTCTCGGTCTTCGATCGACGGTTAAGTTCACCGCAATTCGACTCGTTCCACCTCCAAGATGGACAAACTGACAAAGGGATAATAAGGCGATCAACTTTGAATAACAAACGTCTTGCGTGCAATAATCAACCTGTCTAAACCGCAACGCCTGTGTACCTAAGGTAATCGTCTATCCTTCTATATCTATCCCTTCCTATCACATTAAGCAGTACCACGCCCCTCCTCGCGTCCCTCACAACGCCGCCTTCACTGAAACCATAACCCCGTCCGCCTTGACCAACACCTCACCGTCAGGCCCGCTAACATCCGCCTCCACCCAGTACCTCCTCCCCTCGGCCTTGGCCAGCCGTGCGGTAATCAACACGGCCCTCGGCTTCTCCACGGTCCCGGTCCGGACGGGCTTCAAGAATTTGAGATTCAACCCGCCAGTCACCACCACCACATCCTTGCGCATCAGCCCGAGCCGTTGATTCACCTCGGCGACGCGGGCGATGGCCTCGTCCACCAACATGGTAATGATGCCGCCGTGGCACACGCCCGGCCAGCTGTTGAGGGCGGGTCCCAGGGCGGCGAGGGCCTTGACCTCACGGACGAACGCGCCGGGTGCTGACGGCGGCGGGTGGAAGGCGATGTAGGCCGGGATGCCGGCCGGCGTGTTGAGCGTGCGCGAGACCAGCGCGTGGCTGGCGTCGTGGGCCGGCTGGAGCACGCGCGAGAGGGACTGGTCGACGATCAGGGGCGTTTCGGTTACCCCTTCTGGAGACAGGTGCGCGGCGCACCAGGGGATGGCGCGGAAGTGGGCGATTTGAGCGGATGCGGCGTCTGAGTTGGCTTGTTGCAGGCTTGACAAGGTGTTGGGTTTCGATTGGCGGACGGCATGGGCGGTTTGGTCCATGACCGACTGGGGTACGGATAATTGTGACATGGTTTCCATTCTTCCTGTGGTTACTTCTTTGCTCCGGGAGTCGGGAAGAGGACGGTTGAAGAGAACAGAGAGGCTTGATGGGAGACAGGTTCAGAGTTTCTTGTTTTTTCTCAACGAACAGACATGTGTAAACTTATATGTTGACAATGAGGCCCTAATAATGCTAGTTGCTGTGGGACTTACTTCCGCAATGGAAAAAAAAAAGTTGCGAGCCCGCCATCTAGCGGGTGCTATTGGCGACAGATACGATCCTGTGTGGACTTCGTTTGTCATGTAGCAGGCCAACGTTGGAGAAGTGGACACTAGCTTCCAGTTTGAGAGCTGAAACTCCTAGACCTGCGTCGAAGTACAGCGGGCGATGGGAATGTCATTTCCTGATTCGCCTGTTTGGGGGTCTTCGTCCGCACAAACGTAACTAGGAGTGGGCCAACGGTCAAGACTATTGACTTCGGCTAATGAAAACGACGAAGCCGATGCGCGTCGACTCCACAGCACAGCCTCCTAGAGGGCTGCTGAAAAGATGCACGTCGACCTCGAAGCCTTCTCATTCGTGCTGTGTATGCATTGAGGAAGCACCTGGTATGGCTCCAGCTGCGCTGGCACCCATGATCGATCAAGTTGTCGGGCATAGAAGGATCAAGGACTTTAGACACCTACCCGCTCACATCCCGCTTGGCAATACCGTCTTGCTGATTTCTGTAACCAAGCCACTGGGTGAGCTGCCACACTTCCTTGTCTGCGAATACTGGGCGTAGCATCAAACATTGGGTGAGTGGCCGAAATTGATCCGGAAAGGTCAAACAAGCACGACCACATACCCTTGACATGCCTCTGTTAAATCCGACGAAGCGGTGTCTCGCTAGGGCATCTACTAACCCCACCATGCTCAATTAAGGCCAAACATGATACCCAGTTGTTCGGATGGAATTGCGGTCCAGCCCGTCGTCCGATGTCAACCTGGAAGAGCCTCTTGGTTGTGGAGCAGGAGCTACTTGCGAGAGATTGGGCCGAGACTTGGACCAACCCTTATTCTGTCAGTCGTTTCCGCATACCCTTTTCACACCCAAAAGACACGAGGTAACAATTGCATATCTGTGGTGCGTGACCTGAATAGCTGGGGCAGTCGGGCAAATGCCCAGGAGAACGCTGGGGTCCGCAGCGTGGATTGGACAGCAAGATCGGTGCGAAGCTGGTTGGTTAGAAATACGGAGACATCTCAATCTCGGCCTGGGAAACCACACAACGAACCTAGCTTCCTCCGTACACACCTCAGAGACAGAGGACACTGAAATGGCATGTTGACACCGGCGTTACGCATCAGTACGGTAACGATACACCTTACGGTCAGCTTACCGTCAGATCTCTCCCTGTCAGACTAACTGGAATGGGAATAGCGCACAGCACCAAAAGCTTATCACCCGTCCCTGCTCTTCCCTCCCAAACCCCCGAACGGCAGCAGCAGCGACCTCAGCCAGCCTGGAAGCGATGGGCAGGCCCTCCAATCGCTTCCTGCCCCTGAGTCAGGTGTGCCCACGAGTCGCAGGAGCTGCCCGGAGCTGGACTTGCTGACGTTGCACGTGTTTTGGCCCGGGCCGGTGCTGCAGTCGGGTATTTAAGGAGTAGCCAGCGTTCTCGCCCTCTTGGCTTTTCCTGCCCTCTTGGCTTCTTGGCTTCCTTGGCTTCTCCGCAATCCCAATACGCCAAGCATCACGACCAGAAATCTCCGAATTACGCAATACACTGCGATACCCGAGTCGACTTGTTTGCTTCAAGCACACGAGCAACATGCCTGCTTCCCAAGTCCCCGAGCAGCAAGCTCCCATGGAGGCTGTCGGCGTCAACGCCGTCGTTGACCAGCAGCCGGTTCGTGCTTACCCCGCCCGTCTCACCGCTTGTCAATTCCCTCCACCACAGCTCTCCTCCGCACCCAAACCTCCCTCCTTTCTTGATGTTGTCCACTGTGCGCGCCCTCCAATCGAACGACGGCTAACGCCTTGAAATTACACCACAGACTGCCGAGCCGCAGCCCGGCATGACGACCGACGTGTCCCTCCGCGGCGGTGCGGGATGCGAGATCTGCTGTGGTCTCTGCGCCTGCGACGAGAACGGGTGCTGCTAAGCCAAGCGTGTTGTCACACGCACGTATCCGATCAGATTCGCCTGCCAGTCAAAATGTCGTTGGCTGCGGCGTGCGTGTGAGCTCGGAGTTTGGTCCGGGGGAGGACAGCGACACGCGGCCCGGCCGGGGCCGAGCAATTGCGGGGTAGCTTCTGTTCTGTTATTCGTCTGTCTCATCCGCTGCACCAGCGGCATGCATTCCGTTCCGATCCAGGCCTGCGGGCAGCCAGTCTTAACAGCAGGGGATCAGACGAGAGTTAGTTAGTTGCGACTTCAAATCACCGGCAGATCGTGTCGTGGTTGCTTTGTCCATTTGTTTTGCCCAGCACGTGACGTCCTGCCGAGCAATCCCGACGGGACTTACCAGCAGAGAGGTATCCGCATATTGAAGCCTACGGTATCCACGCTCAGCCACCCTCAGCCACTTTCTCGCCACTGCCCCCCCACGGGCTGCCTCCGCCGATCAGCTTTCCAGACAGCCAATCCGGGCAACACGAAACTCGCTTGATGCAGCGGGACCCATCATCCATGCGACCAACCGCCTGTCGATGCCAAAAACACATAAAAAGGTAAGAAAAAAAAAAAGAAAACACCGTGGCTGTGTTTCGTTGCGTCGTAGCCCCGATCCGATGAGAGACCGGGGGCTGGCCACAATCGCGCCACCAAGGCCGGCAACCGATGACTTCCGGCTGCTAGCTCCGTCCTGCTGGAAACCTCTGGAAATCGGTTGTTGTTCCACGCAACCCCGGTTGGCCCGTTCGATTGATCGGTTTCGTTGGCTACACCACTTTGGCAGCAGTGTGATTGGCCGGCTGGCCTTTTCAGCTCACCCCACCCCCCTTTTTAGACGCTCGGCGCTCATAAACATCGCCGTTTAAATCCACGGGCCGCATCACAGTTCACGATTCACGAGCGAGATCCTACCAAGTCATGCATCTCTTCCGCCTGCGGGCCCGAATCTGCCAGCATCGACGACGAGCATCGCCATGGAATTTCTGGGCAAGGATCTGGAAGATATCCAGAGGGTTGCCGGCCTCCTGAACCTCACAGTCGACGAGTTGCTGCAACAGAGCCGCTCCCACAGCCAACATGCTGCAGCCAACAGCCCGCCCCAGGTACTCTCGCCGCAGCTCGGCCTGAATCCTCAAGGGCAGGCCCTCTTTCCTGAAGACCAAGTGCCAGCGAGCCACCACCACCCACCCCACGACCCGGAACTGGACTCGTTCGACCTCGATCACGACATCTTCGACCTGCCGCACCACCAGCCAAGCGGACCCGGCAGTGAAGCCCCTGCGCCGCAGCACCAGGAAACCCGGCGCATTCTCCTAAACCCTCCCACCACATGGTACAGTTGCGATGCGCTGTGGGGTTTCAACCAGTCCCTGGGTGAAATCCCCGATTTTGACGACGCCGCCATGGGGTCCGAGCCCACGGGAGAGGGGTCAGAGTATGTCCGCGTGTCCGAGATGGAGGACCACGCGTCAACGAGCCAGCGCCCTGGCCTAGATGAATCCTTGAGAGACTGGGCTCTTGTTTCGCCACCCCCTGAATCATCGGCTTTCAGGTCTCCCAGGTCATCCTCCGGCTCCATCGACAAACGGTACCCCAGAATCGCGCCAAAGGACTCCCGCTCGAACTCGCATTCGGCCGCAGACAGCGCCTCGTCCCGCATCAAGAAGCCGCGGAGCCGGTACGACGGGACCCAGAGGGTCGACACCCACCTCACGCGTCAGTTGCACGCCTGCGTCAGGTGTAGGATGCAGAGAAACAGGGTAAGATAACAAAGGCCTCGATGCTGTGTGATTACCCCGAGGATTAGGTGGCTGATGATTTTAGTGCATTCCCGACCCGACGAATCCCCGGGGCCCCTGTCTGACTTGCCAGCAGCGGACAGTCCGCATGAGCCGGCTCCCCTGCCTCCGGTACATGGTCACCGACAGCACGCTCTTTCGAACCGGCCTGAACTACATGGCCTTCTACAGGACCCACCCCATGGTCGGGCCTCACTACGGAGACTTCCACCTGGAACGGCAGTGGACACAGGCTCCGTCCAAGTTCCTCTGTCTGGGGCAGGTTGGAGCAATGCATATCAAGGTCGAGTTGAGGGAGTTCATCCCCCCGGCCGGGTCGACGGATGTGGATCTCAAAGGTCGACCCATGTACGCGGTCCCATGGGCCGTCGCGGACCCCGACGCCGTCGTCGAGTCAATCGCCAACTACATTGACCGGGGCATCACTCGATACATGGCGGCGTATCTCGACGACACCGACCCGCTTGTCTGGAACATCTTCCAGGCCGCCTACCGCGCATCCGTTTTCCCCGTTCCTGTAAGCCAAACCAAAGCTTGCGTCGCTTCGTCGCCTCTTGTTTGCTAACACGGCCACAGAACGAGATGCTCAGAAAGACCCTGAGACTCTGGGTTGCTTGCCGCTTCATCGAGTCCAAGTGGAGATGCTGGTCCGAGTCGGGCTGGGCCGACAGCGAGATTCGAGCCATGAACCCGCAGGATCCGTTCTACAACGACCTCGACTCCCTTCCGCCATACATCGACTACCAGATCGCCTCCATCATCATCCAGCGCATCCTCGACCCGCTGAGAAAAGACGTGCTCCGCGATCTCCAGAAGACGTTCAACACGCACAGTCCTCGGGACTGGTTTGCCACCTTCTTGACATCGTTCATCCTCTTGCAAAACTACGAAATGCAGATCTTGTTCCAGCGACAGTTTGCCGAGAGACGAAGGGCCAACGTGCAGTACCTGGACATGCCGCTGGTCCGGGCGACCAACTCCGGAGCCAAGACCATTCTGGCACACTTCCACTATTGTTACAAGGGGCAGCAGCTGTTCACCGCGGGCTTCGATTGGAGTGCCCCGAGGGTGCGGAGAATGGCGAAGTTGGATGCTGAGCAAAGTGCTTTTATGGCACAGTGCCGGGACGTTGCGGTGCAGAGAGGTATGCTCCTTCCCCCCCCCCCACGCTTAGGTTGTGACCCAGCTCGTGGCTGACCTCAACAGCCCCGTCGTTTCAGAAAATCAACAACACGGATATGTACCACGAGAAGTGGTGGTACACCAGCCAGCTGTTCGACCACGACTGGAGTCCGCGCAACACCCTCGAGCATGCCCCGCCGGCCGACGAGCACTCGGTGACTTGATCGTTTCTCTTCTCTGGTTGGCAGCGTGCGATTGCGCGATTGTTCCGAGGAGGCGGCGGGGTTCTTGCATACGAACGAATCCTAGTGCGCAGAAGCATTGAATTTTTCCATCATCGCACCGAACCCTTTGCTGGACAGGCTCGCGGCTGCGCTGGCAACAGCCCCGACTTCCTGCATTTTCCCGAGTTCGTCCCAACTGCGAACGCATGCGGCAGCTCTGGTGAACCTCTACCCGCCCATGGGTAAAACTCCCTTGAGAAATGGGAGACACGTCAGTCTCGACCAGAGCCACGTCACGGTGCGCGGTGGCCAAGTATACGAGGGCGCCTCCCTTGCTTTCCTTGCCCTTGACTTTCCTTCCATCAGTTGATTGCCGGCTTTGGTCTTTTACGACCCCCACAGCTCGCCGACATTAATTATACAGTCAATGCAACATGTGTCAGTTGATTAAGCATAGGTACTCCTGCAATTACAACTCTTGCGTGTCGATCTGACACCAAACCCACGCGTCTGACTGCGATAATGCCAAAACCGCTGGTAGATACGACACGACGGCCGACTGTTGCGCCGCACCGAGCAACTACTCAACTGCTATTTCCCGTGGTCCCTGGCTATTGTGAAACAACCTGTTGCCACATGAACTGCGCGGTTGGACATGCGATGGATGCAAGTCAGAGGTGTTCATTGAGTAACCTAAGGGGGTGGTAAGTTGTTCTGATACCCGTACCGCCTGGTAGCACAGGTCGGGTTGCAAACTCGGGCGGGCGGGAAGGCTGGGCAGACGTAGTGAAGACATGAGTGGTTGGTAGCATGGAAACATGTGTTTGGGTTCCTGGTAGATATGTCTTGGAGTCTTCCATCTCTTGAGACATCGCAACGGCCTGACTTACATCTTCCCGGTTCGGCTAGCGTCTCCGAGAAAGACCCTTATTTTCCCCGCTCGGAGCGAGGTCTAGACCACGGGTCTAGACCGTCGACTCCTTCAATATGCCGTCTAAAATCAGCTGATTCGGGAACTCCTCATTGGTGATCTCGAGTGGCTTGCAGCAGCCTTCCTGCAGTCCGACTCAAAATGGAGGACCCTTAGGATCCACACGGCATCATGAGCCGCGCCGTGGAACCTCAAGCGTTGAACCAGTACAAATAATCGATGTGCCCCGGGATGCACACCCTCCCTAGAAACCTTCTGCATCTAGGCTCTCGCCACCATCGTGCAATCGCATCGCCAAGCAAACCTTCGCGAGTTAAACCGCGCATAGCAACTGTCTCTCACGGGCTCAAACCTGCTTGCTCGGCATCTCGGCCCAAAATAAAATGGGCGCAGAAACGGTTCTCCTGCGTCCAGAAGAGCAAAGCTGGGGAAACCTGGCGGTGAAAACAAATTGCACGCCTCGTTATCGCTCCGTCACACATGGCTGGCCGGCTGCAGTGGAGGGAGATCTCGCCTGGGGGCCGGCTTCGTTCGACTCTGAAGCCGACTTCACCTTGACCATGACAGAGAGCGAGTTGTCAGAGGTCAAACTTGCTTTGGAGCATTTCAGCAGTACGGCCCACTAGATACAACAGCAGTAGCCGAGTGCGGGCCCCAGGCTAATCAGGGACAGGCCTCGGACTTTACGGGAGCGAAGTCACCCCCAAGACCTTTCCCTTGCCAACTCTCGGGCCAAAGCTTGAACAGGCTGCCGTCGATATCCATCGCGGGAGGGGATTTGCTGTAGTCAGGGGGCTGAACCCGGAGGAGTTCTCTCCCGAGGACAATGTCCTCGTCTTCCTGGGTATCTCGTGTTACATCGGTGTCCAGCGGGGGCGGCAGGATGAGGACGGCAACATGTTGAGTGAGCACATACCTCTTTTCTTTTCGCAGCCCCGAGGTCTGGATGTGCCCCGAAATAACACCCTAACAACTTGAACTCCTGCCCAGCCCACATCCGCGACGCCAAACTTTCCAAAACCCCCCAACAAGACCGTCCAACACGCTACTCCTCCCGCCCCTCAGTACGCCTCTTCTTTTCCCCACTACCTACCTAGTTACCAATTCTTCATCAAACCCACTAACTTAGCGTGCTAAAGACCTTCCACACCGACACCTTCGCCGACATCCTCACCCTCCAAACCCGCACCAACGCCCTCCTCGGCGGAGCCACATTTCTCGCCTCTTCCTCAACAATCTACAACGCCCTCTCCCACTCCCACCCGCAGCTCCTTGAGCTGCTCGCCCGCCCAATTTGGCCCTTCGACAGCCGCGGTACCTTCTTGCCTTCCACGACCCGCCCGCTGCTGCACCGCCATGACGGGAGAGTGCTCCTCAACTTTGCGCGCGAGCCGTTGCTCGGGCTGGACGGGGTGCGGCGCGCGTCCGGGGTCGGCGTGCTGAGCGCCGAGCAAAGGAAGGCGCTGGATGTGCTGGAGGAGGTCGCGGCGCGGAACCAGATCCGGGTGCGCGCGCGGCCGGGAGACGTGCTGTTTGTCAACAACCATGCGGTGCTCCACTCGCGAGAGGGGTTTGTGGATGGCGGGGAGAGGCCGCGGTATCTGGTGCGGATGTGGCTGAGGAATCCCGAGATGGCGTGGCGGTTGCCGCCGGGGGCGTTGCGGGAGGGGAATGAGAGGATTTATGGGGAGGATTCAGGCTCGGGGGCGGGAGAGGAGGGGGTGTGGAATGTTGTGGACGCGCCGAGGGTAAGGTTTCGGCTGAGTGAACGGTTGACGTCTTGAGGGAAAGAGTGATACCAGGAGCCAGATTTAGTCATGCATTGGAGTCAGACTTATAGGAATAGGATCGTTGGTGGTGGTCGCCAACTGCAGGTGAAGCCAGTGCGGGAGCAGGCCACCTGACCAATCGGTCCAATTTACGTTTCACAAACAGCATCTTGCTTGACCGCTTGTTGCATCTTCCTACCCTCTCTTTCCTTCCAAGTTGTCGCCACCTCCTATCCCATGCAAATTTCGCCATGGCCGCTTCCACGGCACCGGCCGTGCACGTTCGAGACTCGGTCAAGCAAATCGACGCCACCTCGTGGCTTATCGGAAGCACGCACATCCTCCGTCACTTCCAAGGACCGCGTGAGGGGGGCTGCCTGTGGGAGAACGCCCAGGACGGCTCGTACTATACCCTCTCCGCGGCGCCAGGCCTCCAACTCGATGCCGGCCCGCTCTTCCCTGACGGCCACGCCCGTCAGATTCACGACGCTGGTGATTCATCAGCCGTGTTTGGCTTTGGTGACTCGCTGATCATCAAGATCAGGAATGCCTGCGACAATACTCGCCGAGAGCCTGAGACCCTGGCATTTCTAGCCAAAGAGGAGCTCAGCTTCGACGTACCCGTCGTCCTGTTTTACACTGAAGAAGAAGGAAAAACCTACTTGGTCGAGCCATATATCCCCGGCAAGCGACTCAACGAGGCCTGGTGGGATATGACCGAGGAGGAAAAGGAGCACGTCGTCTCTCGTGTGTCAGAAGCCTGCGCCGAAATCAAAGTCTTCCAGTCCAATGCCATGACCGCATCGGACTGTAACTGGATGAATCCTTTCAGCAACTCGCACGAGGATAGGGCAGAAGTCCTTCAGCGGCAATGTGAAGCACTGGGAATGGACTGTTCGGCGTTCGTCCTGTCTCACAACGACCTTGGGCCGACCAACATCATTGTCAACGGCGACCGGGTTGTAATCATCGACTGGGAGATGGCCGGGTATGCTCCCCTGGCTTGGGTACGGACCAAGTTTGCCATTTGCAGAGCGTTGAACGCCGAACGCATTAGCCCCGCCAGTGAGGAGGAAGTCAAACAAGGGATCAAACGGCGGGTTGAGCGCGACCAGGAGTACAGAGAGCGGGTGGAACGGCGGCTTGGAGAGATGGGATTCCCCGAGGTCACCGTCGCGTATCAAGAGGCGCGTGATGCAAGCTCGGAGAAAGCCGAGGGCCCCAAGAGAGCCCAACGCCTGTTTATCCAGATGTCGGGCGCACCCGGCTCTGGGAAAAGCACCATGGCGAAGCTGCTACAGCAGTCGATCGGCGGAGTGGTCATCGACCACGACGTCATCAGATCCTCCCTCCTACAAGACAACGACCTTCCTTTTGACGAAGTAGCAAAGCAGGCTTATCGTCTCCAGTGGGCTTCCGCGAGTGAGGTGGCGCAGCAGGGGTCGAATGTCATCGTGGACAGCACCTGTAACTTCCAGGAGGTCCTTGACCAGGGGTCCGCACTTGCTGAGCAACATGGTCTTGCCTACTGGTATGTCGAGTGCAGGGTCGAGGACATTGACCTGCTCGATCAAAGACTACGGGCGAGAACGCCGATGACAAGCCAGCGAACGGGAGTGGACAGACCACCCGAGGCAGCGAGCGCCGCTCGCCAGGGAGAAGACTCCCATGCTCTGTTTCAGAAGTGGATCAACTCTCCGTGTCGTCCAGGGCGCAATGCTATTGTGGTGGACTCGACTGGCGACCTAGAGTCGGGCAGAAATCGAATTCTGGAGCACATTCTATCGTGCGTCATTCTTCCCCTCCTGGTTTGTGATTACACTTCGCGACCTCGGCGGCTAACAATATCTCAGAAAAGACAACAGAACTGCCATTTAGCTACGGATGAGCCTTGCCAACGGAATCGGTCTCGAGCGTACCTGGTTAGTCAGAGAGTTAGGAGGAGGATGATGGTCCCGTTTATGAACGAACAGGTTCAATAAATAAAGGATCCTCTGCTAGAGGAAGTTCCCATTTTTACTTTGCAAGCCGGCTAGTATTCAACCCTTCCCCGTGAGAGATTCCTGAAAGCTTTGCTGAAACAATATCTGTCGAGGAGGGGGTGAGTGAAACCGATCCATGATGTTGCCGAGGTCGAAGCGCCTGGCATGAGCAGCACGACGAATGCTTCCCCGACCCTCTGAGAAATTCAGGACCTTATGCACCTGGCTTCATGTACCTAAAGGTAAGGTAGTCTTGACCATCTTGTGCGGACGAAGTGTTTGTGTGACCCAAGAGTCCCACAACACGCAGGCTCACCGCTTTTTCACTCTCCCTGTGCCCAACCGCCAATTTATGCTTGATGGGACACTTGTCTCCGAAGGGCTTTAATTACGTTTGGAACAGCCTTTGCAATCATCACACACGTTTTCGTTGCCTCGTCATTATCCACCTTCGATAATGGTGTCAAACCAAGACATAAACAAGCACCGGGAGCCGGGTTGCTTTGGCATTACTCCCGACAAAAAGTACTACGAGGTGGGACGTTCGTTTATCAAGCGCACCCTTCGGCGGCACGAATGGATGACAAGTCCAGCGATCGCCAACTGGACACCATCCGCCTGCCTGCCTCAGAGATGGAAGACGGACGCTGCCATCCTGGAGTACCTCCGGGAAAAGACAAACATCCCGCTCCCTCGACTTCAGCACACCTTTGAGGATGACGGTGCCTTCTACTTCAGCACAGAACTCGTTCCGGGAGTCGCCATGTCCCAGCTCACCGAGGAGCAGAAGCAGGTGGTCACCAAGGAGCTGCTCGAGCATGTTGCCACACTCAAGAGTCTCCGATCCGACACCCCCGGCGTGCCAGGCCAGGCACTGCTATGTGCTCCCAACCGAGTCCACAGCGGATTCTGGAAACACCACACTTGCTGGCGGCCGAAGACCGATGTCAAAAATGGAAACTACGTCTTCTGTCACAATGATATGGCCCAGCATAACGTGATCGTCGACCCCGACACGCTCAAAATCAACGCCATCATCGACTGGGAGTATGGCGGTTTCTGGCCTGAGTGGTTTGAGCAGCCCTATTGGGAGCGAAAGGGGCCATCTGCTCCGATCAGGGATGAGAAGGACGACACGGAGCGGTGCCGCGAGTGGCTCTCGGCCTACTGTGTCGAAGTCGAGATGGAACACCTGCTCTCGCTCAAGGAAAGGCTAGAGGGGGCGAAATAATTCCCTCTCACATTCAGACATGTGGAGATGTAAGTAAAATCCCGACAATGCCAACGCCTGCGCTAATGCAAGAGGTCTCATAAGCGGTTGATTGGTGAGGATACGGTCCAGCTGCTCCCGAATTTGTCCCCTCCGATTCGTTTATTCCCCCGGCTGCCAGGGTTGATGCAAGACCATGCTGGCCCTATAGGGCTCGATCAGTCGAGGCTCGGGTCGGAGATGCTCGCGTGCGGGGGGATCCATACACACGGCTCCCGTTTCGGCTTTGGGAGGGTTGCATTGCAGATTAGGGGTCCTCCTCGACTCCGCTTTTGGCTGGATCGAATTTTCAAAGTGCCATGTGCAGCATGGTGACGTGAATTGGAAGATCTTGGACTCTTGGTTTGATTCCAAATTCTATGTGCCGACAACGCGGTGGCAAATAAGAACCCAAAGCTAGTCTCGAAGTCTCCAAGGCCGTGCCCTGAAGGACCTTGGAGTTAAGTCACACAAGCCGGCAAAGAAAGCAGCAAGCAAGGCAGGCCACTAAGGCCAGCCAGCCCCTTATTAACTCCCATACTCTTCTTCTCTTCGCGAGACTCCACGGGGAACTCGCCGAATAACAGCCACAACAACTCGACCATGGACCTCACCAGCGACGTTTTCACCAGCATTCTCAGTCCCCTCGCCGCCTTTCTCCCGCCCAGCTACCCACCTCCCGACACCACCACCGCCTCCTCCTCCTCCTCCACGCTTTCCAACTCCCACATCACAACAAATCCCGACCCGGACTCATCACCAGCCCCGTGGCAAACCTCCCCGCTTAACCCCCAATCCCGCCTCAACACCCTCTCCCCACTACCCCACCCCCCAAAATGGCACTTCTCCACACCCTCCCCCTCTCCAACAGGCCTCGTCACCATCCCCGCCACCCCGACCTTCGCCCTCTCCAAACCACCCCTACGAATCAACATCCACCTACCCCCTCTCGAATCTTGGCCTCCTGTCCTGCGCGCCGCCGTCCACCCCGAGCAGGCCATCTATTCCCGCCAGCCGTTGGCTGACCTGTCGCTGGGGCGGTACTTGGCACATCTGCTGGCGCGGTGGGAGGCGGATATGGGTGGAGAGGGTGAGGTGGAGAGAATGTGGTGGGGGATGCCGTTTGGCTCTCTGCTCAGCTTGGATTTTGCCGGAGAGCAGGCAGAGGTGGCGCTTGTGGCAAGGTATGGGGTTGAGCAAGGGATGCTGTCAGTCGAGACGTTAAAGGGGATGTGGGGAGAGGCAGTAAGGTGGGAGGGTGTTGAAACTGTGGAGTGGGAAGTGTTGGGACTGAGGAGGCAGGTTCGTGAGGCGATTTCGCTGGTTGTCATTGGGAGAGGGGTGGAAAGAGGGGGCAGGGAAATGGTGTTTAAGAGCGTCCTGGGAGAGCAGGGGTATATGTATAACGAACTCAAAATGCTGCTTTCCCTGGCGCCGCACCTGAATGTAATTGGTCGGCCGCTTGGGGTGGTGACGAAGAAGGGGAGGTTCGGGAGTCGAAGAGGAGTGTGTGGCTTTTTGATCGAGTGGTTTCCGATGGGATCGCTCAGGGAGACGTTGCTCAAGGGGGATAGCTGCGAGACGGCATCGCTTGCGCAAAAGTTTCGATGGGCAAGGCAAGTGATCGAGGCGCTGGTGCACGTCAACAGACATACGAAGGCGGGATTTTACCCAGACCTGAAGCCGGACAACGTTGTCTTGAGGGAGAGTACCAAGACGGGCATGTCGGACGCCATTTTGATCGACCTCGAGCAGCGGGGTGGCTGGTTTGCATGGAGCCCACCCGAGGTGGCGTACCTGGAGTATCTCGAGACCCTGGTGGGCGATGAAGGAATGCCCGAGGGAAATGTGAGGGATGAGGTCCTACAGCAGCTCAGGGAGTACTATGACGACCCTGCCTGGGTGCCAGAAGCGAACAGCCGACGATACCGGAATGCTGATGGTGGGTTCAGCTCGCCATGGCTGGCTCTGTTGCAAGAAAGGGTGACCTGCGGTGCGCACAGAGATCTGCTCGAGCGAGCTCAAGTCTTCATGCTCGGAAAGTTTCTGTGGTGCATCTTTGAAGGCCAGCCACTCGTGAGGTGCGGCATCGACCACGAGGTGCTGCGGGATGCGGACCCCGAATACGAGTCGAGAAGGTCGGGGGCAGCGAGAGCGTTTCCTGAATTTAGGAAAACACCGGTTGAACTCCATGAGCTGATCCGGAACTGCACGGCTGGAGCCCCTGAGTGGAATACAGCCCAGCCAAGACTTCCGGGCGTGGTTTTGAGAATCGGAAAGCTCTATTCGGCAATACCAGACGCCAAACTCGGAGAGGTGGCCGTCAAGGATACACAAGAGACAGCGAGGAGCTTCTGGCAGGCTGAGGTCGAGCGGGCTCGGGCAGTTCTGAGGGAGGTACTCCTGCTCAGGGGCAAACCCCAACAGAGTCTGCACGCGCCGAGCTTGGCACCAGTCTTTCTGGATCAAGTTCGAAGGCGCCCAATGTTTTCAGAGGTACTGGGGGAGTTGAAGTTTCTCCAGGCTCGTCTACGATAGAAAGCTTCATTGTTAGCCTCGGCGTTCCGTTCAAGTCGATGCCATACCTGACCTAGGCAGCAGTGCGAAGCTGAAGATCATGCCATGCATGCCGTTTCTATGCCCAGGCTCGCCAGGCTAGTCCTTACCTAGCCTCATTTGTGTCCTTCTCCGTGGATCGCGTGGTCAGCAACCACCACTAGAAGCTTTGTCATGACTATTGTTAGACTGCACCCGTTGGATCGTTGCCAAATTGCGGAAGACAGGCCGAAGATCGCCTAGGCTTAGCCTCCAAGCAGATCCATCATCTCCACAGAATTGGAACCCAGCCTCAAACGCTTGGCGTAAGAATGTAACGACGGGCTCGAGTTACACCGGGCAGACCGCAGTCCGGCAGGCAAGAGGAGAGAAAGAAAGACAGCAAAAATAGTATAAAACAGGACGCCACGTCGTCATTGCTAGCACTCCTCTGATTCAGCCCTATACTGGACTACCAGCACCAAAGACCTATTCACGGACGCAAAAGTTCCAATCTCATCACCAGTCTCAAGTTCCCACCACCCCTACACCCACTGAAGTACCTTTCCTCCCTACCCAGGTACCTACCCATATACAATGCAGCCCATCGCGCTCCTCACTCTCCTCGCCGCGGCCCCGCTGGCCTCAGCAACCTGCAAGTACCAAGAGACAGGCTTCATGGCCAAGAAGTGGCGGCTCTCGACCTACAGCTCCCAGAGCTGCATCAACAAGGTCCAAGACGTGACGCACTCCGGGTTCGGCACGTGGTGCATCAACATCCCCAACACGACGAGGTCCTTCATCTTCAGCGTCGGCGGCGGGTACAACGAGCTCAACTGGGAGGACTGCAGCATCTTCTTCTACACCTCCAACACTTGCTCGGGCGACCAGGTCGGGCGGTCGAACGGGGCGTGGCTCAAGGACAAGTTGACGACCAACGGCGAGCGCATGGCGAGTGCGTACGTGCAATGCACGAGGCTGATTGGGAAGCGGGAGAGTGAGGATGGGACGGGGCACCGCAAGTTTGTGAGGGGAGATGATGGCCTGTGGTACGAGGAGGTGGCGGATGGGGTGGTGGTCAAGGCGAGGGAGAGCGCCGAGGAGTTGGAAGCGGATGTGGAGGTGGCTTGAGGGGCACGGCGTAGCGGGCTGTCTTTTTATGTATGTGCTTTGGCCTGGGAGCAGAAACGATGTTGCCCCTTTTCTTACGTACCTGTTTGCCCAAATAACCGCAGTCAATGGCTGAAACTATGTCTCTAGTGGTCTTAAGCAGTGCTTCGAGAGCCAACAACAGGAACAACCAACAGCTGGCTGGGCCATGATATTTGGTCAAGATGGGTAAACAGGCAGTACCAGATAAACACTAGTAGCTCTGAGCTGCTCGGGATAATCAATTCCCAGCCAGTTGTCTCGACTAATCGAGACCCATCCCCTTCACAGGCGACCCACCTCCTTCGCGTCACCTACATGGTCCCCCTTCCGTCGGACATAGACGCTCGCTTCCGTAAATATGTCGCAGTTACCAAACAGCATAGCTTCGTGGTAGTGCTGCTGGACCATGTCTCGCAGGCGAGGAGAGGTCGGGTCGGTGCTGCGAAAGGTTGGCGAATCAGTAATCGCAGGCATCGGGCGCCATTAGTTGTTGATCACTTACAAGGCAGAATACATCTCACTGGGGTCCCGATCGGGTTCTTTCTTCTTCCAAATGGCGAGGTCCTCAGCCTCGGGTCTGATGCGGCTCCAAATCATGACCGCCGGGCGAGCAATGTCGGCGATGATCTGCCGGACGGGGATATTGGGACAGAATGAGAGCACGACGGTCTCGTCGTCGACTTCCAAAAAGCCCCGCGGGTCCCCGAGCACTGTGACACCCGCCTTCTGAAGAACTTGCTCGTCGGCTTCGCTGTACATAGGATCCTGTGCAAAGCACCTGACCTCCGGCTGCCCTGTGGTGCGGCGGCGGTTGGCAATGTCCCGCATGGTGAGCATCAGGGCGTGTTGCTGGCTGGAGCGAGAACACGAAGACCCGGCCACGGCCATGGTCGAGTTGGCGAAGGCAATGACCTTTGTGATTTTGGGGAGCCGTGTTGTTTCGAGCACGGACCGGAGGCGCTGACACTCCTCGCTGGCCTCCCAGGCCTTGATGCCGACATCGAACACCGCCTGCACGTAGTCGACGGGGGCGAGGTTCGGACGAGGCAGGAACTCTTTTGTCGACAGCCGCCGTAGGTCCTCGGGGTACAACAAGGATGTTGAGCAATACGCCATGGGCATGGAGAAACGGTCAATGTCAATCATCTGATGGAACGTTCTATAATCGAGATGAGGATCGCGTCTGTAGCGAGGGAGAGCCCAGAGCCGTGCAGTTAGCCAAGAGAGCTGGGGTGTAGACTACCTGAGTTCAATATGTTTTTATACATACGCGACACGCTCGGTGCCCTCAATAGGGTAGTCAGAGCAACTCGTGTGTCCCGTTTCAAGCTCGCACCTGATCGTGGAGCCGTCGAGGGCTGGGATGGTGATAATATGGCGGTTTGCATCTCCGGGCTGGCGAGGGTTGGCACGGCAATGATCGAGCTGGTCGAGAATCTTCCGAAACACCTTCTTGTTGAAGAAGGGCAACCCTTGGTTGTAAAGCTCCTGAAGGTGCTTCACCTTGTCGTCCCGTGCCTGTTGCTCTGCAGGGTGGTTTTCGTCCCAGCATTTACCTTGGTAATAGTAGGACAAAAGCTTCCCAGAACTATGGATTACCATGTTGCTCTTGGAGACTACGGCTGCTCCGGTGGCTCGGGTGGTTATTGTTGCTGGTAAGGGAGAAACCTGGAAATTCGCCGTCTTACTTACAGTTTTGTTATGCGAAGGGGGAAAGGAGGGGGGGAAAGCAGAGGACCGTTGGGCCGGGCAATGTTCGCTTATATAACAGCCTTACAACTCACAAGTGCTCAAACCGAACGCACAAGTGCCAAACTGGGGGCTGCCTGCAGCTTGTGTTTTCAGGTCACGCATGACCCCAACACCTGGAAGATCATTGGTGCCAGCCTGTTCAATGCAGGACACAACGGGAGCAGCTCTGACTGTCATCCCCAGAGGACAAAAGGCGCCATTGAGGCTGGCATGCCATCCGTTTGTGCTTGTGTCGTAGGCTATTTTCGGTCCAAGCAATGTTGCCAGAGGCAGAATCTCGTGGCCGGAATTGTGCTCCGTAAGGTCCGTTCAGCAGTTTGTATTCCGTACATATATTTTGTAAGACATTGCCATGCAATCCTATCCCATAGACAGCACCGCCAGAATCTTACTTTCAGTCCAATTTACATCAGACCGATGGCCCTAATCAACCCATCTCAACATCTGGATCCACCTCAGTCCCCAAATCTCTCTCCTCCAAAAACCGCCTCCCGACCAGCCCCTCAGGCAGATACTCCTGCTTAACCCTCCCGTCACGATAATTCGGCGGGTATTTGTACTCCCTCCCGTAGCCCATCTCGCGCATCAGCCGGGTGGGCGCGTTGCGCAGGTGTACGGGGACCGGCAGGGCAGCGACGCCCGGCTCCTGCAAGGCCGAGAGGGCGTTGTTCAGGCCGCGGTAGGCGCGAGTGCTCTTGGGGGCGAGACATAGGGCAACGGCACAGTGGGCGAGCGGGATGCGGGCCTCGGGCATGCCGATCTGCTGCGTGGCCGTGTAGGTGGCCGTGGCGAGCGGGAGGAGCGAGTTGTCGGCGAGGCCGACGTCCTCGGACGCGATCACCACCATGCGGCGGGCCACGAAGAGCGGGTCCTCTCCCGACTGGAGCATACGACCCAAGTAGTAGAGGGCGGCGTCCGGGTCGGAGCCGCGCACGGATTTATGAAAGGCCGAAATAGTGTCATAATGCTGATCGCCAGCGCGGTCATAGACAAGCGTCTTGGTCAAGGCGGCTTTTATGGACTCCTTTGTCGGCGGCGGCGAGTCCGGGGTTGAAGGTTTGGTGGTGAGGGACAGTGCGAGCTCGAGGAGGTTGAGGGCGGTGCGGGCATCGCCGTCGGCGAAGGCGGAGAGGTAGCGGAGGAGTTCCTCGTCAACCAGCGGACTGAGCTCGAGACCGTCGTGTTCGATTTCTTGCTGGAGAGCGCGTAGGAGGATGCGCTGTATGTCGTCTTCGGTGAGGGGTTGGAGGGTGAAGGTCCTGCACCGGCTGAGCAGGGCGGCTTGTACTTTAAAGCTGGGGTTCTCGGTGGTGGCGCCTATCAGCGTGATGGTCCCCGCCTCGACGGGCTTCAGAAACACGTCTTGCTGCCCCTTGTTGAAGCGGTGGATCTCGTCGCAGAAAATGATTGTCCGCCGCCCTGTCAGACCCAGTTCGTTGGCCGCCTCGCCAAACAGCTTCTTGCACTCAGCCACCCCCGTGCTTGTGGCGTTGAGCTCAATAAAACGACTGCCCACCCGACGAGCCACACAGCGCGCGATGGTCGTCTTGCCGGTACCCGACCCGCCCCAGAGGATCATGCTTGGGACCCGGTCCGACTCGATCAGGGAGCGCAGCACCCCGTTCGGCCCAACCAGGTCCTGGCCAAAGACGTCGTCCAGCGTGTCCGGCCGCATGCGTTCGGCGAGAGGGGCGGCCCTCGTGTTCTTGCGACGTTTCGTCAAGGGCGCGCCCGAGCTGCCCCCGTCGTCGCCATGTTGTGTTGATGGGTCTGCATCCTCCCGCCCGCCACCGGGCGTGCCGTTCGCGCCATTACTCCTTGTCCTCGAGTCTGCCGGCGAGCTGTTGTATCCCGGTCCCTCATCGTAGCTCCGTTTTGCCCCGACCTTGAGCAGGCTGCCGTTGCCGTTGCCGTTTGTTCCCAGCGGCGGCCTCCCTTGTGCCAGGGCCTGCCGTTTCGCCGCGGGTGTCTGGAAGAAGGTGGACGCTGATCGCTTGGTCTGTGTCGAGTTCGGTGGCTGGCTTTGAGAATAAGGTTGGGTCCCGTTTGGCGGCGGGGAAGACGAGGCCGGGTCTGCGGCGGTGTCGTCGAGGAGCGAGGTCTGGCAGCCCGAGTCGATGTGGCTGTTTATTGCAGAGGCTTTGACGCCGCGGTTGCAAATCGGGCACACCACCATGGCAAGCAACAGGAATTATTGGCGAATAATTCCAATAGAATCGCAAACTGTGTCCCAAAAAAGCGTGGGTAAAGCGGGAGAGTTGTTTCAGTCAAAAATGTGGTGCAAAAGTCAGCCAACTTTAGGTCGGGAACATGTCCAATAACGCGCTGCGCGTGGTATGTGTGGTCTGCAGCGAGTGGGTGGATTTGAGAGGCGTTAATTGACTTGGGGTGACGCGACCGAGTTTCCCCACCCCTGCAAGCGCGGCAGCGTGGCGGCCCAGCAGCGACCCGCCGCTGTGGTTCGGCAGACAGCGACTCGCTGGGATTGGCGCGGGGCAGTCGTTCGCTGTCTGTTGAAACAGACCAAAACAGAAACATTGCGCCCATCTGATAGGTATCAGAGTCAAGCAGAGCTTGGCCACACAACACCTATTCACCTTCAAGAGCCTGCACGATTCGAGGAAAGTTTGTCATGTTGCAAGGAAAGTGGTATTCAGTGCCCTCGAAACGCCAGTCTAATGCGTCTCATACACATGCAAGACAGATGCAAGAAAGCCATGCAAACTGTCCCTTGCCATGCACACCAAGAGTGGGGTCTCATTATCCGTAGCATCTGAACTCTGGAACTTGAGCCGAGCTCAGCCCACCAGTCGATCTTTCACCCTTCCATCCATCCCCTCCTCCATCATACCATAAACGACTCGCCACAGCCACACTGCTCCTCTGCACAAGATAGTCAGCACCACGTTCCCAAGCAGACCAAGACCAAAAGAGACAAGCACTCACTGATATTCGGGTTCCGAAACACAAACCGCTGGCTCAGCTTGTCCTCGACCCAGTCCATCTCGCTCCCGATGATGCTGAACAGCGCCTTGCTGTCGATCAGGACCTTGACGCCGTCCTGCTCTACAGCCTCGTCGAACGCCCCGGGCTTGTCGACGTACTCGAGGTGGTACGCCAGCCCAGAGCACCCGCGGTTGCGCACCCCCACCTTGATCAGCTTGGGGTCGGGCTGATCCAGCAGCGCCCGCAGGTGCTCGACCGCGCCGGGGGTGAGGTTGATGGCGGCCTTGCGGGCTCGTAGCTTGGAGCGTGGTCGTGCGGCCGGTTTGGGGGAGGCGGTGGACGTGGGCGCTGGTGGCGTTGTTTGTACTTGAGCGGTTTGGTGTGGTGGTTGAGATGGGGTCGGCTGAGTGGCTGGCGAGGCAGGGCTGGAGGCGAAGGCGGGCTTGGACTGTTGCGCTTCTACTTCAGGGATCGAGAGTGGCGCTGCGTGCTTCGGTGGCCTCGTCTCGTGTATCCTAGGCAGGCTCGGCGATGGTACTGGCGTCGCGATCGAGGAGTCGGGCACTGATGCGTTACGCGGCGCGGGTGGTGGATGCGACGGAAGGGTGTATGCCTGAAAGGCGGCAACGAGCGACGCTGGCGTTGTCGAGAACAGGCGCTGGCTCTGGCACTGGCGCAAGAGGCTGCGTCGGCACGAGAAGCAGACTGAGGCCGTCCTCCTCGTCAGCAAGCTCGGTGCGTTCATTGTGGCGTGCGTGTGTTGTGTGCGGCAGGTGGGGTGGTGGTGTCGTGGTTCGGTTCGAGGAGTCACAGCCCAGGTTGTGAGGCTCTGAAATGGCGGCAAAGTTTGGTTGCTGTTGCTGAAGGTGGCTGTTGGAAATCCAAAAGGCAAAAGCAGCGCAATTGCCATGGGATGACAGACGCCAAGCCTCGGGGCTGCCCGGTTTCCGCCGGGCCAATCAACGGCTCGGCATTAGGAATCGTGGGCTGTTGGTCTCCACCGAGACTCGAGCAGTTCCTCGGGCCATTTCATCCCATTTCAGGGTCCAGCACATCCAGCGGGCATCAGCATCGAGTCCATCGGTCCCTGAAACAAAGCAGCGCTGACCATGGATACAGTGCCTACCGTAGTAGACACAGTTGGAAGCCGGGCTCAAACCAATCCAATCAGATCAATTCAACGTCCGATTCTGCCTCTTCTTTCTCCACGTGTGCAGCATGGTATCGTCTGATTCGTATTATCTCATCAACTAACTGCCAGGGACCAAACGCAGTCCCTGGCTCGTTTTCCGCAGCCGGTAATCGAGACAACCCCCCCCCCCCCCACTGGTTTCCATCACTCAGCAACCATGGCCCTCACATCGGCCACGGCCGCCCGCGCCATCTTCTTCAGCAGCGTCCGCTCGTCCGCCTCCCGGTACTTCTCCCAGCTGTCCAGCCCCTCCTTGGCCTGGATGCTCAGTGTCTCATAGCCCTGCTTGATCACCTCGGCCACTTGCAGGCTCGTCAGCTGCGACACCCTCCCCCCGCTTGCCGCTTTCCCATCCCCCTTTCCCCCTCCAACACCACCACCCCCCTCGGCGAGCATGTCCTTGTAGTGCGTGCTGACGTTGACCAGCGTGTCGATCGAGTTGCTCGCGCGGTTTGCCAGCCCGTACGTCGCCCGGAACTTGACCAGCACCTCGCCCGTCTCGACCACCTTGTAGAACAGGTCGTCGTACGCCGCCGGCGTAGGGAGGAACGTCTCGCCGGCCGACAGCCCCAGCGCGAGCAGGTTGACGACGTGGTCCAGCAACGTGTCGACGTGCGGCAGCCCCTTGAGGTCGGCCGCGTACGTCGTCAGGAACCGCACTAGTGACAGCAGCGACCGGAACAGCTCGGCCCAGTGGTACTGCAGGCGGGTGCGCGAGCGCGACATGTAGCTGATGACGCGCAGCAGGATGCCGACGCATAGCGTGTACAGGCCGACGTCGAGCCGCCGCCGCAGGTTGTGGTTGATGGCGTCGAGCATCGTGTCCATGAGCGGCCCCGCGAGGATGCGGTCGCCCCGCACGAGCGGGAGGAACGGCGACCGCTGCCGGCACAGCCGCACCGCCACCTTGCTGTCCTCGCTGCAGATGCGCTTGCAGAGGATCGGGTCCTCGACCAAGAGCCGGAACACCATCAGGTTGAGGTGGCAGTAGAGCGTCGTGCGTGGCGACAGGTGCGCGTGCTGGAGGAGATACGACGTGAGCGAGACGAAGCTGGCAAAAGGCTGCTCCTCGCCCTTGTCCGGTGTCCACGCCACCAGCTCGAGGCTGAAGAGCTTGTTGGCGTGGGAAAAATCGTAAGTCGCGAGTAGTGCCGCGGCTTCTTGCCCTGGCCTGGTTGCAAACTTGTCAGTCTGAATGTGACGGCCGGTAAGAGACACAACCTACAACTCGGCAAACATCTTCTTTGCTGTCTCGGCATCGTGGACGGGCTTTTTGGGCGGCGGCCGCCCTCCCGGTGCGATGGCTCCAAGCCCAATCTTGTTCAACGTGCCAGCCAACGTCCACCCCTCCGGGAGGTCTTCCTGGACGTCGATGTACTGCCCCCTTAACCTCTGACATGTCTCCCCGATGTTCTTGACGATACCCCTGATGACCCGCTCGTTGACAAAGTCGTTGAGCCGCATCTGGTACGGGTTCTGGAACTCAAACTTGTTGTAGTTGGCCAGGAGTCCAAGAAGGGTGAAGGGCGGTGTTATCCTGGGCGTTGGAGACGATATTTGGGATTGGATGCACTGCAGCCGTCAGCTCTCGTCTGTCACCCAAGGCCGGGTGGCCGATCTTGCTTACGTTGATGATGGCCGGAAACAGGTCCCTCTGGATAAAGTAGGTGAGCAAGCTGGTCTGGTAGGCCCCGGACGCCACCGCAAGCGCCACCTCGACGGCCCTCTGCTGCAGGTCTGCCGTGTACGTACAGCCTGCCCTGTTCCCTACCCGCGGCGCTTCCTCCTGGCCAACATGGCCAATGCCGTTGGGACAGCACTCCTGCGTGCCAATCCTCCCATTCCGGATGAGCGACTCGAGCGCGCCCACGAAGTCGGTAAACACGGTGTCGATATGGTCAAGGCCGGCCAGCAGCTCGATGATGTCGGAACTCGGATTCGTGTACTTCTTGGCCAGTATTGAGACCATAAAGGTGCTTAAGGTCTGCGAAGCCCCGGTCAGACCGTTTGCGTATCCCAACAGACACATCCTTTCCACCTACCTCCAACGCATGCAGATCGGCCACGCCATATGGATGTCTGAGAGCGGCAATGGCTTGCACAAAGAGCTGTCTCGTCTGATGCTCCAGATGTAGCAGATCATTGGGCCCTATCGCGTCGAGTATCTGCAGCAGCGACGCCCGGTCGGGTCGTAGGAGGAAAAACTCCTTCCAGAAACCCTCGGATCGGTCGGCCTCGTCTGAATCGTCCTAGCAGTCGCGGGAAGGCCCGTCAGCGGTGGCTTCTTTCGGCCGAGTCTCGATGTGATCCTCCGGGTATGCAAGACAGGGCAGCACACTAACCTGTGCAAGAGGGATTGCGAATGTCAGCGACGGGAACCAAGACTCCAGATCCGAACCTGCAGCCCACCACCCGCTCGCAGCTCGCAGCTCGCAGCTCGCAGCTCGCAGCTTGCAGTTTGCCCGAGCTTGGTAACTGCCAAGAGACTTGGGCAAAGACTCGCGGGCCATGAAAAACGGGAAAGGCAAAAGGAACAGCTCAAACCTTGAACAACGCCTCATACAGGCGGACAATCTTGGGCTGGAACACCTCCGGCCGAGGCTGGTGTGTGAGAGGAGACGGCTCCATGTGGGAAGCTCGCGCGTTATCGATTCTGGAGGGGCGGGATGTTCTTGGTGAAGGGTGATCAGAGCGTCACGTTGCGACTGCCAGCGAGTGATAGCGATAACCGGGAAGCCGGGGCAGGGGTTCACAGTGTCGGTCCCACAGCGTCACAGTGTTCCCGTCCCGGTAAGTTACAGTACGGTCGACGCCCGTGCTGCCTCGATTCAACGTCTGAACTGCAGGGCTAGGACAGAAGCAAACGGGTAGAAATAGTAGGAAATTTTTCCGAAGATGTCAAAGAAAATCCAAGTGGGTTGAGCAGAGCCAAGGTTCAAGTTTTGAGCAAAGTGTTGTGTTCTGCGTTCAGAGAGAAAGGGTGAAATCACATGCCAGCAAGCTGCAGGCTGCAGCGGAGCCAGTCCTTTTGGTCAGCCCCATGAATCGGAGTGGAAGCGATCGAACCCCCTTTTCGACCGGAACCCGCAACCGGGACCAACATTCCAACAACAGATGGATGACATAACGGCGACTGCAAGAAAAACACCCAAGACTTTTCTCTTATTCTTTACCAATGCAATGGATTTGTCTCTTTCTGTCTCCTTTACTGTGTATAGCCATGCCACGGTTGACACCGCGACAATACCTGGATACAATAAATCTAACATTCCACACCAGAGGTTATGTTCCTCTCATCCTTCTCTCCATGGCCCTGGCACCTGAATTAAGCCATCTACCCGTGACGACAACCCACCGTTGCCGTCGACAGGCCCTCTAAGTCAACCATAAGTGACTTGCTAACTCCTCAAGCATCCCTTTTCAACACCCTTTTCTCTCCTCTCAAGCCCCAAGCAAGGATAAACACCGCCGGCCTGTGAATAAAAGAAAATACCCAGAGGAAAAGGTCATAAAGTCGTCCAAGCCCGCCCATACAGGGCCCCGCCTAAGATGCAGAGAAATGACGGGGGAAAAAGAAAAGGGAAGGAAAAAAATATGAACCATGCCTCAGCTCGCTCGCAACCCCAAGAGGAAGAAGGCCGCTCCGACCCCAAGGGGCATGATGATGCCGGCCTGAACAGCAGGCCGAATAAAACCGAGAAAAAGACGTAAAAAGGTGAAATAAAAGGGACGAGATGAAACCACCTTGCCCTGTGGCCTCAAATCCCCCAACTGCCCCTCCGCTCCTGCACGCCCCAGGCCAGCGGGCTGATGGCGTTCAGATCCGGATGCTGCCGCGCCCATTCATAAATGTACAGCTTCAGGGCCTTCCAGCGGGGACACCGGTCCTCCTCCCTGACCCCGTCCTTGGCCTCGCTGTCGAGCATGATATGCCCCGTGGCCGAGCCCTTCTTCTTTGGCCCTCCCTTGCCGTCATCGGCAACACCATCGACACCATCGACCCCGCCCCACAGATCCACCATGGTGGCCTCGTCGTCCCGCTCCAGCTCCTCCACGGGGATCCGGCTGATCTTGGCCAGCTCCAAGTCGTACTGCCTCGCCGTGGCCGGATACCCGAGCGAGAGATAGTTGTAAACCTGCGAGACGAAGTGGTCGTCGAACTCGGCGGCGATCTTTTCTTCGCGGTCGGCGGCGGCCTTCTCCTTCTTCAGCTTGTCGTCCAGATTCTGCAGGTTCTGCAGCATGTGCAGCCCCTTGGGCGCGTGGTTCTTGGTGCGGTGCTCCGGCAAGAGGCCGCCGCTGACTGGCGGCACCGAGATGGTGCCGGCACGGGTGGCGCCGCCCAGAGGGGTGAGGTCCTCGCTGCGGCCGACGGGGACGGTCAGGCCGCCAAAGTCGTGGGCAAAGGGATCCTTGGGAGGGCTGGTGGGGAGCGGCGTGGTGATCATGGCCGGGCGCTCGGCGGGGGCCAGGTTCTCGGTCGAGTCGTTGGTGTAGCAGTAGCCGCGCCACAGACCGTTCTGCTCCGTTGGGTCGCGGTGGTGGTCGTCGATGGCGGTGCCCGTTTCCACGTCCCAGAGATGGTCCGGTTCGAGCTTGGTTTGCTTGGGCGAGGGACAGCGGCGGAAAACAAGGTCTTGGCCGAGCATGGGCGGGGAGCCCTTGATGCGGCGCCTGTGTTGCTCACGGGCACGCTCCAGGGACAAGTCGCGCTCCTGGGGGTACGGGCTGTACACGCCGTGGCTCCCGAAGCTGATTTCGGGCGGGATTTGGGAAGCCGGCGCGTACGCCATCTGGCCAGCCTTGCCGGCCGGGGCTGAGGGGATGTAGGGCATGTAGCTCTCGCCAATGGCGCGGAGAGGCGGAGACTCGGGCTGGATGTAGGGCATCGCCGACTCGCCGATGGTGGGGAGAGGTGATTCCGCACGGAGGAGGGGCATGCTCCCCTCCCCGATTGGGCCGAGCGAGCCCGACGACGGCGACCGCCGCGATGTCCACAGCGGCGAGCTGGCTATCGAGGTCCGCTGTGTCCTCGTCAGGCCCATGGCGTCGCTCGGCGGGCCGTCGATGCTCATGTTGTCCAGGTCCAGCGTGTCGACCCTGTCCCGGTCCCGCGATCTCGCCCGTTGGACAATCTGGGCATGCTCCTGCATCTCCTTGAAGGCCCAGCTGATGTCCTCCTCGGACGAGTTACGCCGCGAGTGGAACGGTTCCCAAGGCCCTCTGGTCCGCGGTCTCCCCCGCGGGCTGTCGTCGTCAGAGCCCTCCCGCACGTAGAAGTGCTCGGCGCCGCCGATCCTCTGCCCGCTGTTGGGAAAGGCGCTCATGGCCACCTCCTGCTCCTGGAGCTGTCTCTGAGCATCGCGGGCAACCAGGTTGAAGACGCCGCCGGCAATCTCGTCGTCGCACGACTCTCTCCGGCCGTGGCCACTCTGCGGCAACGGCGCATCTGCCCCACCATGTCCGAACCGCTTCCGAGCCTTCGGGGCATAGATGTGATTTGTGTACGGGGTGATGTCGGTCTTGTCGGTGTGCTTGGTCGCGGGGCCCTCGTCGCCGGCCCGTCTGGCTCGACGCACCGACGACTCGACCAGCTGGGGAGCGAACTTGCGCTTCTCCCGCGGGGGCGGGGAGGGCGAGCATGGTGAGGGGCTCGGGGTCAGCTCGCCGGCCGGTATTGTCTTGCGGTACCGCTCGAAGGTGGTCTCGATGGGGATAGGAGCAAACCGCGCGCGCGGCCGCTCCTTTGTGGCCGCCATTCCGGGTTGTGACTCGAGATTCCGCTGGCCGGGGCTGTTACACCATGGGCCAATTGCGTTGGGACCGATTGATCGGTATTGGCAGGTGGGCTGGGCTGTGTGGGTGTGAATCAGTTCGTGTTGGAGGAAACCGGTCGAGTATTTCGTACTGCGAGCTCCGACCGACCGGGTTTGTTCTGTTGTTGGTCTGTCAACGCTCGGCTTGGTTCGTCTTGGTCGGGTTCGATCGGGTTTGGGTCTTGGGTCTTCGTCTTTTGGCAGTGCCAATGGGTTCTGGAACGTGGAAACGTGGAAGCGGCACACAACCACGAGCACAACCACGGCTTCTCGGAATACTGCGCTGCGGTCGGGACGGAAAGAGGCTTCGAATCACGGCCCAGCGTCCGTGGAGCACAGAAAGTGGTTTTGTACGCAATCCTCCTGACCAGTGCCAGGGACCAGGGAGCCACTGAAGGGGGGGGAAGGGGCGGTGCGAGTGGTCACAAGCTGAGGCGGGTATCGCAACATCCAACGTTCACGTTAGCAGCTCACTAACTGTAACGCCAGCCCTTACCGCTGCTGTCCGGCAGCAGAGGTGGGATGGCTGGTGGGGTTGATGCAGGGTACCGACACGGTGCGAGCCCGCGCCCCTGGACGCGGCCTCCGCCTGGTTTGTCTGCCGCCTCGTGACCCGCTTGCCGCGTGTTGTGCCTCGTGTCCTGAAAGAGAGGCATGGACAAAGGCCTCTTGTGTGTGTCTCAACACCGGGCAAAACAGGGGATTCTTCTCATTCTGCAATTGCATGCTGCCTCCATCCTCAATGCCTGGTCACCGAGCCGCGGGTGAGGAGACGGACTTGGGGTGGTCCATCGCCTATCCGCACGGTGCTTAGACCTGTCATTTTTCTGCAGCGAGCGGGTCCCTTCCAGGGCAGCCCACTCCCCGCCCACACCCCACCCACACCGGAGCGGGGAGCTGCAGCAGTCACTCACGAGAACAAAAAAACGAATCCGGACGGGAGTCAGCGCTGGTTGACATCATCGGATGCGGTTCCCTGGAATCATCATCGTGGTCCGGATAACAACAGTCAAACGGAACAGCATGGAAACCAATCTGGACAGAATTGTCCTCTGGAGGGGGTTGAGGGAGGGGCCCTGAGGATGCATTGGCATTTCTTTGTCGGTCGGCCTCGGGGCTTGGTCTAGACCCTGGATTCGATCGGTTTCCCAAATTGTGCAGCCACGGGTCTTTTCTGATCAAGTGACGTCCGTTGCCCGGCGCATTGTTGCGCCCGACCACTTTCCTTTCCCAATTGGAATGGAAAATGGCAATTTCAGCCATCTCAGCTGGGTACCTGGACCGAGCCGCCGACTTTCCACTGCAGCCACCGGCTTTCCAGTCGCCGGCTTGCGTTTGTCCACGTTGTCTCCCCTGGTCAGGCAGGTGTTCTCAACAATTCCAGTTCCAGCCTCAAACACGGCATCGTCGTCGAACAGTCCTCGGCACCCCAAGACTCTGAGCCGCCGGCGACCTTCGGTTCCGCTTCTCCAGAACGGCCCGGTCCGCCGATGGAGACCTCCGCGGCTTTGGGACGCCAGATCCATTGCTTCAAGTGCCAGCTCCCAGGGAAAGGCGACCGACGCTGATCCTCTCATCTTCGACGACGCACGCAACTCCACCATGACATGAGCAGCTGGGAACTGGGTTCCGTACAGGCAGGTAATCTGTACTGTGCTGCTGGCATCTCTGACGCACGCGGTTTTCGTATCGATACTTCCACAGCCCTGTCACGCTTCCGAGGGATTGGATGGCGACTGTCGCCGCACGCCGACCCCCGCGTGGGGCCGGGGAGAGCTGCCGACGGGCGACCCCACTCCCCCGTGCTCACCGCTACCCACCCTGATAGCGGCCATTGACACCATCGGCAATCGACAGCAAACTTCTCGACGTGGCAGGTTCCTGGCGTTCACTTGGCATTCTCGCGACCTTCAAGCCCGGGGTGCACGGGAAGGGCTCTCCCGGCACTCCGCTTGACCCCCTATCGAGACCATCTCGATGGGTCGATGCCAAACCCCGTTGTTTGCCGCTGCGTGCTCAGCAACGTGGCCTGTACTGTGTAAGCCACACGCAGCACGATATCCTCGCGTGATGTGGTGGGTTTTCCCTTTCGTCTCCCTCATTGGATCTGGCCCGCCGGTGTCAACGCACGCCGATGCACCCTCCTGGCCCAACTGCTGCCCTCTCCGCTGACCGCTCCTCACCCTCATCCTCAACACTCGGCAATGGTCCGATCATGGTGGGCACGGATAGGGTAAGCGCATGGCGTGCAGCATCCATTGGACAAGACCCTACGCCGCCTCCGCACACCCACTTCCGCTGCTGTTGTGTTGCAGCATGCACAAACAGGGAAACTGGTCATCTGAGCACTTGCTCGAATCAGAGGGCGGCTCGCCAGTTCGTCCGATCCGCCGCCGCTGGTGCACGGTGTTCTCCCGGCCCGCAGCGCGATCACCACGGCAGCGCTGTCAACATCACCCCGAGGGACGCAATCCACTTTACCCCGGATTCTTGGCTCCCCGGTGTGGGGAAGAATCGGCGCCAGGCAAGGGGACAACACACCGTCTGCAACGTTGACAGTCTCGATCCCTTGGCGTCGAGCATCCGTGCCGGGGTCATCCATACCCTTCCTCCGGAAGCTCCTCTTGCCAGCCACCTCTCGCGCCTCAACTTTTCCTGCATCTTCCATGCCGTAGGCACCTCCGCACTCCCACACCTCAATTGACGCGGCTCCAAGAGCCGGTGTGACATGAACACCAGCACCGCGGACGCCCAGTTGGACGGAGTAACAAGAGCGGCGGCCCGGTCTCACCAAATCATTATACAACGGCATCTGAAAGTCGGCCGCGGGTTAGACTCGTTCGGCCCCCCGGGTACTGTAACAGGCGGTGATACCATAAGGGGACGCCTCCCTTGACCAAACTTTGCCACGGTTTCTCAGCAGCAAGATTCTGTGTCACTGCACGACGATTTTTCCGTGCCCTTGGGCACAAGACTGGTTTCATACTGTGTATTGAGGATCACATCGACCAGTATACCCGTAGGCAGGTACGTGTGCAGTGCATCGATTGCGTTATCTGTTCGTGGTCAAACTCTTCCTCATATCAGTCGCCCTCATGGGGCCGGACAAGCCGCTTCGGGTCGTTCAGGTTCTTGAAGTGGACACAGTGTAGCTTATCTAAACTATCCCAGGTGTAATTATCAGGAGCACAATCCTGCAGCCCGACCTCCACTGCCTATGGCTGTGCAATGCAGAGAGGTGCTGGGCCAGGCTGGATCTCATGTCCTCTGTTTTCGTTGTGGCATGTGACTATTCATTCCGGGAGTGGAAAACAAGGAAACTGCTGCACATAGGTATCTTTTGATTACAACCTTTGGCTTAAGTTGAGTATTCGAGTAACGTTACCCGAACTAACATGACGAGGTCGGCCAATTTTGCCCTACATGGTGTGTCATTGGTGAGACTCCATCTGCGAACAAATACTTTGAATTGTGGGTTGCTACATCGAGGAGGCCCCAGAAGCAAGTGCTACAAGGTGTGCAAGGCGCACCAAAATTGGCTGGCAACAACTTACCAAATCTCCTTGCTTCATGTGCCACAGAGCACTGGAGAGCCACCGGACACCATCCGGCCGTGTCTACTGTGTACGTGCCACTGCGCGTCGCATTCATCGCTCGGGGTCGAACAGGCGGTTGCCGCATTTCCCCTCCCGTCTTTCGCGTCTGCCCGTGGGCGGACGCACTGATAATTATCGTTCGCTGGATGCTGATATCTCGAGAGTCCTGATATACCAGGTTTCTGGGAAAGGCCAAGAGATAACAGGAAGTTTGGCATTGGGTCTTCTCATGGTCGGATAAGGCTTCTCCTATCTCTCGGGATAGCATCGAGTTTGATAGTGTGTCCCAAGATAAAGAATACAGGATACGCAAACGCGACGTGATCACGTCTTTCACAGTAACATACGCAACAGACTCTGTACTCGGCAATGCAGGTACCCGGGACACCTTTCGTCCGGAACTACTCCGTACCACAGTATCGACACATTGCCTCTTGGCCCTCGTCTCGGTACCAAGGCCGGACTCCCGCCTGTGTGGTCCTGATTAGCCGGCCACCCTTGCTCAGGGGCCGGCGGCCTGAAATGAGACGAGAGGACAGCAGGACGATGGGGACATGTCGTGTGACCATTAGGCAGTTTGGCTGTACCTGCACACGGAATACTATTACAGGACACGGTGCCTGGCCGATGCGGGTTCGGCAAGCAAGAAAAATCCGGCTCGTCGGAGACATCAGATGGAAAGACAGAGAGGGCAATTCAGGTGTTGAGCAGAGGCCGTGAAGATGGCGCGCGGCCGAGGGCATACCGGCGTCGCACCCGACTTCTGTGTGGAATCAGTTCTTATCGTGTCAAATCTACGGTTGCATTGTGGCAGCCCGACGGTGTAACGCTCCGTTTCCAATCAGTCCCCACGGAGCCGGAACCGAGACTGGCGTGTACATAAATGGAACGGTATTCGGAGGCGTGGTCACTCGGGCTCAGCTCCAAGTCGGGTGTTGTGATGTCGCAGCCGTGCTCTTGAGGCTCCGAGTTGTCCGAATGGATAGATTGAACGCGAGTATTCATCATCGAGGATGGCGAGCTGGCCGACGTGTCACAGACCTCTCCGTGGCCAGCCCGTTCCGTTCCTGGCTTGTCGCGTGGCTGTGGGTTCTGATGACGAGGCGGCTTTTCCTGCCGCCCCGCACAGACATCCGGCTCAGCAGTTCCAACGGGTCTGGAGCGGACTCGAGCCTCACCTCTAGGAGACGAGGGCTCTGGCAGGCGAATGAGGGTTTATGATGCCCGCTTTGAGACTGGTGGTGCTGCCAGTGGGCATGAAATCTAGAAATCTAGGCGGTCGGCACAGGGACAGATTACCTTGTGCAAGACCTGTCCGTGGGCCGCGACATCCGATAAGCACACTCAGCTCAGGCACCGCGACCGCATCGGATTGATTGTCCGTCTCAAAGGGGCAGTGGGTGGCGGATTGCCAGCTCGCGGATTCGAGGACCGACCCGGCCCCTGGCCGGCTGGCGATAATGCCCAAGGCGAGCTTGTGGCGTTGCGATACTTGGCGGAAACGCTCATGTCGTTGGTCGTCGTTGGTGATGATCGCCTGCATCGGTCAAGAATCAAGTTTGGGCGGCTGGTTGGAACCAGGGCAGGTCCCGATTCGGCGCGAGGTGGACGGGCTGAACCGCATATCTCGGAAACGAGGCCGTGCAGGGGGGTTCCCGGGCTGTTGGACGTCGAACGTTGAACCATTGACGGCCAACGCTGGGACCGAAAACGACGCCGGAAAACATAAAATAAAAAATACGTGCCCCGACGAGCCTAGCCAGCCAGCACTTGGCGATCGTGCCTCGACCGTGCTCTCGACCGTGCTTCCGGCAAGACGAGGGAGGGAGGATTCTGACCGAGGCGGGTGCGCATCAGATGGTCAGGCGGGTCATCCTGGGTCATCTTTTGGTGGGCAGCTGAGCAGCACAGGTGTGGCCCACCGGTGTCGTGGTGGCTCAAGGTGGCTCGAAGGTGGGTGTCTGGGAGAGGAAAGCAGAGGCAAATCGGTGGACACAGCGCGCGGCGTCCATCTGGCGCCCCGCCGTGCCACCCGTCAAGCCGCCCGTCAGTCAGCCGGTGGCGGCCATGCAGGGCTGGGCACGCCGGGATGGTGCGCCAAGCTTCAGGTGGTCTCCAGATTGGATCCATCCATGGATTGGATTGACAACGCCCGCCCACGCTCGTTTGCGCGTTTGGACAGGGGAGCCAATTCCCGGCTTGGCCCACCTGGAACTGACAGCAGCAGCAGCACCCGCCGCCAGCCAGCCGGACAGGGCGTCCGTTTTTTCCATGTGCAGATTTGACAACGGGATCCACTGCCCGAACCGGGAATTCACTGCCTTTTTCCTGCTGCGGTGTTGGAACGCGTTGCATGATGACCTGGATCTGCTGTCGAGGGGCCTTCCTTCGCTTCCTGCTGCTCCAACTTTCCGCTCCTTGCGTGTCCGCATTTTCTGTTTTTCGCCTTCTTGAACATTGCCCTCCACCGCGCCTGTCTGCCGCTGTGCTCTGCGCTTTTCAGTCATCGGCGTTGCCAACTGCCAACGAGGGCCTAGCGCGCTGGCCTAGACTCCTGACCATCGACGCCCGCTAACCCAGGAACGTTGCGAGAAGGGAGCGGGCCTGGCGACGGGGCCCCTTCCAGCCGTCGATCACTGACGTTGACGTTACCAACCTGACTGCCAACGTGCGCGGGAGACTCACCGGAGAAAGGAGCACCCCAGAAGTACAGGACCTTACGCTGTCCGTCCATGCCGCCGAGACACCGCCCGCCGCTGGTCCCTCCTCGCACCGCTCGTCGCTCCCTCCCTCCACCATGGCGGTGAGGTACAGCGCCCTCGACCCGGCCCACGACGGCAGCCACGTCGAGTCCTCGGCCCCCTACCCCCTCGAGTCTGTTGCATCGCCGCTCTCGCCCATGTCCGAGGCCACCGAGGCCACCGCGACCACCGTGGCCTCGCCCGCCTCCTCGTCTTCGCCCTTGCCGTTCGTAACCCTGGCCGAACACACATTCACGCCGCTGTCCATGGACGCCAGCGACTTCTTTCCGCTGCTGGATAAGGGCCGGGACGCCGAGGGGAGCAGCATGTCGCCTGCCGCGCCCGAGACCGACCGGCTGCTGAGCGCCTCCAGAAGCATTCGAAGCATCAGAAGCATGGAGCATCTGAGGCGGAGCGAGACCCTGAGCCGCAGCAGCAGCAACAGCACGGCTCCGGGCGCGTCGCCGGCACTCACGACCGTCAGCGCCATGGTTGAGTCGTTCGAGGCGCTGCAAGCCGCAACCACAACATCCACACTGGGATACGAGCTGCTCCGCTCAAAAAGTGCTGGTCAGCGCCCGTCGGACCTCGTGTCACCTTCAGCAACCCTCTCGCGATCCCCGTCCCCATCCCCGGCCGGGAGCGCACCGTCGCCGGGTCCATACGCATCTTGGACGGCAGAAGGTCTTGGCGCTGCAGTCCAAACCACCGCGGCACCACCCATTGCGGCCCAAGACGAAAACACCGCTGCTGCTGTTGCTGCTGCTGCTGCTGCTGCGCCGCTGACCGCCGCTGCACCGCCGAATCCTGATCCGTCAGCGCCAGTTCCGAACGCCTCCCAGGCACCCGCTGCCGCCCCGGGCCTGCCCCCTTTGACTTCGGGTCCCGATTCCCCTCCATCCACGGTCGTCGCTGCCGAAGAACCCGCTTTGATCCGACCGACCCCGACATCGAGCCAACCACGGCGGAGCCGTGCCTTGTCCAATCCCATCCGAGCGCCGATTCTTCACACCTCGTCGTCCGCCAGCCTGTCCCTCAGTCATCCGGCTCCCGATCTGACCAAGCTGTCCCAGGCCGGAAACTTCCTCGGTAACATTGCCGCGCTCGAAGCCACGGCCGAGCGACTTTCCATGACTAGCAGCATCGAGGAGGCGATCCGCGAGGAGCACAACGAGCTTAAGCGCACCGAAAGTCGGAGGTCATCGGTTCTGCGAGCCAGAGCCGCATCGGCCGCATCGGATACCGCGTCGGTGTTTGGTCAGTCCCAGCTGTCTGTCGCGAGCAGGCAAAACTCCATTCTGGGGATCAACACGGCGGCGCGATTGGGAGGCTACTCGCCGGGGGGGTTTGTCATGAGCCCGCACAACTCCATGTCCGCTGCGTCGGGGGGCCGTCTCCGCTCGGGCAGCAAGGCGAGCTCCATCGGCATGCCCTCGCACATTCCCGACATGGCCGGGCCTTCGGGAGATGCCGAACACGCGCAGGAATTCCGATTCCTCCCACGGCATGGTCCGGGCAAGGCGTCGACGAGGAGTGTCGCGAGCAAGATGTCGCTTGCGCAGATTGCCGAGCTCGAGCAGCCGACTGCTCTGACCCAGGCGGCTTTTGACGAGGCGGACCGCGCGGCCGAGGCCGGCGAGAGCCCCGATGAGGACATCATTCGGACCCACGCCCACCAGTTTATCGAGGCCGAGTTTGCCGACGACCCGGGCGCCCTCTCGCCAACGCTGGACTACGGATTCCACGATGAATCCGCGCCCCGGCTGCAGCTTCACCAGCCGGACGAGTATCAGCCCTACGGGGCGGCGCTTGCTGAGGATGATGACCGGCCGGCGACGTCGGCTTCCCACACGACGTTTGAACAAGCGCAGGCGGCCTTTGGCGATTTCGACGGTGTCCACTGCGACCCGGATGCTGGTGACTTTGCGGCTCCTGCTGAGCCGGTCCACCGTGCGCCGATGCCGCGGCCCCAGGCTTCCGCGGCCCCAAGGCCCACAACATACTTTGACCCAGCCACGGGCCAGCATATGCTGTTTTATCCCGCACCCGTACCGGCGATGCTTAACTTGCCGCCGAAGCTGTCTAAGAAGCCCAAGGCTGCGGTTAAGACCGTACCGCGCTTCCAGGTCGCCAGCGCGCAGCCGAAGGCACCCCGTGAGTCCCGGGTTTGGCTGCCCGATCCCATCGAGGGGTTGCGTGCGAGTAGTGACGATGCTCCCTTCATGCCGGAGTTTCTTGGGGAGGGCAGCACAGGCACGGACCCGACCTCGCAGGTGCCCGGAATGGAGGCTGAGACATCGATCCGCCCAGTGCATGCCAGACACGCGTCTGAGGCCAGCACAATCCACCCGCCACCAGAGCAGCGCGAAATCCGCCGTCCGCAACGTCTGGCCGACTCTGATAACCGCAAGTCTCGTCTCACCATCACCGGCGTGCCACCGCAGTTGCGGGCAAGCGTGTTTTTCGACCTGCCACCCGAGGCCCCTAAGCTGGATGTCAAGGACGGTTCCGCCATGAACACCCTGGATAGCCTCCTCGACGCGTCGGCTGCGGCCCCCGTCAGCGCATTCACCGATCACGTCTTCGCCGGAAAGCTGGGCGCCGAGGTCTACGGGCCCGCCAAGAAGAAGAAGGTCAAGAAGGCTGCTGCTGCTGCTGCTGCCACTGCTACTCCTACCGTTACGATTGTCCCTGCGCCAGAAGAAAAGGCCAAACGCAGGACGCTTGTCAAGAGAAACTCGGGCGGCAACCTGCTCGAGCCGAGTTCCGAGGACAAGCCCAAGCGAAATGTGCTTGTCAAGAGAAATTCTAGCGGCAGCTTGCTCGCACCCCAGACGGGGAAGAAGCGGGCAAGCCGCTTCTCCTTCTTCGGCCCGAAGCGTGCGGATGACGACTCCGACAGCGACTCCGACAGCGACAGCCCGCGGAATGACCGGCGGAGCATGGATGAAGACTCTCCGGATCAGCTGGCTCCAGACGCAGACGAAGAGACGGAGGAAGAGACAGACGAGGAAAGCGGCGAGGAAGGGCAGCTGTATCAAGGCGCGCCCACCACGCTGCTGGCCGAACTCCAGCTACGAAAACAGCAAGCCAAGCTGCGGACGCGCCCGATCCAGCATGCAGATGGGAGGATGCGCAGCACCCTTCTCGAGCTCGACGCGGTCGCCGAGGTCGAGCGCAAGGCCCGATACGGAAAGCGCATCACTCTTGCGTGGGAGGACCCCGCCGCAGTCCCGCGAAATGAGGAAGAAGAGGACGACGACGTCCCGCTTGGCATGCTCTACGCGGCCAAGGCCACCGGGGGTGGGAACCGGACGACCATGGACATCAGCGCGCTGATGAGCGAGGTGCACCGCCCGCTCGGTTTGATGGAGCGCCGCGAGATGGAAGAAAACGAACCCCTCAGCCGGCGCCGCGACAGGCTGCAGGGCAGAGTGAACGAGAACCTTCCCACCTCCCTAACGGAGCTGCAGAAGCGCATGAGCCACATGCCCGGGGGCGGCGGCCTCGGAATGGGCGTGCGTACCCAATCCCGCCTCGGCCTGCCGCTCCCAGCCGCAGGCGGTTCCCGCGCCGGGTCCATGGTCGGCTCGCGGCCAGGGTCCTCAGCAGGAAACGGGGCCGAAGACAGCGAACCCGAAATTCCAGGCGAGACCCTGGCCGCACGCAAAGCCCGCCTCGCGGCCGAGAACCCCCTCCCGCGCGCCCGCCCCGTCAGCGTCGCCTTTTCTTCGGAGCTGCTCCGCGAATTCGGCCCTGACGAAGTTGCTGACGACGCCGCGAGCAAAGCTAACCCCTCCACCGCCCCTGACACGGTCGACGAGCCCGTCCCAGAAGAGGAGGAATCGCTCGGCCAGCGCCGCCAACGTCTCCAGCGCGAGCGTGAGGCACGTGAGCGCGAGATGGCGTTCAGCTCGCTCACGCGGGCCGCAACGCCCATGGGCATCAACCCGGCCGGCGGCATGAACACAATCCGCACCGTCCGTCCCGGCCCGACACCGCTTGTCTCGTCGCCTATGGGCCTGGCCGACGTCCTGGGCGCGAACCGCTCCGGGCCTCCCGTTGTGATGATGGACCCGAGGGAGCAGGAGCGCCTTCGTCGCGAGGCCGAGGCTGCGCGGTTCCAGCGGGAGACGGAGGTCAAGATGGCCGCGATGAGGGCGCAGATGCCGACGAGCTTGACGGCGCCTACCGTGGGTGCCCGGCAGGGCGGGTACATGGCGGGCAGGTTCAACGATGGGCTTGGAGGGTCGCAGGTTAGCGGCGGGTTGGGATATGGCAACAATGGGGGGCTGTTGGGCATGCAACAGCAGCAGCAGCAGCAGCACCTCCTCCAGCAGCAGAGGGCGAGCACGCTGCTCGGTGCGCAGGGCATGGGGATGGTCCACGGGGCGTATGGCGGGTCGACGCCGAACCTGGGGGTGTACGGCGCCGGGGTGGCGGGCGGTATGACGCCAATGCAGATGCAGGCGCCGGGATATGGCATGCCGATGCCGATGCAGATACCGATGCAGATGGGCGGGCAGGGGCATATGGACATGGTGGAGAGGTGGAGGCAGGGGGTCATGCCGTGAGAGTGCAGGGAGCGCGAGAGATAGACTGTACGAGGCAACGAGGCGGGATGGCTCTCAGGGGCGGGTAGCTTTTGTGTGACATGGTATAACAGCATAGCATAGCGTTGTGAGGGTTCTTTTGTATAGTAGACGTGTACAGCCGGTTCCTCGCCCCCCGGCCGCTGGAAGAAGGCAATAGAATACGGGCCTGCTCCCACAGACGAAGTCGCTTTTGAACTGCATGGTCGAATGCGTGGACATTCTCTCTGGCCGGGGCTATCCAGGGTTAGGGCTGTCCGTCTGAACTCTTCCGTCTTGAATCGGCTCTGTTTCAGTGGCTCTGTTGTTTCCGACAGGCTGCTGCAGAATGCAGGGTCGCGTGCCAACCTCAACCTCACCACATCCTCCTCATCACACAACAACAACACACAACACACAACACGGCGACAGGGACCTGCCCGCGGCAGCACACGCCGGCCACACTTTTGTCCCATGGCGACTCGAATGCAGATATAGCGTGAGAACGAACACAACGAATATCACACGATGAACCGCTCGTCGTCGTCGTCCGGCCTGCTCCCGCTGCCTGGCGCCCCCTCCTCCTCGTGGCACCGCTACCGCGCTCGTGCGTCCAACATTTTCCGCGGCGTCGATGCGAGGGTGATAGTAGCGTTCTGGCTGTTTGGTGTGTTGTCTCGTTTTGTTTCTTTCTTTTCACCTCGCTGTCACGCTCTCACCGTGAACCCTGCCCACACACCCTCTCAAACACACATCCTCACCCCCGACTCAACACACCGATTCATCCAAACACTCCCTAACCACCCAGCCAGGCCTCACAAACAACATCCTCTACGTAATCCTCCTCTCCGCCGCCCAAGACCTCGTCGGTCCCGCCACACCCAAGGGCCTCGTCCTCCTCGCCGACGTGGTCCCCTCCTTCCTGACCAAGCTCTGCGCGCCCTACTTCATCCACGCCGTGCCCTATCCCGTGCGCATCGCGTGCTTTGTCGCGCTCGCGTCCGCCGGGATGGTGCTTGTTGCGCTGGCGCCGGTCGACGGCGCCGTGGCGACCAAGTTGGCTGGTGTGGTGCTGGCCAGCCTGAGTTCGGGAGGCGGGGAGTTGAGCTTCTTGGGGCTGACGCATTATTATGGGCAGGGGAGCTTGGCGGCCTGGGGGAGTGGCACTGGAGCGGCTGGGCTGGTGGGTGCGGGGTTGTATGTGCTGTTAACAGGGTGGATTGGGTTGGGTGTGAAGGGGACTTTGTTGGTTGGGGCGGTGTTGCCGGGGGTCATGGTTGGGGCGTTTTGGGGGGTGTTGCCGAGGGGGAGGCTGGAAGGGAGGGGGTACCTGCCTGTTGGCGGCGATGGGAGGGAGGCGGAAGAAGAGGAGGGGCAGAGGGATGACGGTGAGGAGGGCGATCGGTTCGAGGATGTGCCCGCGGGGATGGCGTCAGCAGGGTTGCTTGCTCCCGGGCCGTCGGTGGCAGCGACGGCATTTACCCATCATGGTAGCGCTGGAAAGGCGTCGTTTGGCGCGAAGCTCCGCCGCGCGAGGTCGCTGTTCGTGCCCTACATGCTGCCGTTGCTGGTGGTGTACGTCGCCGAGTACACCATCAACCAGGGCGTGGCGCCGACGCTGCTCTTCCCGCTCGAGCAGTCGCCATTCTCCGAGTTCCGGTCGTTTTACCCCTTCTACGGCTTCCTCTACCAGCTCGGCGTGTTCATCTCGCGCTCGTCGACGCCCTTCCTTCGCATCCACCACCTCTATGTCCCTTCATTCCTCCAGGTCACCAACCTCGTTCTCCTGACGCTGCACGCGCTGCTCAACTTCCTCCCGTCCGTCTACCTCGTTTTCACCGTCGTCTTTTGGGAAGGCCTGCTCGGCGGCGCCGTCTACGTCAACACCTTTGCCGAAATCATGGAGAAGGTGCCTGTCGAGGAACGCGAGTTCAGCCTCGGTGCGACCTCGGTTAGCGACAGCGGCGGCATCTGCATTGCCGGGTTTTTGGGCATGGCCGTGGAGGTGTGGCTATGCGGGTGGCAGGTCCGGCACGGGCGAGATTACTGCCGCCGTATCGAGCCGGGTTGACGTTGGAGTGTATGAGTGGCACGACACCGGGAACACCGATTGACGCCGTACGTCCACTTCTTCGAGCGCTTGGATGACAGAGGCTCAGTGCCAAGCATACCCTCGCCCTCCGCGTCCATATGATCCGGGACTCTTGCCACGAAAGGTCAACTACAGATAGCTTCCCCAGCAGTGGAGCGGATGGCCGAGGGGCCCGACTGTGCTCCGGCCACCAGAGTCTTGGGAATCTCTCACTCCGTTCTCTTTTGGGAATGAAAGACCAAGGAGCAACAGCCGCTCGGTCATTTGGTTTCACAATGATATGTAGCTCCGCACACCACCTTTGCAAGAACATGTGTAGACATCACAATGGGTGGCGACCAGACGACGATGATCGAATACATAAAATTAGTATCATTGCAAAAGATTTGTTCAGTTCCGGACCCAACCACGGCCCAACGCCCAACGCCATGCTCCAACCCAATCCCATTCAACCTGAAGCAAACCCGGTAGACGCCGAAAAGACCCAGAGGAAAAGTAAAATGCTTCAGAACAGCTCACACACCGGCTCCTTGACCTTGCACTTGAAGGCCTCCCGAAACGCCCTCGAGTTTTGGGTGCCGCCGCGGATGCGCATCAAGCTCGGGGCGTGCTCATCGGCCAAGATCTGCACCATCCGCTCGGGGGTGTTGGTCTCGCACCAGATGTTGGCGTACGAGATGAAGAACAGCTGCTCCGGCGTGAAGGACTCGAGTCCAGGCAGTTTCTGGTTCCACGTGCTGGGCATGAGCTTGCGCTGCTCGACCCAGGCGTCGTAGGCCGAGCGCAGGCCGCCGGCGTCCGACAGGTTCTCGCCCAGCGTGTTCTGGCCGTTGACCTTTTGCTTGCCCGTGGGCGTGTCGACCTCAAAGGCCGAGTACTGCTCGACGAAGCACTGGGCGCGCTTCTCAAAGGCCGCGATGGTGGAGTTATCCCACCAGGCTTCGTACTCGGCGTCCTCGCTCCACTTGCGCCCGTTGTTGTCAAAACCGTGGGTTATCTCGTGCCCGATAATGCTGCCCAGGCCGCCGTAGAGGGCGTAGTCCGGCAGGTGGTAATGGAAGATGGTTAGCTGGGAAATGCCGGCAGGGATGGTGATGCTGTTGGACTGAGGGTTGTAGAACGCGTTGACGTTGGTGATGTCGTCCATGCCGTTCCGGTTGGGGGCGTTGGCAACCTCCGCGAAGCCCTTGGCCGTCCTGAGCCGCCGGGACGATACCGTGTTGGAGAAGTGGTTGGCTGTGATGTTGATGCCAGCGTAGTACGACGCCACGGATTCGGCGGAGCGCAGGTCCGGGTTCGCCTTCGGGTAGCCGATGTTCTGGATGATATTCTCGGCTTTCTTGATGGCGCGCTGCTTTGCCTCGGTGCTCATCCAGTCGAGATCGGCGATGCGCTTCTTGAACTGCGCGCGGATGTTGACGGTCATCTTGTCGGCCGCCTGCAGGGTGAGGTCCGGGTATGTAGCCGACACAAAGTAGTAGTCCAAGATATGTCGCAGCATGCTGTCGGCTGCCACAACGCACTGCTGCCACCGCTCACCCTGAGGCTCTATCCCCAAAAGCTTCCAAAGATCGGGAGCTTCGACCGATCCGCCGAGCACAGCGATCGTCTTCCAAAGTATGTAGCCCTGCACGGCCGTCCTGGAATGGTTCGCCACGAGGGCGGAGAACTGCGGCCAGAAGGCAGGTTCGTCCAAGAGGAAAGTCGAGGGCGTCTTGCCGGCCGGGGTGAGATCGGCAATCAACTTTTCAAAGCCGAACACGGGTGCGGCATCGCTGAACTCGGCCAGGCTTACATTCTGGATGGTGCCCTGCGACGTATCAGATCGCAAGTTTCGAGAAACTCCCGCCTGGTGCTGGCAGCACTTACCAATCCGTTATCGTCCCTGGATAGTGATGCTTCGGCAAGCGGGAGAAGCAACCCGGCTATGTCACTCTCGAACGAGGCCACCGCTACGGCAAGCCCAGTGGCCGTTTCGTTGTCGAGCGTGGGGTAGACTAGGCTGAAGGCCTGAGCCATGAGTTGCGGATACCACGTCATGGTGTCTGGGTCCAAGTAGGCGGATATATTGTTGCTCTGCAGAATCATCCTTGGAACCCCGAAGCAGACGCGGTTGGTTTTCTATGTTCCAACTCATGTTAGAAAAAAACAGACGGGTGGGAAAAGCAGCAAGAAACGCACCGCGTCCAAGTAATCAGGCATGACTGGCTCTTGGCCGCAGTAGCTATGAAAGGCGGGGATTCCCAGCTCCTCGACCAAGAGCGATGCCTTCTGGAGGCCGACCAAGTCGTCCGGAGTAATCCTCGTCTTCAGGTCGGTGGGTGAGACGGGCCATGCTGTATTGATGGAGACAAGCAGCTCTGTCAGGGGCTCGATGCCGAGAGCGGCCGCGGCGTCGGCGTCCATGCAGGACTGGTAGGCGGTTCGGAGCATGTCGAAGTTCTGCTCCTCGGAATTGCTGCGAGCCGTGAGGAAGGTAGATTTAACACCAGCTGCTGCGGCGTGGTTGGGGCTCTCGAGGATCTTCCTCAGGATATTGGAGGTGCGCTTGCTCATGTCTCCCATCGGACCCCCGTTTTCGCCAAAGTGCTCGGGAGCGCCATAACACACCACTGGTAACAAGTTAGACTCGAGGACGGGGTTCGGGCAAAAGGCCATGCACTGGCTGCTCACTCTGGTCGAAGTTGGTGCATGCGTCGATTTGAGCCCAGTCCGGGTTTAGCCCCTTGAGGATGTTGGAGGCCGCGTGAATGCATGCCGGCGTGGTGCACACCTCCTGACTTTGCCACTGGCCCATGTTTGCGGTCCGACAAAGAAGAAGGGAAAAGAAGACGGTCAAAGACAAGAAAACAAGAAGCGGTATGGGATGTGCTGAGGGCAACACACCCCAAAACAGTTGTGCAGCACCATCTTTTATTATATCCTGTCCAGCCGCCCTGCCACCACGGTCTTGGCTCGATCTCGAAGCAGTAAACACGATGCTTCAAGACCCCGACGGCGACTTCACTCGTCTGCCAAGTCCGGGCTGGGGCGGGCGGCCAGGAGAGACCGGGATCGGAAATGGGCGTGATGCCGCTCAGCCTCCCAAGCCAGGCGGCCATTGGTGGTCGGCCCAGACCGCATGGGTGCTCAGCCCAAGCCCTGGGTCCTCGTCAGCGCCGAAGCGACACCGCAAGCCAGCTCATGTCAGCGCTTCTCGCAAAGATGGGCTCGTCCGAAGGCAGCCGAATTCCAGGGTCCTGCTTGGCGTGCTTGTCGGCGAATGGACGAGGGGCGTTCGTTTACAATGATGCACAGGAGGGCGGATACCGATGGCACCACAGCAGTGAACAACCAAAAACTGCAACAGTAGGTAGGGATAGGACGATGATTATGGGGGCCCTGTACTTCTCAGATGGAAATCCGCTTCCTTGAGTTGCCTTCCGAAAACGCCAAGGGATCGTGTGCTAAATCGGGCATCCGCTTCGTGGGTTGGGAAGGCCTGGGCCCAGAAAAGCCAAGCACTGACGGCGCCGATAGATCGGGGCTGCGACTTGTGGCGTCGGTTACCCACCAGGACGGAATGCTGTGCCTTGGGGCATGAGCTTCACTGAACTTGGCATTGCTGGGGCTCCCTGTCTCGGTCTGTGTCTGGCAAAGCTTCCCTTTCCGTCTCTCGCACGGGACCATCGCGCTGACGTTCCGTTGACGGCCACGGTTCGTGGCAGGTTGGTCGAAAGCGAAGACGAGGAGATGATCTGGCTGAGGTGAGCATGGCTGCCCCCGCCGGGAGTGTTTACATAGTGTTAGACATTCGGAATGCATAATGCCAATATTCTGTCGACTCTGCTGCCTACCAGCTGCATATCGCGGTTTGAAACTTGAATGGACAGAAAAAGGGGGTTGTTGCGAGGAAACCAAGATTAACTCATGGATCTTTACCGCACCTCCAGAATAAACCACACCGTCCGGAGTAGCGCCAAAATCTCTGATCCTGCAGGCACGGGTTTACGGTCAAAAGAAAACAGCATCTTTCAAACTGTTCCTCAAACCTTGATGAGATTGCTCAGTCTCGGCAACGAGCAACGTACCTATTCATAGTGTTGGTTTTGGCCGTGGATGAGAACTCTCTATAACTAGGTAAGGTACCTGAGCTCACGACCAAGGACTTCTCCATTATTATCCCTTTTCTGGCCGCCCTCGGCGCATCTTTGATGATATCAAGCAATGCGGACATAGCCCGTCAGTGCCAGCAACACCACCTGCATACCTGGTACCTTCGCCACATCAGCACGCTTCATGAGCATCCGCCGAGTCGAGAACGATGGCAAGTTCGGAGAGGCGGGTAACCAACAAAATTGCTTCCCTCGGGACATGGGAGAATGGTTCAGCAATCTAAATATCGATTCAGGTTATTCCCAAATCCGTCGACAGGTAGAATCTTCCCCCATGTCTGACACGGCCCTGTGGGTGCACCAAATAGGGCACATGCATACAGTGTATTAATTTCTCAATAATTTCCTTGGTAGGTAGTCATCTACAGCCAGCCCATAACTTGCTATTTACACCCCAGGGACCCCTATGGATCGATTGCGTTCAAATCTCATATCCCCCACAAGGTCCCGAATGGGTGTGCGCATGGCCATGGCTGGACACGCTCCTCTTCATCATCCTCGCCCTGTCAGCGTCCCAGCGCCTGGTCTTGGCCTCGACGGCCGGTAGGCTGCTGAAGCTCGTCGCATACTTGGCTACCGAGTCGGCGATGGCTTTGGTGTTTAGAAGAAAGGCATCCAGCGCCAGGTTCTCGACGGTGTCCCCCTTCTTATGGTAGTTCACGTCGTAGGCGACGCCGGCCGTGCCGCCAAACAGCTTGGCCTCTTCTTCCGTCTTAAGTTCCTCGGCGCCCGTGAACAGGCCGCCCGAGGGGATGCCGTTTTCGATGAAGCCCGCGTAGTCGGAGCGGCCGCTGAACTCGGTGGGGACGGATGGGGTGTTGTGGGAGGCGAAGAAGGCGGCAAAGTCTTTTTCGATGACGTCTGAGCCCGCGGGTCCCGTCACGTTAAAGGCGGAGCCGTCGCCGTCGTATATGGCGTAGACGTAGTTGGGGCTGGCAATCATGTCAAAGTTGAGGTAGGCCCGGACCTTGGCGAGCTCAGTCTCGGAGCCGTTGATCGACTTGATGTAGAAGTAGGAGCCGAGCAGGCCGAACTCCTCGGCGCTCCAGAAGGCGAACCGCACCGCGTTGTTGACGCGAAACTTGGTGAGGTGCTTGGCCACGTTGAGGATGCCAATAATTCCAGAGCCGTCGTCGCTAGTACCGTTAATCATGATTCATGGATAATATGTAACAATACCCGTAGGCTGAGGTCTGAAGGGGAGTGCCAGAATGGGTAGGTACTCACTTGATGCCCGGGCCCGCAGGCACCGAGTCGGTGTGGCCACCCAGAATCAACACATTGTCGTGGTCGCCCCCCTTGGTCTCAGCAATGACGTTGTAGGTCACGCGCTCCTCGACGAGCGCATCGACCTTGAACGCTGCCGTCACGGTGCCCTGGGCGAGCTTGTCTAGCAGCGCCTTGCCGTCGGCCTGGCTGATTCCCACGACAGGGGCGTAGTCGAGGAACGGGGTGCCCAGAGTCCCCGAGAGCTCGCCGGCGACGTTGTTGTAGATGATAGCTGCTACGGCACCCGCTGCCTTTGCATTCAACGCCTTTTGGCTGAAGGTGCAGCTGCCGCGGGAGACCAGCGCGATGTTCCCTGATACCGTGGCGGGAAAGTCGGCAGCGTCGCAGCCCTGGTTGGCGACGGCGGCGAGAGGCTTGGTGGCCTCGCCGCCGGGGGTGTAGGTCATGACCTCGGCGGCAAGTACCACGCTGTCGACGGTGAGAGAGGCATGGCCCTCGGCGTAAATTGCCTTGAACGGCTGCTTGACCACGTCGTAGTCCTTCAGGGCTTTCAGGGTCTCATAGAGGTAGTCGACTGTGGCGTTGTGGCCGGCACCGCCAAAGGCGCGGATGCCGCCGTTGGCGTTGGCGATATCTTGGAGCTTCTGGGAACCCGCGAGGAGATCCTCAGTGGTAACGAGAGACTGGAGCTTGTCTGACGTCACGAGAGGTCTCTTGGGGCCACAGCCTCCATGCTTCCCGCCAGGTCCATCTTGTCCGTGGCTGCCACCAGCCGTGGCCAGGGCGGGGAGGACAAAAGCAAGGAGGGAAGCGGTGACAGACCTCATGCTGAAATCAACAGTCGTGACGAGCGAGCTGAAATGCGAGACGAGGGGAACGGGACGGCCGCTTTCAACCAGCCCCCCTCGGTGACACGGGAGGGCGGTCAATATAGGTGACTTCCGTGGAGAGTTCGAGTGCCCCGTCTGCCCTGCTTTCTCCTCTCCCCACGGCTTGGCGCCTCGGACAGCGAGCTCCGCGCTCACGCATGTCGATCATTTTCTGCAGGTCTAATATCGAGCTTCTAGAAACGAGTCAACACCACGTCTGCACGCCATTCGGCAGCACGATCGCGTCTGGGCACAGGTCCCGTTGCGGCAGCCCATCCGAGCAACTGCCATGTCCAGTAACGGTCGAGCAGCGCGTCCGTTCCCGCCGCTAGATCCGCAACGGCAGGTCCCAGGGGTTGTCCGTCTTGGCTCTGCACACATCATGGCCCGGCCAATCATGTTCTCGACCATCCTCGTTGCATGGAGCTGCCGGCCCTAAGATAACTTAATCTACGCCCTCCAGCGTGGACGATGACCCCGCATGAGATTATGGCTGCGATTGCCACTGCGGAATGCCATGGAGGAGCAACGGCTGGCAGGCCTGCTCACCTGCTCGTCTTGGAGCGCTCCCGGCTGGGTAGATCCCACCGGTGAACCGACACGGTCTATCACCGCAATGCCCAGGCCGAGTCCGTCCCCCAGCACCGTCAAGATCGCATTCGTTCTCCTCGAATTCAGTCGCACGTCAAAATTGGGCCGCCTGTGTCACGCGGCCGGGACCCGGCTTCCTGGTCACTGGAACTGGCGGCACTAGGCGCGGCCTGCACATCGGCAATCTCTGAGGGAGCCGGCCAAGTTACTGTGGCAATTTGGAGGTATTCATGAGTTTTAGGTGCTGGACTGATGAGATGGGACAGGCAAAGGGGGTAAAGATAGGAGAAAGGGGAAAAGGGAAGGGGTAAGGGAGTTCCGTGGGATTTCATGGATCGACCACGAGCGACAACGGCTGCAACGGTGCGATCCAGGGGCCCAACCGTCTTAATGCAGCGTAGACGGGACAGTGGACAAGATGAGGCGTCGAGGAATGGACTGAGTTGCATTATCGTTGCACTATCGCCAGCCCAGCCCACTCACTCCGGCCAGTCCTGACATCGGGTCCTCTATCCGCGACAACCATCCCTCTCTCATGACGGACATGAATCCTAGCCCTTGCCGGATCAGATGGCCTGCCAACTACCCCGGCTGACACAACCCTCTCACCGCAAATGTCTCCCCTCAGCACTCAACTCCATTATATCCCCTCGGTCTCTCCCCGACGGCAGCTCGGCCATCCCATACTGCTGCTGATCCCCTATCTTCATATTCACATACGTCGTGGCCGTCGTGGCCGGGCTCCACGCGTGTGACTCGCCCACCGAGCTGAGCGGCAGCTCATAACTTGCCCCGGCTTCTGCTGCCTCCCTCATGGCTCGGTATCTGCGTCGTTTGCGGATACAGTACACCAAAAAGATTAGGATGGCGATGGCGAGGAGGCCCCCGAGAGTTGCGATGGCCGCAATGGCGCCTATGGGGAGGGGTTGGGCGCTCGTTGATGGCGATGCCGGCAGGGAGGTGGATGTGGAGGAGGGGATGGCGGTGGAATTCGACGTTGGCGAGTTCTGGGAGGGGAACAGAGAGGTTAGCTAAAACTTGAAAATTGAGAACGGACGGTATTTGGCTCACCGTTGGGCCACTGGCTGTACTGGTAGTGTTGGTACTTGAGAGAGGAGGTGCCGGATACTGAAACCGCGGGGAATAGTCGGCGCTTCCTGAATCCTCGACCTGGAGCTCGTACGAGTCGGCTGCCAACGTTGGCGGGGGCGTCCAAGTGTATTCCTGTGCCAGGGAGCCCTGGACAATGACCAAGACTTGTTCGAGGTTCGCATCGGGCCCCTTCATGAGCGTGACGGTGACCGGGCCTCTGTTGTTGATCCATGTTATTGTGAATGGCATTCCCTCGAGGATGTAATACTCGACGTTGGTCAAGGAGACGGCGGCGAGCACGCGGCCCGAGGTGGGCAGCAGCACCAGGAGGATGGCCCAGATCAGCCTGTGAGGCAGCATTTCGGCGTGTCAGAGCGGCAGGTCAAGCACGTTTGCAAGACGCATGCGACTTCAAGTCTACTTGATGCTTGAGGACGCCATGAGAATCAACAACGGTCCTGTCTTTCAGTGGACAAGGGATGTGGAGGGACATGGCAAAAAGTTAAAGACAAAATCTCTTGAAAGGTGATCTCGACAAGGGTGACGACCTCAATCTCAGCGAACCAAGGAAAACGCCCAATGAGCCACCGGCTTCATGCTCAGCCCCATGACCTTGCATTTTCCGTCAACCGCCGGGAAATGCCAGGACTCAGCCCTCGTGGCTTTTGGTGGGGAGGATGGCGGTCAGTGGCGTGAGACCCTGGCCCAATCGTCGACGTTTCTCCCCAAGACCAGAGAGCAGACCCGAAAGCTCGCATAATTAGCCGCCGTGTGAGACCAGTGACGATCATCATGGTGGCCACGTCGTGCAACCACAATCGGCTGTTGCCCTCTCCGGCGTGTGTTTGAGCGCGGACCTGCGGGCTCTGTCCCCCAAGGCCACACCACCCAACTCCTACTAGTAGGATGTCTCAGCTGCATTTGTCTGCACACACTCGCAGTGGCGCCGCAGCTCAAGGCAGATTTCGAAACAGCTCCGTCTCCCGACAGAATGGAACCGCCGTTGAACCCCTGCACTTGGCGGACTCACTTCCCAACTCCGCGACACTTGCCCACTATTCCCTGCTCACCTCCCGCACTTCTCCCACATAACAACGAACCCAACGCTGAGATCGGACACGGACCCCTTGTGCATCCCGCTATCGTCGACGTCGATCTGTTCATGAGCCAATGAAACCCACAGGTCGAGCACCATCTCGGGCTGTGTGTCCACCGTCGCACAACTCGTCCAGGCTCTCGTCGTTCGCGGGCTCCCCGGCTCCAAATTCAACGTGAGGTTGAACACTCCGCTATGGCCAGCGCCAAACCTTCCGTAAGGGGACGACGTTGTTGCCGTGTCTGTTTGGACAGTCGAAGCCGACGCCGAGGATGACTTGAATCAAGATGCCCGTATCAGTCACAACCTCCGACTCGGAGTAACCTTAACCCGTCCGAGAAACAACCCAAGACAAACAAAGCCCCAGATATACAAGGCAAGGTTGTATCGTGAAGTACTCACCAAATACCCAATGTCAACCTGGACCTCCTCTAGCACACTCCCCCGCTCCAGCTCCAACACCCCACCAACCTCGACCGCCAGGACACTAAACGCGAACCCGACCGGCACGCTCTTGAATACCAGCCGGCGCTGACATTCAATATACCCGGCGGCGCTGCGCACGATTGCCGCGTTGGGAAATACCAGTCCGTCCCCTAGCAACGCTGCCGCGCATTTCCCGCCGGCTGTGGGTGACAGTGACAGGCTGCCAGGAGAGGGAGCGATGGCCGAGGCGTTGAGGTTGAGGAACTCGAGCGGGTTGGGGGTTGGTTGGCGAGTTTCCAGTGTTATGGGGTTGGCGTGAACGGGGTTTAACAGGATTAGGGCAGTTATGGAGATGGAAAGGTGACGAGTTGAGGGCAACATTGTAGGTTAGGAGTCTGTTTGAGTGGGAAAGGGGTAAAGGGGGGGCGCGTAAGCTTGTTGTTGAGCTGAGGGTTGAAGGTGAGGATGTTTGGGGTACAATCTCCCGATGGGGTTTGCCAGAACGCCGTAGATGCTGCATTATTATATGTGACCCGGTCATCTTTCCAATCCCTTCGTTCGCAATACGACTGTGGTTCCCCTACTCGGCTATTTCAAAATCTCTCTGGCAATCGGAGACCACCCTGTTTCTCTCAGGGCCTTCCCATCACGGCAATAGCCTAAACTGCCACCAACAATCCTTCTACCTGGTACCACCCCAACCAATACTCGTATATTGCTGTCCCTCGGAAGGATCGGTAGGTTGTTCTAGTGCTTCATGTGTACCCCAGGGTAGATGAACCCTCCTATTTTTGGTCTAGGTGTGAGCTGATACTCTTTACCTCCCTCCCTAAGGTAGTCATCTCAAGTAACGTATTTTATAAGCGAGCGGTGGGTATAAGCGAGCGGTGGCTTCCTTAGCGTCCACATCCTCCTTGCACTAAACATCATTTTTTTTCCCACAACCCAACATGTCCCCTCCTTCAAAGGAAGCCAGGGTAATCTTGGCCCTTGAAGCTCTTCAAAACGACAAGAATCCAAAGCTTGAAGCCATCGCTAGGCTCTACGATGTACCAGCTTCAACCCTCCGTCGTCGACGCGCTGGCTGGCCTGCACGGCGCGATACTCCAGCCAACTCGCAGAAGCTCACAGATCTAGAAGAGAAGGCAATAGTTCAGTATACAATTGAGCTATCTGAACGTGCATTCCCGCCTAGGTTATGTGGTGTGGAAGATATGGCTAACCAACTGCTACGTGTACGCGATGCGCCCCCTGTCGGCAAGCTCTAGGCCCACAACTTCGTTAAACGCCAGCCAGAGCTTCGTACGCGCTAGACACGTCGATACGACTACTAGAGGGCTAAGTGCGAAGATCTAAAGGTCGTTAGCGAGTAGTTTGCTCTCGTACGGAACGTTAAAGC